>ERZ724521.1251-NODE-1251-length-11290-cov-3.382911_pt1 | contig 11290 bp, 8 predicted proteins | sample MGYA00376054_ERZ724521 | MGnify/ENA primary metagenome ERZ724521 (study PRJEB28724, sample SAMN07190883) | activated sludge metagenome | isolation source: activated sludge of sewage treatment plant in Hong Hong | place: Hong Kong | collected 2016-03-17 ... | reverse complement strand
GCGGGCGGCAACAAGGACGGCTTCGTGAAGCTGATCTTCGATGCCAAGTACGGCGAGCTGCTGGGCGCGCACATGATCGGCGCCAACGTCACCGAGATGATCGCCGAGTGCGTGAGCATCCGCAAGCTGGAGACCACGGGCCACGAGATAATCAAGACGGTGCACCCGCACCCCACGATGAGCGAGGCCATCATGGAGGCGGCTTCGGCGGCGTACGGCGAGGTGATCCATCTGTGATCGTCTCCCCTCCTGGTGATCGTGCCCGCGCTTTGGCGGGCGACGCGATCACTGCGCCAAAGGAGGGGTAGGGGTGGTTTCCTCCTTTGATCAGCATGTCCTCCACCGATACCGCCCAACACGAACAGGCCGCGCGCTTCTTCGATGAGGTGAGCGGCACGTACAAGGACAAGTACAAGGACCGGAGCCCGTTCCACCGCTACTTCTTCAACGAGCGGCTCGAGAAAGCGACCGAGGGCCTGGAGCTGGGCGATGCGGATGTGCTGGACATCGGCAGTGGCACCGGGGAGCTGTACGAGCATCTGGTCGCGCGCTTCCCGGGCATGCGCTTCCACGCCACGGACGTGAGCGCGGGCATGCTGGCACAGAGCCCGGTGCCGGTGGACCGCAAGTACGTCGGCCATGCATACCAACATCCGTTCGCCACGCGGAAGTTCGATGCGGTGTTCATGCTCGGGGTCACCACCTACCTGTCGCCGGAGGAGCTGGAGAAGAACCTTGCGTTCATCGCCACGAGCCTGAAGCCGGGTGGCCGGGCGATCATCACCTTCACCAACAGCCATGCGCTGGACAGTTGGACGCGCAACCTGGCACGCGGACCCATGCGCTGGTTCGCCGGGCGGGGCAATGTGCTCTCCAGCGGACTGAAGCTGTGGATGTACGCGTGGGGCGATGTACGGCGGATGCTGGAAGGCCGCTTCCGCATCGAGCGGCTTGATGTGCTGAACCACACGGTGTTCCCCTTCAACATGGTGTTGCCGGGCGCGTCGTTGTGGCTGGCGCACAAGCTGGCGCGTACAACCGGCGCACCGGCCTGGCTGCGCTGGCTCAGCAGCGATCTGCTCGTTCGCCTCTCTGCGAAGGCCTGAAGGCAACCAGCCGGGTTCCGGCCGTCTACATCCTGCCGTGGGAAACCGGTGCCGGCCGCACCGGCGCCACCCACCTTGGCGAAGTAGCTTCGCCGACCGCCATGCCCCGCGTACTGCGCATCATCAACCGCTTCAACCTGGGAGGTCCCACGCACAATGCGGCCTACCTGACGCGATACCTGCCACCGGGTTACGAGACCCTGCTGGTGGGGGGCGCACAGGAGGCGGGGGAGGAGGGCAGCGGGCACATCCTGAAGGCCTTGGGCGTGGAACCGTTGATACTGCCGGAGATGCAGCGGGAGGTGGCGCCCTGGCGGGACCGCACGGCCTACCGCCGGATCAAGCAGTTGATCAAGGAGTTCAAGCCGGACATCGTGCACACCCATGCGGCCAAGGCCGGGGCGGTGGGGCGGATGGCCGCGAGCGAGCTGGGGGTGAAGGCCATCGTGCACACCTTCCACGGCCACGTCTTCCACAGCTACTTCGGGCAGGTGCGCACCGCCCTGTACAAGAACATCGAGCGCTTCCTGGCCAGGCGGAGCAGCCGCATCATCGCCATCAGCGAGAAGCAGAAGCACGAGCTGGTGGAGGAGCACCGGATCTGCGGGGCCGAGAAGGTGAGCGTGATCCCGCTGGGCTTCGACCTCAGCAAGTTCCAGCAGGAGCAGGCGGCCAAGCGGGCGCTGTTCCGGCGGGTGTACGGCCTTGCGGACGATGAAGTGGCCGTTGGCATCGTGGGCCGGCTGGTGCCTGTAAAGAACCACGACCTCTTCCTGGAGGCCTTCCAACGGGTGCGGTCCGCCACGGGTGGCCGGGTGCGGGCCTTCATCGTGGGCGATGGCGAGGAGCGCGAGCGCCTGGAGGCCTTGACCGACCGCCTGGGCCTGAGCCGGGTGCAGGGCCCCATCTTCAACGGGCACGGCTTCGGGCATGGGGTCAACGGGCACGCCATGGTGTCGCGGGCGGACGTCACCTTTACCAGCTGGATCAAGGAGATCGACGTGGTGAACGCCGGCGTGGACGTGGTGGCCCTGACCAGCCACAACGAAGGCACGCCGGTGAGCCTGATCGAGGCCCAGGCCAGCGATCGTGCCGTGGTGAGCACGCGGGTGGGGGGCATCGAGAACGTGGTGGCGGACGGCCGCACCGGCCTGCTGAGCCCGCCGAACGACGCCAACGCTTTCGGGGACAACCTGCTGCGGCTGGTGCAGGACGCGGGCCTTCGCGGGCAGTTGGGGCGCCACGGCTGGGACCATGTGCGCGAGCGGTACCACTACACGCGGTTGGTACAGGACACGACCCGGCTGTATGAAGAGCTACTGGCCTGAGCCCGCTTCGCTGGATCGTTACTTTTGCCCGAAACCCATGGGAATGAGGTGGCGCTGGATGGTGGTGGTGCTTGTGGTCATGTCCATGGCCAGTTGCACCATCAACCGGGACATCATGTTCAAGACCCCGCTGGACCACACGTTCGACATGCCGGTGGACACGGTGGGCAAGGCGTTCCGCATCCAGGCGAACGACATGTTGACGTTCAGGCTCTTCGCCAACGACGGCTTCCGCATGATCGACCTTGTGGACGAGCAGCAGGGCCAGCGCAACATCAACCGGATGACCTTCAACTACCTGGTGGACTGGGACGGTACGGCCAAGCTGCCGCTGCTGGGTCCGGTGAAGGTGAGCGGATACACGGTGAGACAGGCCGAGATGTTCCTGGAGACGGCCTATGCCAAGTACTACGAGCGTCCTTTCGTGCAGCTCTTCGTGAACAACCGGCGTGTGGTGGTCTTCCCCGGCGGCGGCGGTGACGCCAAGGTGGTGCAGTTGGAGAACACGAACACCACGCTGATGGAGGCCCTGGCCGAGGCCGGCGGTCTGGCCAAGCGGGGCGATGCCCGCCGTGTGAAGCTCTTCCGACGCAAGCCGGACGGTGGCCGCTTCGTCTACCAGTTCGACCTCAGCGACATCAGCGGGCTGGAGCATGCGGACATGGTGATGCAGGCGGACGACATCGTGTACGTCCACCCCAACCCCGAACTGGCCCGGGAGGTCCTGAGCGACCTGAACCCGGTGATCACGCTGCTCACGAGCACCATCCTGGTGATCGGCATCGTACGGGGCTTCAGCCAATAACGGGGCATGCTGAACGACGACGTCAGCAACCGCGCGGCCAGCCTGGAGAGCTACCGGGAGCGCATCACGAACTTCAGCAACGAGTTCGACCTCGGGCTGTTCCTGTACATCTTCCGGCGCTCCCTGGTGTGGATCGTCCTGTGCGTGCTGCTGGCCTTCTCCGCCGCGTGGATCTACCTGCGGTACACACCGAACCTGTACGAGAGCCGTGTGGTGCTGCAGCTAGGGCAGACCAACAATGCGCAGAAGGTGCTCAAGGTGAACGACCTGGTGGACGTGAACCCGCTGATCGCCGATGTGGAACTGCTGAAGTCGAGGTTCTTCATCGCCAAGGTGACGGCCCGCCTGCCGCTGCACGTGGGCTATTTCTTCCGCGGGCAGATCCTCACCACGGAGTTCTACACCGAAAGCATGTACAAGGTGGAGGACCTGGTGGTGACGGACAGCACGGTGATGGGCAAGCCGATCACGGCCGAGCCCGCCGGGGAGGGGCAGGTGAAGCTGAGCTATTCGGCGGGGGGCGTCACCGTGAGCGAGGTGTACCCCCTGGGCCGCCTGTTCGCCACGCCGCACTTCCGGTGCCTGATCCGCACGGTGGGGGGGCAGCCCTTCGAGAAGCCGCAGAGCGACGGCACGATGTACTTCACCATCAACCACCCGGCCGCGGTGGTGGCGCGCATCTCGGACCAGGTGCGTGTGGGCATCGCCGATCCCAATGCCAAGACGGTGGCCATCCTCTGCCGCGACAACAACGCGGTGCTCGCGCGCGATGTGGCACAGGCCATGGCCGAGACCTTCATCGAGTACGACGTGGAGCGCAAGAGCGAGAGCGCCCAGAGCATCCTGCACTTCATCCAGGACCAGAAGGACACGGTGTTCGAGCAGTTGCGCCGCAGCGAGGTGATGCTGCAGGAGATCCGCAGCGAGAACCGGGTGGAGGACATGGAGAAGCTGATGCCGCTCCTGCTCCAGCGCAGCGACGAGTACGAGAACGAAGTTGTGAAGCTGCGGATCGAGGATGAACTGCTCGCCGCCATCGAGCGCAGCACCAACGCGCGCCCGGAGGACCTGGACGTGTACGACCTGATCCCCATGCTGGTGGGCACCTCGTACGAGCTCACCCTCTCCGAGCTGATCAAGACACTGGAGCGACAGCTCAACCGGCGGCAGGAGATGGTCTTTGAGGCCAAGGAGAACAATGTGATGGTGGCCATGCTGGACAAGCAGATCGAGGTGCAGAAGAACCTCATCCTGGCCAGCATCTCCACCATGCGGGCGCGTCTGGCGGAGAAGCGCAAGAGCCTGGAGGACCGGATCGGCGAGATCGACACGCGCTTCATGAGCCTGCCCGAGAAGCAGGTGGCCTATGCCCGGGCGCAACGGCTCTATGCCATCAACGAGAAGTACTACACGCAGCTGCTGGAGAAGGACATCGAGTACCGCATCAGCAAGGCGGGCTTCGTGCCGGACAACCGCGTGCTGGAGCCCGCGCCCATGCCGAACGCTCCGGTGAGCCCGGACCGCGGGGTGGTGCTGATCTCCTACCTGCTCACGGGCATCATCATCGGCCTGCTCATCGTGCTGGTGCGGTACATCCTGCACGACAACATCACCTCGCTGAACGACATCGCCAAGCTCAGCAACGCCTCCATCGGCATCCTGGGCATGGTGCCCAACTACAAGAAGGAGATCCCCATCAGCCAGCTGCTGGTGGACAAGAACCCCAAGAGCCTCATCGCCGAGAGCTTCCGCAGCGTGCGCAGCAACCTGCAGTTCGTGGACAATACGCCGGGCCCCAAGGTGGTCGCCATCACCAGCACCATCTCCGGCGAGGGCAAGACCTTCGTGGCCATCAACCTGGCCGGCATCATCAGCTTCAGCGGCAAGCGCGTGATCGTGCTGGACCTGGACATGCGCAAGCCCAAGATCCACCTCGGCTTCGGGGTGGAGAACATGCGCGGTATGAGCACCCTGCTCATCAGCAAGGACAACATCGACGACTGCATCCAGCACAGTTCCCTGCGCGGCCTGGACTTCATCACGGCCGGGCCCATACCGCCCAACCCCAGCGAGCTGATCCTGAGCCAGCGCATGCAGGAGATCATCGACAAGCTGAAGACGATCTACGATGTGATCCTGATCGACAATCCGCCCGTGGGCCTTGTCACCGACGGCATCTCCATCATCCAGGCCGCCGACTTCCCGATCTACATCTTCCGCGCCGACTACTCCAAGAAGGCCTTCGTGCACAACGTGGACCGCCTGATCAACGAGAACCGGATCCGCCGCCTGGGCGCGGTGCTCAACGGCGTGGACATCGACCGGAACAAGTACGGCTACAGCTACGGTTACGGTTACGGTTACGGCTATGGCTATGGCTATGGCTACTACGAGGACCACGGCCGCACCAAGGGGCGCAAGCAGCCGTGGTGGCGCAAATTCGTGGGGAGCGGACGATGATCACCGTTGAGCGCACGGAACTGGAGGGACTCTTGATCCTGCGCCCGCGCGTCTTCCGCGACGACCGCGGCTGGTTCCTGGAGTCCTTCAACGCCCGCGCCTTCGCCGAGGCCACCGGCGTGTCCACCGTGTTCGTGCAGGACAACGAGAGCCTGTCGCAGGCCGGCGTGCTCCGCGGCCTGCACTTCCAGGCGGCGCCGCACGCGCAGCAGAAGCTCGTGCGCGTGATCCGCGGCGCGGTCCTGGACGTGTGCGTGGACATCCGTCCGGGCAGCCCCACCTTCGGCCGTCATGTGAAGGTGGCGCTCAACGGCGAGGAGAAGACCATGCTCTATATCCCCGAGGGCTTCGCGCACGGCTTCCGCACCCTGGAGAACGACACCGTGTTCAGTTACAAGTGCTCGGACTACTACCACCCGCCGAGCGAGCGCACGCTGCTCTGGAACGATCCCGCGTTGGGCATCGATTGGGGCATCGCCGATCCCGTACTGAGCGCCAAGGACAAGGCCGGTGTGCCGCTGGCCCAACTCGCCATCTGAGCCATGTACAGCGGCACCCAGCTCTTCCTGATCTGCAGCGGGCTGTTCTTCGCGGCGCTGATGTTCTCGCTGGTGACCAACAGCGTCTTCCTGCGCTTCTTCCGCACCTTCGGCATCCGCGAGGGGCAGGAAGGCATGGTGCGCTGGGCCTCCTCGCAGAAGCCCGCCTTCGGCGGCATGGGCTTCTTCATCGTGTTCCTCGGCGCCTTCGCGGTGCACAGCGCGCTCTTCCCCAAGGCGGCCAACCCGTACCAACCGGAGCTGCTCGGCCTGCTGGCCGCCACGGGGCTCGGCTTCATGATGGGTCTGGCCGACGATGCCTACAACACGCGCCCCCTGCTCAAGTTCGCCACCCAGCTGGCCTGCGGCGGCATCCTCATCGCCAGCGGTTCCGCCATCCACATCTTCCATGCATCGCCGTGGGATGAGCTGCTCACGCTCGTGTGGGTGGTGGGCCTGATGAACTCCATCAACATGCTGGACAACATGGACGGCATCACCGCCGTCACCAGCATCTTCATCCTGGCATCGGGCCTGCTCGTGCACCTGGTGGTGCCGCCGATGGTCACCATCAACATCGTGCTCATCATCGGCATCCTGGCCGCCCTGTGCGGCTTCCTCTTCTACAACTGGAACCCGAGCCGCATGTACATGGGCGACACGGGCAGCCAGTTCCTGGGGGTCTTCCTGGCCTACATCGGCATCCGCTGCTTCTGGAACGCACCGAACATGTCCGGGCAGATGGAGCCCTGGCGCCAGGCGGTGAGCGCCCTGGTGGTGTTCGCGCTGCCCATCATCGATACCACCGTGGTCACGGTGAACCGGCTGTTGCGGGGCACCTCGCCCTTCGTGGGGGGCAAGGACCACACCACGCACCACCTGAGCTACGCGGGCCTCAGCGACGGGCAGGTGGCCCTGGTCTTCACCGGCCTGGGGGCCATCTCCTTCTTCCTGGTGAACGCCATGGTCTGGTTCATCCCCCATTGGGAGACCTGGCATTCGCTGGTCTTCATCGCCTGGTCCGTGGCCCTGTTCATCTTCCTGTTCGCGGTCACCCGGCGCACGCGTGCGAAAGAGGCCCCGAAGGCCTGATCTTTGCGGCGTCACTCCCATGCGCCTTCTGCTCAAGACCCTGGCCTTGCTGGCCGCCATGTCCGGCGGTGCCCTGGCGATCCACCTCTTCGCGTTCGGCGTGGAGGCCACGGATACCGACCTGGACTACCAGCGGCAGTTCAACGAACGCTATCGCATCTTCAGCCTCACCCTGCCGGACAAGCTCTCCTTCTGCGACGAGGCGGTGCCCCTGACCAAGATCGACGTGCGTGAGCGGCTGGACCGCGAGCTGCTGGTGAACACCTACTGGCAGAGCAACAGCGTGCTGGCGCACAAGCGGGCCGCGCGCTGGTTCCCGGTGATCGAGCCGATCCTCGCCCGCGAAGGCGTGCCGGACGACCTGAAGTACATCGCCCTCATCGAGAGCGGTCTCACCAACGTGGTGAGCCCCGCGGGCGCCACGGGCTTCTGGCAGTTCATGAAGGAGACGGGCATCCACCACGGGCTGGAGGTGAACGCCGAGGTGGACGAGCGCTACAACGTGGTGAAGAGCACCGAGGCGGCCTGCAAGTACCTGAAGGAGTCCAAGGCCAAGTACGGCAGTTGGGCGCTGGCCGCGGCGAGCTACAACCTGGGACCGGCCGGGCTCGAGAAGCAGATCGGCCGCCAGAAAGTGAACGACTACTTCAGCCTGCTGCTGCCGGAGGAGACATCGCGCTACGTGTTCCGCGTGCTGGCCATGAAGGCCATCATCACCGATCCCGAGCGCTTCGGCTTCCACCTCCGCGAAAAGGACCTCTACGCACCTTACCGCACGCGCAGTGTCAGCGTCACTGGCCCCGTGGAGGACCTGGCGGACTTCGCGATGCGTCAGGGCACCGACTACAAGACCTTGAAACTGCTCAACCCCTGGCTGCGCGACATCACCCTCACCAACGCCAAGGGCAAGGTGTACGAGGTGCTGCTGCCGGCCGAAGGGTTCGACAAGCCCGCCGATACGGATGAGTGAGAAGGGACGGAAGCGCAGCGCACCCGCCAGGCCGGAGCGCGTTGCCGAAGAGGCGGGCACCATCGAGGCCGACACCATCGAGGTGCTCGGTGCGCGGGTGCACAACCTGAAGAACATCGACCTGCGCATCCCGCGCGAGAAGCTCGTGGTCGTCACCGGCCTCAGCGGCAGCGGCAAGAGCTCCCTGGCCTTCGATACCATCCACGCCGAAGGGCAGCGCCGCTACATCGAGACCTTCAGCGCCTACGCGCGCCAGTTCCTCGGCGGCATCGAGCGGCCCGATGTGGACCTGATCACCGGCCTGAGTCCGGTGATCGCCATCGAGCAGAAGACCATCAGCCGCAACCCGCGCAGCACGGTGGGCACCATCACCGAGATCTACGACCTGTTGCGCCTGCTTTATGCGCGCGCCGGCGAGGCCTACAGCTACGTCACCGGTGAGCGCATGGTGCGCTACACCGACAAGCGCATCCTGGACACGCTGCTGAAGGAGCACGACGGGCAGGAGGTGCTGATCCTGGCGCCGATGGTGCGCGGCCGGAAGGGCCACTACCGCGAGCTCTTCGAGCAGTTCCTGCGCCAGGGCTTCCTGCGCGCGCGGGTCGATGGCAAGGTACTGGACCTGAGCACACGGCCGCGGCTGGACCGCTACAAGGTGCACGACATCGAGCTGGTCGTGGACCGCCTGAAGGTGACCGAGGCCAACCGCAAGCGGATCGCCGAGAGCTGCGATACCGCGCTGAAGCAAGGCAAGGGCAACATGCAGGTGCTGGAAGCGAAAGGGGAGAAGGTGCGCTATCTGAGCCGCCACCTGATGTGCCCCACCAGCGGCATCGCCTACGAGGAACCCGAGCCGAACCTGTTCAGCTTCAACAGCCCGTACGGCGCCTGTCCGAAGTGCAGCGGGCTGGGTCAGGTCACCGAGGTCTCCATCGACCGCATCATCCCGGACCGTTCGAAGAGCCTGAAGAAGGGCGCCATCGTGCCGCTGGGCACCTACAAGCCCGGCGCGTGGGTCTTCCGGCAGATCGAGGCCGTGCTCGCCCACTTCGGTCACGATGCGGGCACGCCCTTCGACGAGGTGGACGACAACGTGATCGCCGTGCTGTTGAACGGCATGGACGAGCCCCTCACCCTGAAGAGCAACGTGGGCCTGAGCGACCGCACCGTGCAGTTCGAGGGCATCATCCCCTTCGTGATGGCGCAGACCGAGGAAGGTGTGAAGGGCGCGCAGAAGTGGGCCGAGCAGTTCACCCACATGGTGGCCTGCCCGGAATGCGAAGGCACCCGCCTGAAGAAGCTGGCGCGCTGGTTCCGCATCGCGGACAAGGACATCACGCAGCTCGCGCACATGTCCATCAGCGAGCTGCATGCCCACATGACCGCGCTGCCCGGGAAGCTGGACGAGAAGCAGGCCGTGATCGCGCGCGACGTGGTGAAGGAGATCACCGCGCGCAGCGGCTTCCTGCTCGACGTGGGATTGGAATACCTGACACTGGACCGCAGTGCGCGCACGTTGAGCGGTGGCGAGGCCCAGCGCATCCGCCTGGCCACGCAGATCGGCAGCCAGCTCACCGGTGTGCTCTACATCCTGGACGAGCCCAGCATCGGCCTGCACATGCGCGACGATCAGCGCCTGATCGGCAGCCTGCGCCAGTTGCGCGATGGTGGCAACAGCGTGCTGGTGGTGGAGCACGACAAGGAGATGATGATGAGCGCCGACCACATCATCGACATCGGTCCGGGCGCGGGCGTGCACGGCGGCCACGTGGTGGCGCAGGGTTCCGCGGCCGAGCTCATGCGCAGTCCCTCGCTCACAGCGAAGTACCTGCGCGGGGAGGCGCGCATCGCGCTTCCGCGGGAACGCCGCACCGGCAACGGCCAGCGGCTGGTGCTGAAAGGTGCTTCGGGCAACAACCTGAAGAACGTGGACGTGGAGTTCCCGCTGGGCACCTTCATCTGCGTGACCGGTGTGAGCGGGAGCGGCAAGAGCACCTTGATCGGGGACACGCTGTACCCCATCCTGAGCCGCACCTTCTACCGCAGCGAGCTGCAGCCGCTGGCGCACCGCTCCGTTGAAGGCCTGAAGCACCTGGACAAGGTGATCGAGGTGGACCAGAGCCCCATCGGCCGCACGCCGCGGAGCAACCCCGCCACCTACACCGGGCTCTTCGACCACATCCGCGAGCTCTTCGCGCAGCTGCCCGCCGCCAAGATCCGCGGCTACAAGGCCGGGCGCTTCAGCTTCAACACCGCCGGCGGCCGCTGCGACACCTGCAAGGGCGCCGGTGTGCGCACAATCGAGATGAACTTCCTGCCGGACGTGGACGTACCCTGCGAGACCTGCCGCGGCAAGCGCTACGACCGCGAGACGCTGGAGGTGCGCTTCAAGGGCAAGAGCATCGCCGACGTGCTGGACATGCCGGTGGAGGAGGCCCTGCACCACTTCGCGGACATCCCTTCGCTGAAGCCCAAGTTGCAGACGTTGATGGACGTGGGCCTGGGCTACATCACCCTGGGCCAGAGCAGCACCACCCTCAGCGGCGGAGAGGCCCAGCGCATCAAGCTGGCCACCGAGCTCGGCAAGCGTGACACCGGCCGCACCTTCTACATCCTGGACGAGCCCACCACAGGCCTGCACTTCGAGGACGTGAAGCACCTGATCGCCGTGCTGGACCGCCTGGTGGAGGCCGGCAACACGGTGCTCGTGATCGAGCACAACATGGACCTGATCAAGGTGGCCGACCACGTGATCGACCTGGGGCCGGAAGGCGGTGCCGGTGGCGGCCGCATCGTGGCCAAGGGCACGCCGGAGGAGGTGGTGATGATGGGCCGCGGCCACACCGCCCGCTTCCTGGAGCGCGAGCTCAAGGCCTGAAGACCGCACGGGTTCCTAGTTCCGCGCTGTTAGTTGTTGGCCGCCGACCGGCTCGGACCGGTCCTTCCCGATCCCAACTTTGACCACATCCACCCGGAACTGTCCTCCGACG
>ERZ724521.1248-NODE-1248-length-11293-cov-3.591831_pt1 | contig 11293 bp, 9 predicted proteins | sample MGYA00376054_ERZ724521 | MGnify/ENA primary metagenome ERZ724521 (study PRJEB28724, sample SAMN07190883) | activated sludge metagenome | isolation source: activated sludge of sewage treatment plant in Hong Hong | place: Hong Kong | collected 2016-03-17 ... | reverse complement strand
CTGATCGCGGTAGTGGATCATGGTGCCGTCGATTTCGATGAATTTCGAATACTGGTTGGTGTATTTCTGTTTCAGCGTTTCCAGCGGAATATCCGGCGTGGCCATGCTGTCGCAGCCGGACAGCTGCAGCGCGCCGACACCGACCAGCAGCGCCAGCGCCCAACTACGGGCCAACTGCAGCCAGCGTTCGCGCCGGCCGGTAAATATCTGCGCCAAGGCAATCTCCTCAAAAAACAGCGTTAAGTGCGGCAATTCTACCGCGGATTCTGGCAATTGATGCGCGCACGGAAAACAATGCAGTCATGGCATTTTTCCGGACAGCTCCACAATGTACGACTTCGATACTCCGCACGACCGCAGCCGCAGCGGCAGCATGAAATGGGATAAATACGCCGGCCGCGACATCCTGCCGCTGTGGGTGGCGGACATGGATTTTGCCGCCGCACCGCCGATCGTCGCTGCACTGCAGGCGCATCTCGCCATGGCCGACCTGGGCTACGGCCACGCACCGCAACAATTGGCCGCAACGGTAGCCGACTTCATCGCCGCCACACACGGCTGGCAGATCGACCCCGACTGGATCGTCTGGCTGCCGGGACTGGTATGCGGGCTGAACCTCGCCTGTCGCGCATTCGGCACTCAGGGTGTGACGACGCTGACACCGGTGTACCCGCCGTTTCTGTCTGCCCCTGGGCTGGCAGCGCAACAACTGACGACGGTGGACATGCTGGATACCCCCACCGGCTGGCAGATCGACTGGGCCGGCTTGCAGGCTGCGCTGACCACGCAACGGCTATTACTGCTGTGCAATCCGCACAACCCGGTCGGGCGCGCCTATACCGCCGAAGAACTGCAGCGCCTGGCGACGCTGGCCGAAGAGCAGGACCTACTGGTCTGCTCCGACGAAATACACGCCGATCTGCTGCTCGACCAGGAGCGCCGCCATCTCCCGTTCGCCGCGCAGGGCGATGCGGCGGCACGGCGCACAGTGACACTGATGGCGCCAAGCAAGACTTTCAATATCCCCGGGCTGGGTTGCGCCTTTGCCATTGCCAGCAATCCGCAACTGCGGCGCCGGCTGCAGCAGGCGGCGGCGGGAATCGTGCCACACCCGAACAGCCTGGCGTGGCCGGCAGCGCTGGCGGCGTACCGCGATTGCCGCGAGTGGCGGCTGCAGTTGCTGGAATATCTGCGCGGCAACCGCGACCTGCTGCAGGCGGCCATTGCCCGGCTAGCGCCGCTGCGCATGCACGCAATCGAGGCAACCTATCTGGCCTGGATCGACTGCCGCAGCCTCGGGCTGGCAGAACCGCAACGCCACTTCGAAGCACATGGGCTGGGCCTGTCGGATGGCAGCGATTTCGGCGCGCCGGGCTTTGTCCGGCTCAATTTCGCCTGCCCGCGCAGCCGGCTGCAACTGGCATTGCAACGGCTGGAGCAGGCTGTGGCTGCGCTCAGCCCAGCACCATGATCGCGTCGGCTTCCACCACCCCGGCGCGCGGCAGGCTGGCGACGCCGACCGCGGCACGCGCCGGGTAAGGCTCGGTGAAATACTGCGCCATGATTTCGTTGAATTTGGCGAAATTGCCCAGATCGGTCAGGAACGCATTCAGCTTGACCACATCGGCCAGCGACCCGCCAGCGGCTTCGGCAACCGCCTGGAGATTCTTGAATACCTGATGCGTCTGCGCTTCGAAGCCTTCCTGCATCTGCATCGTCTGCGGGTCGAGGCCGATCTGGCCGGACAGGAACACCGCGCTGCCGGCGCGGATTGCCTGCGAATAGGTGCCGATGGCGGCTGGTGCGCCTTCGGTGGAAACAACGTGCTTGGTCGACATTTTCACTCCTTGAGGAACATTTGCAGCAAATCGTTGAGAAAACGCTGCCCCTTGGCCGAGGGCCTGATCGAGCGGTGGTCGCGCAGCAACAAGCCCTGGCTTTCGGCCTGATTCAGGCTGGCGTCGATTGTAGCGAGTTGCAGCCCGGTGCGCTCGGCAAACAGGTTCGGCTCGAACCCATCGATCAGGCGCAGCGCGTTCATCATGAATTCGAACGGCAGATCGTCGATACCGACCTCGTGCTGGCTCTGCATCGCCGCGCCAGCCTTGAGCTCGCGCAGATACTGTGCCGGCTGCCTGTAGCGCGCCTGGCGCACGATGCGGTCGTGAAACGACAGCTTGGTATGAGCGCCGGCACCGATGCCAAGATAATCGCCGAACTGCCAGTAATTGAGATTGTGACGCGCGCAGCGGCCGGGCCGGGCAAACGCCGACGTTTCGTAATGCACCAGGCCGCCTGCGGCCAGCTCGGCTTCGATTGCCTCCTGCATGTCCGCCGACAGCTCTTCATCCGGCAGATTGGGCGGCTGCGCATGGAACAGCGTGTTCGGTTCCAGCGTCAGGTGATACGCAGACAGATGCGTCGAACCGGCATCCAGCGCACGGCGGATATCGGCCAGCGCCTGCGGCAAGCTCTGCTGCGGTAGCGCGTACATCAGGTCGAGATTGAAATTGTCAAAATGCCGGTTGGCGATCTCGATGGCACGCATGGCTTCGTCGCCATCGTGAATGCGGCCCAGCCGTTGCAGCATCGTATTGTCGAAACTCTGGATGCCGATTGACAGCCGATTGATGCCGGCTTGGCGGTAATCGCGGAACTTGGCCGCTTCGAACGTGCCGGGGTTGGCTTCCAGCGTGATTTCGGCATCGCTGTGCAAATTCAGCCGCGCGCGCAGCGCGCACAACAGGCGGTCGATCTGCTGCGCGGAAAACAGGCTCGGCGTACCGCCGCCGAAGAAAATGCTGTGTACCCGCCGCCCCCAGATCAGCGGCAATGCCAGTTCCAGATCGGCGATCAGCGCATCGACATATTCGGCCTCCGGCACAGCGCCGCGCGCCTCGTGCGAATTGAAATCGCAATACGGGCACTTGCGCACGCACCAGGGGATATGGATATACAGCGACAGCGGCGGCAAGGCCGGCAGGCGCCAGCCGGATTGGCCGGGCAGGATCGAAATGGACGTCATGCGGAAAACATCGGATCAGGCAATAAAACGCCATTATCAATGTTTTGCCGCCACAAGGCAGCGTCCGGATGCACAAATCGCTACCAGCGGCCGCTGCAGGGCTTGACTAGCGCCAGTCGATACATTAGAAAACCAGCTTAGAATACCAGCTCTATTCCGCCGGGAAACGGGGCACGGATTCGCTCGCATCATCGATATCACACAACAGCAAAGAGGGAAGCAACAATGGCAACAGGTACCGTGAAGTGGTTCAACGACGCAAAAGGCTTCGGCTTCATTACCCCCGATGAAGGCGGCGATGACGTTTTTGCCCATTTCTCGACAATCCAGAGCAAGGGCTTCAAGAGCCTGAAAGAAGGCCAGCGCGTTTCGTTCGACGTGGTTGCCGGCCCGAAAGGCCAGCAGGCCAGCAACATCCAGCCGCAAGCCTGATCCGGCCGGGCCGGTCGTTACGACGGCCGGCTCACTCGGTCAGCTATCGTTCACCGCCGCCAGCGTCTGCGAGCGGTAATCGCGGCGATACAGAATGTAAACCACCCAGGCGGTCACCAGAATGAACAGCAGCGGCTGGATCAGCCACGCCAGCGCCGCCAGTGCGAAGTAATAAGCGCGTACGCCGCGATTGAAATCGTCGCCGGCAAAAGAATTGATCTTCCCCGCCTTGCGCACGTAGCGCTCCTGCTCCGCTTGGTCTGCACCCGGCAACGGCGCGCCGCCGATCAGGATCGACAGCAGGTTGAACTGGCGCAGCGACCAGGTGAACTTGAAATAGGCATAGACAAAAATCGCCAGCAGCAACAACAGCTTGAGCTCCCACATCACCTTGCTCTCCGGGAAGCAAACGAGATGGCCCGTTCGGTAGTGCCCATTACCGCCAGCAACCCGGCGATGATGTACATCGTGGTCGAGGCAAAGAACGACACGCTGTTGACCAGATTGCCGACCAGCGACGAATCCATGATGCGGTTGTCGCGTTGCAGCATGATGCGCATCCATTGCAGCCGGTAGCCGTGTACCACGTTCACCAGCCCGGCGCGTTTACCGGAAAAACGGTCGGCGTAACGGCCGTAGCCGAACCAGCACACGGCAAACCACGCCAGCGCGGCCCAGTCGGACGGATCAATCTCGCGCAACAATTCCATAAATAGCATTCAACTTCATAACGTTAGCGACAGATGCGAATCATTTGCACACGCAATTGACCGGACAACGGAGCCAAGAGCGTGTACAATTTCGCAAAAATATCATATTTGCACTTCCGGAACGTCGCCGGCCGCCGTTTCGGGTGGCGTTCTTTTTGAACTGATCCCGGACGTGTCGGCGATAGGCGCTGCGAAATTCGCACACCGTGTTCCTTCGTTTTTTACTTGAAGGAGATCGTTTCATGGCATCATCGACTTCGGCCGGTAACCGTCCGATTAATGCCCCGGCCTATGTCAAAAATACCCGCCTGCTGCAGTGGGTTCAGAAAATGGTAGATCTGTGCGAGCCGGAAGCCGTTTACTGGTGTGACGGATCGCAGGAAGAATACGATTCGCTGTGCAACAAGATGGTAGACGCCGGCACCCTGATCCGGCTGAACCAGGAAAAACGCGCCAACAGCTTCCTCGCCCGTTCCGACCCGTCCGACGTTGCCCGCGTCGAAGACCGCACCTTCATCTGCTCCCAGAACAAAATCGACGCCGGCCCCAACAACAACTGGGTTGAACCGGCCGAGATGCGCGAAACCATGAACAATCTGTTCAAGGGTTGCATGCACGGTCGCACCATGTACATCGTGCCGTTCTCGATGGGCCCGCTGGGCAGCCCGATCGCCCACATCGGCGTCGAGATCAGCGATTCGCCGTACGTAGCCGTTTCGATGCGCACCATGACCCGCATGGGCAAAGCCGTATTCGACGTGCTCGGCAGCGATGGCGAATTCGTTCCTTGCATGCACAGTGTCGGCGCACCGCTGGCACACGGCGAAAAAGACGTGGCATGGCCGTGCAACAAGGAAACCAAATACATCGTTCACTATCCGGAAACCCGCGAAATCTGGTCCTACGGTTCGGGCTACGGTGGCAATGCACTGCTGGGCAAGAAGTGCTTCGCACTGCGCATCGCTTCGACCATGGGCCGCGATCAGGGCTGGCTGGCCGAGCACATGCTGATTCTCGGCGTGGAAAGCCCGCAAGGCGAAAAAACCTATGTTGCAGCGGCTTTCCCGTCGGCTTGCGGCAAAACCAACTTCGCCATGCTGATTCCGCCGAAGTCGCACGACGGCTGGAAAATCACCACCATCGGTGACGATATCGCCTGGATCAAACCGGGTGCCGACGGCAAGTTCTACGCGATCAACCCTGAAGCCGGTTTCTTCGGTGTCGCCCCGGGCACATCGGAAAAAACCAACTTCAACGCCATGGCCACACTGAAAGAAAACATCATTTTCACCAACGTCGCACTGACCGACGATGGCGATGTATGGTGGGAAGGCATGAGCAAGCAGGCTCCGGATCATCTGGTTGACTGGCAGGGCAAGGACTGGACGCCGGAAATCGCCAAGGAAACCGGCCGCAAGGCAGCGCACCCGAACGCCCGCTTTACCGCACCGGCTGCGCAGTGCCCGTCGATCGATTCGGCCTGGGAAGATCCGGCTGGCGTGCCGATCTCGGCCTTCATCTTCGGTGGCCGTCGCGCTGCTGCAGTGCCGCTGGTGGTAGAGGCATTCAACTGGAACTACGGCGTGTACATGGCTGCCACCATGGGCTCGGAAACCACCGCTGCTGCAATGGGCAAGCAGGGTGAAACCCGCCGCGATCCGTTTGCGATGCTGCCGTTCTGTGGCTACCATATGGGCGATTACTTCAACCACTGGCTGCAGATGGGTCACGTGATCGACAACCCGCCGAAGATCTTCTGCGTCAACTGGTTCCGTACCAACGAAAAAGGCGAGTTTGTCTGGCCTGGTTTCGGTGACAACATGCGCGTGCTGGAGTGGATCGTTAACCGTTGCAAGGGTCAGGCCCCGGCCAAGCAGACCGCACTGGGCTGGATGCCGGGCTATGACGACATCGACTGGAGCGGCCTGGAGTTCAGCAAGGAGCAGTTCCAGCAGGTGACTTCGATCGACGCCGAACTGTGGAAGAAAGAACTGGAAGACCACGGCGAGCTGTTCGAAAAACTGAAAGAGCGCCTGCCGAAGGCACTGGTGCTGAAGCGCGAGCTGATGCAACTGAGCCTGTGGCGCTAAGCCGTTACAAGGCAAACAAAAAACGGAGCCGCTGGCTCCGTTTTTTATTGCTGTCAGACTCCAAGCCTAACCTGCTGCAATCCGCCACGCATCACTTCCAGATGCGATCCTTGTCCTGCTGTTCGGCGCCGCCTTCAATCCGCTCGGCCACCACTTTTGCCGTCTCGCCGGCACCGCTGCTGACTGCGCGCACGACGTCGTAAAAGCCGCCGATCAGCGAATCCTGCAGCGCCTGCACGCTGGATGCCACGCCATTGAGCGGCGGCACCGATTTCAGCGCCTCGTACGGCTTGGCCGCCAGCGAGCGATGCACGCCCTCGACGGTATTGGCGCCTTTTTCCACCGTGCCTTGAATGAATTCGACAATCCCTACCAGTTTACCCATGATCACCTCTTCTCATGCGTGAGCCGAAAAGCCTCGCTGTCCGCCCGGCGGCAGCCGAAGCCACAAACTTTCACTTTACACGCAGCCGCCGCAAGCGCCAACCCTGCTACCCTGTATGTGCATATCTGTTTACATGCCAGCCGGGCAGAGTCAGTTACTCAGGCCCGCCATGCGAATGGCCACCAGGATCGAATTGGTGCCAAATTTGGCCAGGATATTGCAGCGGTGCGCATCCACCGTACGCGGACTGATATCCAGCACCCGCGCCGCCTCTTTGGATGAAAGCCCGAGCGCCAGTTGTGCCAGCACTTCGCGTTCGCGCAAAGTCAGGCTATCCAGGCTTGTGCCTACACCGGCTGCCGCCATCGGCGCCACCTTGCCCAGCCAGTCGAGCACGGCCTGCTCTTCCAGCGGTTTTTCCAGATAATCGACGGCGCCCAGCTTCATCGCATCCACTGCATTGCGGATGCGGCCGTTGCCGGTGATGACGATTACCGGCAATTTGCAGTTGTGCCGGCGCACATATTGCAGCACCTCGATGCCGCTGATGCCGGGCAGGCTCTGGTCGAGCAGCAAGGCACTGCCGGCATGCAGATCGGCGGTATCGATGAAGGTCTGCCCGGACAGGAACGACATCACTGTATAGCCGTGCGCCCCCAGCATCAGTTCGAATGCCTGGCAAATCGCCGGGTTGTCGTCAACGACGTAGACAAAGCGCCGGCCGACGGGCACATGCGCCGGCCTGACACCGGCACTCGACATTGGTACGCCGGGAGCGGCAAACGCACCCGACGCATTGAAATTGACCATCATCCGGACTCTCCTGTCTTACCGCGCCACGCATTCGATATTCCGCATATCGACATGAACTATTATTTGTCATAGGATGGATTCTAATTATTATTCAGGCAAATAAACACCAGCAATTTTCAGTCGTTTCCACGTGCTCCGGTGCGGTAAAACGCTAAGACAACCGGGCCGGAAAGTAGTTCAGCATAACCAAGGTCAAATCACGCCGAACAAAACATGACATCAGCAATACCTTCCCGGCGCCACCCGCCTGGCGGCCATAGCACGAGCGACAGCAGCCAGGGCTGGCTGCGCTACTACAAAACATTGTTTTCACTGTTGATTTTCACCATGGCATCGGCGGCGCACGGGCTCGACATTGCGCGCGGCGCGGTGCTGGAGCCGGGAACCGAGCTGCAATATCTGGTCGACCCGCACGGCACGCTGACGCTGGCGACGCTCCGGAACGACCGCAATCTGCGCTGGCAGGCGATACCCGCCAGCGGCCCGGCATTCGGTTATACCAGCGAAGTCTACTGGTTTCGCCTGCCTTTGCAGAACAGCAACCGGCAATGGGAAGAGCGCCTGCTGGAAATCGGTTATCCGGTACTGAATCAGGTCGATGTATACCTGCAGACAGATAATCTGCCGCTACGCCAATGGCGCATGGGCAACAAGTTTCCGTTCGCGGCACGGCCATTCTGGCATCGCAACTTCATCGTACCGATGGATCTGCCGCCGTCCGGCAACGCCACACTGTGGGTCAGAGTACAGACCGAATCGTCGATGCAGTTGCCGCTCCGGTTGTGGACTCACGCTGCGCTCGACCGGCACGACCAGTCGAGCAACCTGCTGTACGGCATGTACTACGGCGTGATGGTGGCAATGCTGATCTACAACGTGCTGCTGTATGTCGGCACGCGCCGCCGCAGCTATCTGTATTACGTACTGTGGGTAAGCTGCATCGGCTCGTTCCTGGCAACGCTGAATGGCGCCAGCTTCCAGTATTTCTGGCCGGGCGAAAGTAACTGGAACAGTCAGATCATGGTGCTGCTGCTGGCAGCGACGCATGTGTTCGGTGCCCATTTCTGCATCAGCTTTCTCAAACTGGACATACGCTTTGCGCGCATCGCACGCGGCATCCGCATTCTCAACGGCGCATCGGTGCTGGCGGCACTGCTGATGCCGTGGATCGGCTATGCGCTGGCAATCCGCTGGACCATGATCAATGTCATCGTCAGCATCGCAGTGATCGCGCCGCTCAGCGGCCACCTGTGGCGCCTCGGTTTTCGTCCGGCGCGCTACCTGCTGATTGCCTGGGGCTTTCTGCTGGCATCGGCAGTGGCGCTGGCGCTGAACAAGCTCGGCTGGCTGCCGCGCAATATCTGGACCGAAAACGCGCTGCAGGTCGGCTCGCTGGTCGAGGTACTGATGCTGTCGCTGGCACTGGCCGACGATGTCAACGAACAACGCCGGCAGCGCAACCAAGCCCGCGCCGAAACCTTCCGTGCCCAGCAACGCATGCTGCGTATGCAGCGGCGCCAGAACGAGACCCTGGAACAGCGCGTGGCCGAACGCACCGCCGAACTGGCCAACGCCAACGCGGTGCTGCGCCAGTATCTGGCACGCATGTCACGCATGCAGACCACCTCCGAACTGGGGTCGAGCGTGGTGCACGAAATGCGTCAGCCGCTGACGGCAATCCTCAGCTTTGCCCAGGCGGGGCTGACGATCATGAAAAACGCCGCCGAGCCGATCGGCAAAATGGGGCAGGCGCTGGAACATATCCGCGACACCGTGCGCCAGGCCAGCCAGATGATCGACCGGCTGCGCGCCTACATCGGCCAGAACCAGCAGCAGCTGGGCTGGTTCGAGCTGAACCGCAGCATCAGCGATGGCATCAGCTGGGTGCGTCCGAACTGCATGGCTGCCGGCATCCGTCTGGAAGAATCGCTGCAGCCGGATTTGCCGCAGGTGTATGGCGATTCGCTGCTGTTCCAGCAGGTGGTGGTTAATCTGCTGAAAAACAGCTACGAAGCACTGGTCAACCAGGACGAAGGAACACGCTGCATTCGCGTCGAATCGCTGCGCTGCGCCGACGGCCGGCCGGCCTGCCGTATCAGTGACAACGGCCCCGGTATCGCACCCGATATCGCGGCGCGGCTGTTCGATCCGTTCTTCACCACCAAGGCCGGCGGCATGGGGCTGGGCCTGAAAATTTCGCGCGCCATCATCGAGGACAGCGGCGGCAGCCTGACGCTGGAGCCTGCCGCCAGCGGCACCAGCGTACTGATACGCCTGCCCGGTACGACCACACAGTAACGTCCCCTCCCCCTTCCGCTGCCCACGCCGCAGCCGCCAAGCCAATGGCATGACAAATCATGCTAAGTAAATTTGCGTATTTACGCCATTGACATCAATACGCAGAATTGCGGCACACAAAAGCAATCAAGACCAGACACTTGCGCAAGCCGGCGCTTCATTCCCGTTCCCGAACGGAACAGCGAAGCGCCGTACCCGATCCGGCCGCGCAGCGCGATATAAATTCACAGAGGAGCAAGCTGCATGCGTATTCATCGTCGCACCATCGCCGCCTTGGCACTGAGCCAGGCGGCGCTCTGCGTCGGCAACGCTTTTGCCGCCGACTACAGGGTGATCGGCTATTTCACCCAGTGGGGCATTTACGGCCGCAACTTCCAGCCGACCGACATTCCGGTCGACAAAATCACCCACATCAACTACGCCTTCATCAATATTGGCGCCGACGGCAGCTGTATTTCCGGCGATAGCTACGCCGATTACGACAAGGCGTATCCGGGCGACAGCTGGGACAACGCGGCACAACCGTTCCGCGGCAATTTCAACCAGCTCAACAAGCTGAAGCAGAACAACCCGAAGCTGAAAACACTGATGTCGGTGGGCGGCTGGACCTGGTCAACGCATTTCTCCGACGTCGCCGCCACTGCCGCCGGGCGCAGCAATCTGGCCAAGACCTGCGTTGCGTTTGCCGCCAGATACGGCTTCGACGGCATCGATATCGACTGGGAATATCCGGTGGGCGGCGGCCTGCCGGGCAACAGCAAGCGCCCCGAAGATAAGCACAATTACACCCTGCTGATGCAGGCGATCCGCGACGAACTGACCGCACAAGGCGGCCGCGACGGCAAAAAATACCTGCTGACCGCCGCGCTCGGTGCCGGCCACGACAAGATTGCCAATCTCGAAGTGCCGCAGTTCATGGCGATTGTCGATTGGGCCAATGTGATGAGCTACGACTTCCACGGCGGCTGGGAAACGGTCAGCAATCACCATTCGGCACTCTACCCCAGCTCCGGCGATCCGAGTGCGCGCGATATCGCGCAGAACTACAACAGCGACGCGGCGATCCGCAACCTGATCAACGCCGGCGCGCCAGCCGGCAAGCTGGTGCTCGGCATCGGCTTCTACGGCCGCGGCTGGACCACCGCCTCGACCGCCAACAACGGCCTGTTCCAGACCACCAGCGCCAATCCGCCGATGGGCACCTGGGAAGCCGGCGTGTACGACTATTGGGATCTGGCCAACAAACTGGCCAGCGGCGGCTTCAGCCGCTATTTCGACAATGAGGCCAAGACGCCGTGGCTGTTCAATCCCGCCACCAAGACCATGATCAGCTTCGAAGACCCTGCCTCGCTGCAAAACAAGACCGGCTACATCAAGAGCAAGGGCTTGGGCGGCGCGATGTTCTGGGACTTCTCCGGCGATATCAAGGGTGCGCCGGCCAATTCGCTGCTGGCGAAACTGGCGAGCGAGCTGGGAGTGAACGGCACACCGACACCGACACCGACACCGACACCGACACCGACACCGACACCGACACCGA
>ERZ724521.1244-NODE-1244-length-11318-cov-11.009589_pt1 | contig 11318 bp, 6 predicted proteins | sample MGYA00376054_ERZ724521 | MGnify/ENA primary metagenome ERZ724521 (study PRJEB28724, sample SAMN07190883) | activated sludge metagenome | isolation source: activated sludge of sewage treatment plant in Hong Hong | place: Hong Kong | collected 2016-03-17 ... | reverse complement strand
GGGTTTGGCATAGAATGTACGGGTACGCCTGCAGTGTAAGTAACCTTGCCTTTGATGAGGTCCCACTCATGGTAAATACAGAAACAGGCAGCTGCATTTGTATTTTCATTTCCCCTACAATCGCCCATTAGTTTGGTGAAATCTTGTGTCATGAAATTGGAGGCATCCGCTGTGGTACAACTGCGTTTCAAACCAATGTATTGACAGCCTGCATATTCACCAAAGCCGGTATAATTAAGCTGAGAGTGTACGGCCCCATCTTCTGTCCAGTCTTTAAGCATCCTCAGCCCTCTTTCAAAGTCGTTGCCGATAAAGGCTTCCATCGATTTTTTCATAAAAAATAAAAAGAAGGGTAGGCTGGAAGCCATTGACCATGTAACCAGGGTTCCCCCATTCGCAGCACTTACGGTCATAGTCACATCTGCATGCGATTTATAGGGTTTGAGAAAGTTGAGGTCGTATTTTACCGATTTATTTTCTTCATGATCAACCACTTTCATGTTGCCACTGCCAATGCGTTTGCTCTCCCAATCATAAGATCTTTTGTCGGCAGAAACATTGACCTTGGTAGTGCGGTCCATGATCAACCAGGGCGACCATTGAACCCATTCACTTAAATCAAAAATATTGTGGTACACCTTTTCAACAGGTGCATTGATCAGCAGTTGGCGACTTACATTTAAGGCTGGCATTTAGTTTGTTTTATTGTAAAGATGAAAAAATGTTTGAAAAGTTGCAAATGCTTTGGTAAACGTTTGTAGTTCTGAGGTAAGATCAGGTACTAAAGAGGGCTCATTCAGGGCACCAGCCGAAGAACAAAACCGGTCAATATTTCAAACGTAACATTGAGGGCAGCATACAGCGAACGAACAGAGCTGTTGACATCAAGCTGAGGAGAATGTGGGGTATTGGCTGGTATACTTACATGATCCATAGCTTGTGGTATTCTGGTTTTATCCCAGTTGCAGGGATTGCTCCACAGACTATTGCCAGTGCCCTGCCAGGTGATTTGATATTTGCAAATATTATTAGGGCCATTGTCCAGTACGGCTTGGTATTTTTTGGCAGTAATGGTATAAGGAGGCTGTATTTCGATATCGCTCAATACACCCCATGAACCATATACACTTTCCTGAACCGAGGCAAGACTGAAGTTGGTGGCCAGTTGACAGCCCCACATGCGAATGGAATCGTGCATACGATCGTATAAATTATACATACCCTGATCATTTTGTGCGTCCCACATGGCTTGCTGGTAGGGATATGGGATTCCAAACGAATTGCCCACAAAGTGCTGGCCACCTTCATATGTGATTACTTCTTTGCCGAACACCTGAATGTTTCTGTAGTCCTGTTTAACGAGCGGCCTGAAACCATTCCAGGCGTTGAGGGCATTGGCCAATATATCAGTTGGTGTAGCGTTGCTGCCCAGAAGGTCCAACCTTGGATTGCCGGTAGTGCTGTGATCAAGTCCAAAATAATGGGTTGGACTGCCATAATCCCAGGCATGTTGAGGAAGCTGTGAAAGAATTTGTTCATTCAAATAATTGAAACCGGCCTGGATGCCAAGTACCCTTTTGACACGGCAGGCCTGATCACCAAAAACGTCGTGCCAGATGGTAAAAGTCTTTCCTGCCTTTTCCGCCATGGCTCTACCATAATTAAGATTTCCGGGCCTGTTGTCATCATTGTAGTGAGCCTGTGGAAAGATCCAATTCCACACTTCATTGCTATACTCAAGGTAAATATTGAGATGGTCATCAAGGCTATCTAAAAACAATTGGGCCATATTGGCAACATAATTGGAGTCGGCCTGATGTGGTACGCAGATCCATGCATCTTTATCGAGTTCATTGCACAGCTGAATCATGATTTCATAGGGTACTCCCTTTGGACCTGAATAAGTAAAAAAATCTGTTTTGGCCCGATCTGCCCAGCTTACATTGGTATTACCATTGGTATTGCCCCAATCCATAAAACGAAGTGTTTGGAAAGGGGATATTTTGTCCTTGAAGATTTCATAAAAAGCATCGTGTTGGAGATCGGCATTTTCGTGTTGAGGCCTTACAATCCGAATGTTTCTGATGTGGTTGAGGGCGTCAGAATATTCAATGTTAAAATTTACATTGCCATTGTCCAGCGCAGTGAAGGCAATTCTGCCCGGGGTGCTGGATGTAATGGAAATGGCTCCACCAAAGCTGATGGTACCTAATCCATCGTAAAGGAGTAGGTAGGAGCTATCTCGTCTGAAATTACCACCGTCTGCTGAAATAACGTATCTCAATTTGGTAGTTCCTGCAGACGTAGGTTGAGGGGCATAGCTTGGGAAGCCCTGAGGGTCCAGAGAAATTTCATCCAGTACGTTTGAATTCCAGCAAAAACAATTGTCTTCATACGTCAGGATTTCAGACCTAACATGTTTTAACAGATTTTTTAAGGGGCGCTCTACACTCCAGTCAGAAAAGCCTCCGAGGTTGGTCCCTAGCTGCATGGCACAGACAGATGGCTGCCATCCCTGGCAACTGGCGCTGTCTATATTTACATGAAGTGTCATGGAGTCGTAACAAGTATTACTAATTCCATTTACAATAAGTGTATACCTACCCGGACTCAGTTGATGGTATTCATTGCCATTGGTGATAGGTAAGCTGTTGCCAAGGTGATTCCTTAAGATAAAATTGGTGTTTTGGGTATTGATTCTGATTTGTCCATTGTTTTGGTTGCAGGAAGCCATTTGTAAACTTGTAACAGAGGTTTGACAGGGAAAATGGCCGTTCTCGTCTGTAACGGTGATAGTTTGGTAAGCTGTATGTTCTAACCCAAGTGGGTCGGTAACCATCAGACTGGTGGTCAATTCTCCCAAAGCTGTAAAGGTATGGCTGACGACCCCTGCTGATTGGGTGGAAGAACCATCTCCAAAATTCCATAGATAGGTTAAATTACCCCCTTCAGGATCTGTTGATGCGCTTGCATTAAAATTGACAGTCAATGGACGTTGTCCTATAATGGGATTTGCAAAAATAGAAGCGGTAGGTGGCAAATTAACGGCAACATTATTATCTGGTGCCACACAGGGATAGCTGGTTGCAAATCTGAGCTCATCAACAGCGGCACTGTTAGCGTTGTTGCCCAGGTATACTGCCGCACTTCTGATAGCAGCATTTGTGCCGGTACTTTGTACCCATGCTGCCTGGCCAGGGCCCACATATCCCAGGGGAGGATTGACGAAGAATGAAAGCTGGGTGTTGCCAGGGTTAAATAGGATTTGCACTACTAACAAAGAAGTTTCATTAACGGTAATGATGCTATCAGTTGGGAAATAATTATTACCCACTCTTATGGTCCAACGTCGCTGACCATTGACATTCGAATTGTTTCCAAAATAACCAACTGCTACGTGCTGCCCGCTGCATCCCGAGCACCAGGAAATGTTGTTGTCGTGTAAATCTACCCACATTTCCTGATCGTCGTTTGTGAGTTTGCTGAGCAATACACTCATCCACAATGTATCACCAGTTTCAGTCCCGATAACATCTGCGTTTTCAGCAACGTAATTGGCGAAGGGCCCTTGACTTGAGGTGTTGAGTCGCCTTCCGGTAGTGAGGTATTGGCTTCCTCCCTGGCCAAATATACCCAGTGAAGTAAGTCCCGAATAGTTGAGGGAAGTAATTCCCTGTGTCTGGTAACCCGGGACACTGTTGTTGTTGTTTTGGGTATTCCAGGGAGCCTGCCAGCCCGTACCCCCAGATAGACCCTGCAAGGCCTGATTGGAACTATAGTTGAAACCATCGTAGGCCAGGTAGGTGCATTGTGCACATAGGTTGAAATACAAAGCAAAGTGAAGAAAAAATATAAGTAGTACCCTCATACCAGTTTCAATATTAATTCAGCAAACGTTTCATTGATGAAATATCCGCTCCTATATGATAGCAAATATATTGAAAGCCAAAATAAGTGAAATATAGAATAAAAATGTTGCTGAAGGTGAAAAATTGAAGAAACTTGTAAAAATTGGTAACAGTCTGAATGCCTGTACCATAAAAAATTATATTCTCTTTTTGAAAATAGGTGGTTTGCATTCATGAATACATAAAAGTTTCAATTTACAGGTATAAACCTGAGTTGGACGCGTTACCTGTAAGAGGATACAGAAAATAAAATACAAAGTTGCTCTAAATTCCACCTATTTGTCAATGACCTGTCTCATCTTATTGCCTGAATTATAACGTTGATTTCCATTGTTTTTTGATGGTAAATTATAGGGGTGGAGGCAGACGTTCTGCCCATATAATCTTAAAATCGTCAATGTCATGAGATGGCAATTTAATTTTATTAAGCTAGCTTTTCTGGGCTTTTTAACTGCATTTTTAATTCACGCCATACCGGTCGGCTGCAATAAGGATGATGAACCACCTGTGGATGATCCAACAACAACGCTTGATTTGACAAAAGCCAATAAAGCAGCGGAGGAAGTAGAACAGGCATTTGCGTCAGGCGAAGTATCCAAGGTACTACCTTATCTTTCTGATGTAGCCATTGAAAGATCAAAGTCAGATTTAGAGAACGCAGGGGCTGCCACTTTGCAGCAGTTTGCAAGAGATTTCAACAATCGGACTACAGTTGGATATGGAGATGAATTTATCGAGTACCAGTTTGACTGGAATGGACTCCCTTATACTGTCGATTTTGCCTTACAAGCCGATGGAACTATAAAAATAATACGCTTGTAAGAACAAAGAAACATTCATGATGCATTCCATAAATCGTATCACATTTTAAAAATTTTGTGATGAAAAACAAATTATCATTTATTACTGGTGTATTCATTTATATCTTGTTGGCAATGATATTATCTGCTTATGATAATAAAAATATGCACACCTACATCAACGATGCAATAACAGATGCATTTATCCAACAAATGCCATCAGATCCTTTGCTGAAGAATTATTTTATTCAACCCAATACTACCATCAAGGGAGAAGGTGTTACAGCTCCCGGTCAATTGACCATTACAGAAGGAACTATGAATCAAACCTTCAAAGAATGGGTTCGACACGGGGGTTATTCTGCCGATGAACCTGAGGCCCTGCAAGCCATAAGGCACTTTTACGACCCTAAAGGATTGGATGGAGGCAAACATTATCTTACAGATTTTCCAACCGGACTTAGTCTGGTTAACCCCGAAGTGGATATTTTATCATGGGCTCTTGAATACAATGGAGCAGTAACAACTGGCACTACGGGGATTAATGGCTTAACATCGCTCAATTCTTGGGAAGATGGAAAAACGAGTTTTATCCTGGCCATGCAGGAAACTGATGGAACCAAACAAGATAAGTTGATGGCTCATGCGTGGCGAAGTTTGGGAGAGTCATTACACGCATTGGGTGATTTGGTCTGCCCTGTGCATGTTCGCAATGACGGGCACCCTCCTGGTGATGCAGATCCATTGGAAAATGCCATTCGGGGCATTGGTTATATTCCTTCCAACCCGCAGGATTATTGGGATGCATCATTAATTAACAGTATTAAAAATAAAGACTCAATCAGACAGATATTTCATTCACTAGCTCTTTACACCAACGAAAATTTTTTTACCAATCAAACCGTGTATGGCAATGGTGTGGGCCCCATCAAACCGGTAATCAGACCTTCAAAACCTTATGACCTTCCTTATGCCAGAGAAACAGGCGGAGGATGGGAATACGTGCCGGAAGAATTTACTTTTTATAAAAACTTTGGCAATCACAAAATTAAAATGTGTAAAGACAGGTATTATTTTGGAGGAGCACTAGCTACCAATTATCGTACTGCTTCTGCCTATGTAGACCTGGATGTTGCCAAGTCTCAGTCACAAGTATTGCTTAGCAACCTCATTGGTATTGCACCTGAAGTTATGAAAAGGTTTTTGCCAGAAATGACAATCAGTATTGATGATATTTCAACAGGAGCTGGTAAAATTTATGGTTCTGTAAATATTACAAGAAATACTGAATATTCGACTATCTTTTCATACAACAGCAATGTAACCCTGTGGAACTATACCAAAAACAAATCCATTCAGGTAAAAGCAACCAATGGTAAATTTGAAGCTTCTACTTTGTCTTTTTCAGAAGGCGATGAAATTATTGCCTACATTGTTTTGGGAGGTTTGCAGGTCAATAGTGAAAAGACAAAAGCAGGGGGTTCAGTATTGCAGGAGTTTATTAAGAAGAGCAATGATTTTTATATGGATTTATCACTTACAACAGCAACTTTTTCCAATGGCATAACCCAGGGTTTGAGTGTCAGATCAGAAGATAGGAGCGAAATCAACTGGGATGCCATTCAATATCAATTGGCTGCACAAACACTGACCGTCAGCAAAAATTTTGAATTTGCAGATCAATGGTCAAAAGTCAAAAAAGATCATGCCATGGTTTATACTTTTTCGGCTGATTTTCAAAAGATCCTTTCTGCACACATAGAGACCCGCGATGTTTATGAGTCAGATGCATCCATCGCAACATGGACAGCAAGTTTTGACATTAGCAATTTGCCACATGATACTTACTTTGGATCGCCCGGAGTTGAAGGGCCATTAAATTTTAGCCGATACAATATAGATGATAATAATGGGATAAGGACCAATTTGAAAAACTTTAAATATAGGGTTGAATATTATTGGAAATCAGACCAAACAACAACAACAGATCAGGTAGTTTCGATTGATTTATACAATGCGCCATTATTTGAAAAAAACTATTTTTGGATTTGGTTTAGAAAAACCTGACAATTCAATTATACAGTTCTTAATAGCGAAAAATAGCCTGGAATCTATCTTCACATCATTATGTGATGCCCTGATTTAGGCTGCTTGATAAGCTCCATTTACTTTTGAGAAGAGAAAATGGAGCTTATATGTTTACAGTGAGAATATTCATGGCTTTGGTGGTGACCGGATTAATGGTTGGGTCTGAAAAACTTTCAGGCCAGTGTAATCTTACCCCTTTGCCTTCCGTTTCGTATCAAACAGGCAATTGCGGTGCTTTTCAGTTTCAATCACTTACAGGAAGCCTTCACGGAGCCTACGGACAGTGTGGTTCTTTTTTCTTCAGCCCACCACTCAGTGGGGGAGATGTGGTTACTTCACTACCCGATATACCAACATCGCCCAGTATTCGTATCTTTCCCAACCCCACCAACAACGGCTGTTTTCTTGAAATCAAAGGGATAGACGGCACGTATATTAAACTTAAAAATGCCATGGGCATGGACTTGGGTATTTTCCCAAACCAGGCTTTTTTGGACATGTCACATCTAGGTCCCGGAATGTACTTACTTGAAGTTACAGCGGGTAACCACAGCATTCTCCATGTAGAAAAAATAATAAAATTATAAGAAATGAGGGTAGGAATCATTTTACTTTTTTGTCTGTTTAGCTCGATCTTAATGCAGGCACAGGGCTTCAATTATCAAACCATTGTACGCGATGCTTCGGGTCATGTACAATCCAATACCGAAGTTTTTCTTCGGTTTGAGATCTACGAAGGCAGTGTAGGTGGCACTCTTCTATATGCAGAAACACAAGCGCCGGTGACCGATGCCTTTGGTTTTTTATCAGTCACCGTTGGAAACGGCACTCCTGTATTTGGCAACATTGCCAGCATATCATGGCAGGGCAGCGCAAAAATTTTAAGTGTATTGTGCGGTGAATCTGCCAATGGTCCTTACAATGAAATTGGCAACTCTCAAATTAATTACAGCGCTTTCACAGGTCCGGCTGGGGCCACCGGTCCCAAGGGCGAACCAGGACCCAAAGGCGATCCGGGCCCCAAAGGTGACCCTGGCAAAGATGGAACCGGTGTTAGTATAGTGGGCACTGTGCCCAATGCAGCTGCCCTTGATCCAGCATATGCAGGGAATGTGGGAGATATGGTGATCACAGAAGACACAGGCACAGGTTATTTATGGAATGGCACCAGCTGGATTGCGGTAGGTCAAATCAAAGGCCCGGCAGGCCCCCAAGGATTAACAGGCCCGGCAGGCCCCCAAGGAGCAACAGGTCCTGCAGGCCCACAAGGTGCAACAGGTCCGGCTGGTCCGCAAGGTGCAATGGGTATGACAGGAGACCAGGGTCCGCAGGGATTACCGGGTCCACAAGGCCCTCAGGGGGACGTTGGCCCACAGGGCCCTCAAGGGAATGTTGGTCCACAAGGCCCCCAGGGTGATACAGGTCCGGCAGGCCCACAGGGAGCCACAGGTGCAGTAGGCCCTCAGGGAGCAACAGGCCCGGCAGGTCCACAAGGAGCCACCGGTCCTGCGGGACCACAAGGAGCAACAGGCCCGGCGGGTCCGCAAGGAGCCACCGGTGCGGTTGGCCCCCAGGGAGCAACAGGGCCAGCAGGTCCGCAAGGTGCAACGGGCCCGGCAGGTACTTATACAGCAGGAACAGGGATTACCATCGCCTCGAATACAATAAGCGCTACCAATACCACTGCCATCTGGAATGCCAACCAATTGCAGGGAAGAAATGTTTCTGCAGCTAGTCCAAGCCAGGGTTACGTATTAAAATGGTTTCCTTTCAACACCCAGCAATGGGAAGCGGCACCCGACAACGACTCCAACCCTTGGACCAACGTGAGCGGGGGTATTGAAAACAATGGCGTACGCGTGTTGGCCAGTGAATTGCGATTTGGTGCATCGGGAGGCAATGTTGAGGGCAATGCAACCGGTGTGATGTTGGGGGTAAATGGTAATAATTTTGTGGGGTATTACAATTCTACTACCGAGTTTGGCCCGCAGAATCACAATGTTACCCGACTAGGTTCCAGCTCATTCAGATGGAGTGAAATATGGTGTGCTACGGGGCTTAACCAATCTTCTGACAAAAGATTGAAAAAGGATATTGTTTCCCTTTCATCAGCTCTCGATAAGGTAATGAAGATGAATCCTGTTTCTTACCACTGGATTAAAGGTGATAGTTATACACACATAGGATTTTTAGCTCAGGAACTGGAAACAGTTTTGCCCGAAGTAGTGAGAAAACCAGAAGCAGCAAGAATTGAATACGATGGCAGAACACCTCCTACAGATGGGGATATGTATGCCGTCAATTACAGCGAAATTATACCCGTATTGGTCAAGGCAATACAAGAGCAACAAACACAAATTAAAAAACTGGAGCAAAAAATTGCAGTCCTTGAGCAAAACAAATAAAATGAGATGGGCATTTATCATCATCGCAGTTTTATTGTGGTATGATCATTCTGCACAGGCACCTTCTACCCGACGACGATCGGGCAGGGCCTCAGCAGCTCGCCCTGTGGTAACCACTGAAGATTGTGTTGCCAGTGGCTGTCCCTGCTGCATTTTTTTGAGCCGACGATCTGGCACTGTCTGTAAGTCGGACCACAGTGAAATGGAAAACGTAGAAGAAAGTTGGGGCATTCAATCCATCAGCATTGTCAATGGCAAGACCTTTAAAATATTTAATGCCAACCCTGCCATCATTGCAAAGATAGAGGAGATATTAAATGTGTTGCCCTCTGCTTATCTTGATGCAGTGCCGGGAAATTTTAGAATTGGCAATCCTCGCAATGGTAACAAAAATGTTACAGCATCAGGTACGGTGGGAGGCGGATCCCGCAGGTGTTTTGTAAAGAACCCGGAGTATGAATACATCATCATCCACCCTGAAGTTTTTACCACACGATCGGAAGACCCCATTTTAACCATCTTACATGAAATTGGCCATTTTGTAGACAGAGAGTACGGCATTTCTCAAAGCATGCTGGCTGAACACGGGGAACAGTTTAGAACATATTTATCATCTTACAGTGGTGATTCAAGAGGCAACGATGAGGTAATAGCACAGGGCATTATGTACTATTTCAAAGGAAGCTACTGGCCGCGTATTCGACGTGGTGTGCCAGTCCCTTTGAGAGCCACAAGTCGATTCCCTCAATGGTTGATGGATATCATTATCAACGATATCAATTCCCGATCGTGATGCAAAAACGTTTTTTATTCTGTCTTGTTTTTTTATTTCCTTTTTTCGCAAAAGGCCAGGACATCACTGCTTTTCGACAAGGCAACCTTTTCAGAAAAAGTGCTTCTTTTTCTATGGGCTACAATGCCAATACACAATGGCGCGATACCTTAAAGGTCAATTCAAATGCATTTGTTGCTTCTCTTAGGGGCAATCTCGAAGTTGCGGGCATTGCCTTTCCCCTCCACCTTACTTACCGAACAGGTCAATTTTCTTCGGGCTTTGACAATCCTTTTATCCGCTTTGGCATCAGTCCTTATTACAAATGGATACGGTTGCATGTAGGTCACCGAAGCATGCAGTTTAGCAATTATTCACTCAACGGCATTACCTTTCTGGGTGCGGGTTTGGAACTAAATCCCGGCATATTCAGGTTGGCAGCCATGTACGGCAATATCCAGACGCCCAACTATAACCTGGATTCACTGGCTTATTATGCAAACCTTATCCGCGATTACAAACGCAAAGCCCATGGAGTAAAAATTGGCATTGGAAAAGACAGAAGATTTTGGGACATCTACTACCTCAAAGTGAAAGACAACTATGGCGATAATCAGGAGGCTGCCATTTACAAAACTTTGCTACCGCCTGCTGAGAATCTCGTGCTCGGAACCAGGATTAACATGCCTTTTCTAAAATATTTTTTCTTCGAATTCAATGGAGACCTATCCACTGTGACCAACAACCAGCTGAGCAAATCCGATTCATTGCAGGACAAACGATCGCGCGACATTATGGAATACCTGAGTCCCTATCTTACAACCAATGCAACTACCCGCGTAAATCTGGCGTATGATGCTTCTTTGCGAATGATGCAAAAGTATTTTGACCTTGGAATAAAGTTCAAACACATTGACCCCAACTATACCAGCTTTGGCATGCATTACATCATAGACGATGTTCAAAACTATACCGTAAATGGAGGTGTGCGGTTGTTTCAGCAAAAATTAAGTATGAATGGCAGCTATGGCATCCAGGTCAACAACCTTAAGAATGTGAGAAAAAATACTTCTACCCGAAACATTATGAACCTCAATGCCTCCATCATGCCAGCCACCAATGCTGGTTTACAATTGATGTATTCCAACTACTCTATAGATCAGACACCGGGCTTTGCCGTGGTCAATGATTCTTTCCGTCTGGTGCAGCAAACGGCGGTATTGAGTCTCACCCCCTTTTACCGGACGACGGGTAAAATTAGTCGTCATCAGCTGTCATTTAACTACAATCAAAGTTCCATCACAGATGTTAGTCCTGTTGAAATTGATAATCGTGATGGCAAAAC
>ERZ724521.1243-NODE-1243-length-11321-cov-3.827534_pt1 | contig 11321 bp, 9 predicted proteins | sample MGYA00376054_ERZ724521 | MGnify/ENA primary metagenome ERZ724521 (study PRJEB28724, sample SAMN07190883) | activated sludge metagenome | isolation source: activated sludge of sewage treatment plant in Hong Hong | place: Hong Kong | collected 2016-03-17 ... | reverse complement strand
CCTCGGGGAGCGGCTCGGCGCGACGGCGTACCAGGCGCCCGAGCTGCTCGGCCAGGAGGCCGACTGTCGGTCCGACATCTACGCCTTCGGCGTCGTGCTTCTCTGCCTGTTTTCCGGGGGTCTCGCACCCGAGGGCGCAACGTCGCGGAAGAGGCTCGCCCTCGTCGATGCGCTCCCGGTTCCCGAGGCGATCCGCGCCGCCGTCCGACGCTGCCTCGCCGAAGACCCCGCGGATCGGCCCGCCAGCATGGGCGCCGTGTGCGTCGCGCTCGAGGATGCCGCGGGCCTCGCCCGCAGCCGGGACGCAGAGGCGCGGCCTCGCGTCATCTTCATGCTCCACGGCATCCGGACCTACGCCCAGTGGCAGCGCTCCTTCAGCGAGGTCGCGGCGGCCGAGGGCTGGCTCTGCAGGACGAGCCGCTGGAACTTCGGCTGGTTCTCCGCTCTTCGTCTCCTCCTGCCCTGGGAGCGGCAGGCGATGGTCGAGTGGTTTCGTCGCACCTACGACGAAGAGCGCTACGACCGCGAGATCAGCTGGGCGCCGGGACAGCTCCCGTCGATCGTGGCGCACAGCTTCGGCACGTACATCCTGGGCAACGCCCTGCTCGCTTACGAGTACCTCCGTTTCGACCGCGTCCTCCTCTGCGGCTCGATCCTCCCGCCGGACTTCCCCTGGGAGACCATCCTCGCGCGCGGGCAGGTCCGCGCGGTCCGAAACGAGTTCGGCACGCGCGACTTCTGGACGGGCGCAGTCCGATTCGTCGTTCCTCGCCGCACGGGTCCGTCCGGCACCGCCGGCTTCGCCTTCCAGCACCCGCGGCTGGAGCAGGAGCGGTTCCTCTTCTCGCACAGCGAGTACTTCGAGAAGGCCCACATGAGGGACAAGTGGGTGCGGTTCCTCGGAAGGGCCACGTAGCGACATTCGCCAGCAAGAGACCGGGCGGCCCGCCGGCGGACGCCCGTCGGCCCTGGCCACTGCGGCAGGGGCGACACTCGCTCGTTCGCTCCCCGGAGCACGCCAAACCGTCGATTCGAGAGCCCAGGAGGACTGATGAACGCGCGCGAAGCAGCTTATACGGCTATTGATAGCCTCCTGCACAGGCTGGTGGAATCAAGGCCTCTTCGCAGTCTTTTCTCGTTGTTCACGTTTCCTTCCGCGCACACGGACCTGCTCACCCCAGGAATCCGCTCGTGGCTTCGTACCGTCGGGCTCGGCATCTTCCTGGCCTCTCTCTTCCTCCTTCTGGTCGTGAACGCGATCTGGGCCGCGGTCGATCGTCGATTCGTGGCCGCGCAGGGAGCCGGTCTTCGCAACTTCGTCGACGACTGGCCGAACATCGCGAACTACGGCGTCATATGCCCGCTGTATCTCGTCTTCGGGCTGGCCTTCATCGTCCATGTTCGGCAGCTACGCCCGGCCCTTCGCATGACGCGTCTCTGGGAGGCGATCCGTGTTGATCCGCCCGCCGTGCCTCGGACAGGACTTCGAGTCGTCGTGGCGTCCGCCGTCGTGCTCGTCGCCAGTCTCGTATCCCTCTCGCACTACTTCGAGGAGATCCGGCGCTATCCGTACGCCTACTGGTTCCAGGGCGTCTCACCCTCCGGGGAGCGTATCCTCAACAGCCACGGCTACTACTACCTGCTCACCAACCTCCTGCTGAATCTCGTGGTGATGGCGGTCATCGCAGGACACTTCGAGATGTTCGCCGTCTCGGTCGCCGTCGGGCGCGCTATTCGGAGCCTCTCCTGCTCGACGCCCCCCCCTGGCTCGAGAACCGCGGCGCCGCCTTCGGCTCAGCTGACTCCCGCGACGTCGGCAGCGTTGACGGCAGCCCCGACCACGACATCCCCTGCCACTCCGCTTCTGCCGACCGGATCCCCACTGCTTCAGAAGTCAATGCTGGCTTCTCTGTTCCGACCGTTCAGCAGTCTCTACGCCCTCTCGAAGGTCTTCATCGTCCTCATACTCGCGAATCTGTACACGTGGCGAGCCGCCAAGCCGCTGTTCGTGGGCACTCTCGAGGTCACGGTGCTCGTGGTGGCGCTCCTCGGCGTCGCGGTCGTGAGCTTCCCCAGGTATCACATCCAGTACCGGTTGTTTCAGCTGTGGCGCGCCAACGGCATCGAGGAATACCCGGAGATCCGACACCCTCTCGCCCGAGGCACCGCGAGCCTCGCCGACGTACTGATACTCGGAGGGGCGATGACGAACCTCCTCGCATACGTGCTCCAGAAGTCGGGCGTGCAGCTCAGCCTCTCTTAGCCTCGCGCTCCCACGGACCTCCTGCACCGGGGGTGGATTCAGGCTCGCTCACGAATCGGACTACGAATCGACCGACGCCTGGAGAGCGTCTGGTCCTGCGGGAGGCGTCCCCGCAGTCCACTTGTCCCGGGACGCTCGACGGGCGGACGATTCCTTCGTCACGCCATGCCACGCCTCCAGCGTCGGACTTCCCCGAGATGGGTCCCCAATGAGCTCTCCCTCGCTGCCCACGGCTGGGGTGCGTGCTGAGCGTCCCGTAGACTGAGCGCGCTCGTGAACGCTGCCGTGGACATCCAGGCGCTGATCGACGACATCGTCGAGCGGACGAAGCGGGTCGAGGGCGTTCGCGCCATCGCGCTGGGCGGGTCGCGCGCGCGGGGCAGTCACACTTCGAAGTCCGACATCGACCTGTGCTTCTACTACCTTCCCGAAGACGGCCTCGATCTGGAGGCGCTCGACCGGGTCGCGGCGGAGCTCGACGACCGCGGTCAGCCGGGGGTGCTGACGCCGATCGGCGGGTGGGGGCCGTGGGTCAACGGCGGAGGCTGGCTGTCGGTGGGCGGGCAGGCCGTCGACTTCCTCTATCGTGATCTCCGGAGGGTCCGCGAGGTCATCGAGGCATGCCGGCGCGGCCGGGTGGACGTGGTCTACCAGCCCGGTCATCCGCATGCCTTCGTCTCCGCCATCTATATGGCCGAGGTGGCACTCTGCAAACCGCAATGGGATGCGGACGGATGCCTCTCGGCACTCAGGCAGACAACGTTTCCCTATCCGCCGGCTCTGAAGGCCGCGCTTCTCGAGAAGTTCTCGTGGGAGGCCCCGTTCGCGCTCGAAACGGCCAGGAAGGCCGCCGACCGCGCCGACGTGGCTTATGCCGCGGGGAGCTGCTTCCGGGCGGTGATGTGTCTCCTGCAGACGGTGTTCGCCCTGAACGAGGAGTACTGGATGAACGAGAAGGGCGCCGTGGCTCTCGCGGGCGCCTTTGCGGTGCGCCCTCCGCGCCTCCGCGAACGCGTCGAAGAGGCGTTCACGCTGCTGACCGCCGACGGCGAGTCGATCCGGGCGGGAATCGCCGTGCTTGAGGCGCTGCAGCGAGACATGGCTGCATGTGTCACCCGCGGGTCGGATAACCCGGGTAGCGCGGTCGGCCTCTAGCCGTCTCCTGACCGATCGAGCGGGCCGGACGGATTCGTTCGTCCGTGCCGAGATCTCGAGCGAGAGATAACCTGAAGCTCCCGGAAGGCGTGCGGGCGCTCCAGCTGCCCCGAAGCGACGGGAGACAAGAGCGAAGGCGGCGGGAGAGGAGGTCCCATGGGACGGAACATCGTCCTGTGCCTCGACGGCACGAACAACGAGTACGACGCCACCAACACCAACGTCGTGAAGCTCTACGCCATGCTGGACAGGGAGACGAGGGATCAGCTCACGTACTACCAGACAGGAGTCGGAACGTTCGCTCCTCCGGGCATTTGGGGTAGGACCCGGCGCTGGCTGATTACCCGACTGGACCTGGCCATCGCCTGGCTCCTCGAGGATCACGTCACGAGCGCCTACCGCTTCCTGATGCGCACCTACGAGGAGGGAGACGAGATCTTCCTGTTCGGCTTCAGCCGGGGCGCGTACGGGGCGAGGGTCCTGGCGGCGATGCTCTACAAGGTCGGTCTTCTCGGGCGTGGAAACGAGGAGCTCGTACCCTTCGCCTGGGGGATGTTCGCAAGAGAGAGGGACTTTCGGCTCTGTCGGGGCTTCCGGCACACCTTCGCCCGGAAGGTACGGGTGAGGTTCCTGGGACTCTGGGACACGGTGAGCAGCGTCGGCTGGGCATGGAGCCCGAGGCACTTCCAGTTCACGGCCAACAACCCGATCGTCGACGAGGTTCGCCACGCCGTCGCCCTCGACGAGCGGCGCACCTATTTCATCCAGAACCTCTGGGGCTCGGAGAGCCCGGACGCTCAACACGTCAAGCAGGTCTGGTTTCCCGGGGTCCATTGCGACGTCGGCGGCGGCTACGAGGAGAAGGCCGCCGGCCTTTCCAAGATCTCGCTCGAGTGGATGATCCGGGAGGCCGTGAGCTCCGGCCTGCGGATCAACCAGAAGGCCAGGGAGGCGATTCTCCCGATCGCCAATACGGCCGAGTACGCCGCGGCGGAGCCGCTCGCCGAGAAGCACGAGTCTCTTAAGGGCTTCTGGTGGGTCCCGGAGCTCATCCCGAGACGGATCAAGGACCCGGCGCGGAACTATGCAGCGCGGTGGATCTGGCCGCTGGGGCGACCGCGCGGCGTGCCGGATGACGCGGTCGTGCACGACTCGGTTCGTCTTCGGCGGGCCGGGAAGCCCGGGTACTGTCCTACGAACCTGCCCGGAGCCGTGACCTTCGTCAGCTGAATCGACAGCCACGTCGGAACAGGCTTCGCCACGCCTGGGACGAAACCGCTCCGCGATCGTCAGGGCCGCCTCGGGCCTCAACCTGCCGCGCCCGTTCGGGCGCTGCGAACCGAAAGAAGGAGCCACGGGATGAACGTCGCGTCAGGTCGCGGTTTCCATTGGACTCGAATCCTGTCGATCCTCTCGTTGCTCGTCGCGCCAGCGGTCGGCGCAGAAGCGCCCCCGACGCTGGAGCTCAAGGCGAAGAACGCGATCCTCCGGACGGGTGCACGATACGACCGAGCGTTCGTCGTCCACTTGAAGGGCGAGGGCAATCCCCTCGCAGGGAGGAAGGTGCGCCTGCGGGTCGAACCGGAGACGGCACCGCTCCTCTTGCTGGACCAGGCCGGGAACGCGGGAAAGAGCGCCGAAGCAGAGACCGACCCCGACGGGATCGTCGGCGTCGGGGCCGTGGTCTCGGACCTGGCGGCAGGGGACTCCACGACCGTCACGATCGAGGCGGCAGCCGCGCTCGACGGCGTAGCCGCTGTCGGCAGTACCAGCGTGACGGTCGTGCCGCTGGCCGTCACGGCGGAGTTCGCGTCCGCGAGCTTCCGGCCCCACCAATCGCACGTGGACGGCCTGACCGTCGAGGTGCGGGAGGCGAGTCTCGCGAAACAGGGTGCGATCGTCACCGTCGAGTCGGGCGACGCCTCGGTTCGCCTTCAACGGCCCGGCGCCGACCCGGCCTCCCGCATTCGCGCGACGACGGACTCGGACGGGAAGGCCCGGTTCATCCTCGACACGAACGCCGCCCGGTTGGACGGAGCAGCGACGACCTTCAGCCTCCTCGTCACGGTGATCGTCGACGACGGGCGGGTCACCAGGACGATTTCGGCCCTGCTGGATTCAGGATACGAATCGTCCTTCCTCTCCGACCGAGTCAGCTCCGAGGTCTTCCTGGGCGCGAGCCTCGCCCGGTCCTACGACGAAAACGGCAAGAGCAACGGATTCAACGAGACCTCGTTCGTGGGGCGCCTGAGAGTCGACACGCTCTGGACGCAGAAGAGGCGGACGGCGATCCACACGGAACTGGAGCTGCAGTTTAGTAGCTTCCCGACGACGGAGACCGACCCCGCCGAACCGGACGTGTCGATCACGAGCTATGCGGATTCCTTCGCCGGCAGTCTCGCCGTCATCCTCCAGCCCGGCTGGGCGGCGCAGTACTCGAAGACGTCGCGCAACCGGCGGCCGGAGCTTCGATACGACGCGCTTCGGTTCGGAGCGGTCGTACGGCTGGGCCTCATGTCTCGGGACTCGAAGAGATCTCCCGACGGGGACACGGACCTCCGCTTCCTCAGGGCCGGGCTGATCATGACGCACCATCAGACCGCGGCGTCGAAGGCGGAGGAGGACGACGTCAACGTGTTCCCGATGCGATACGTCGAGGTCGAGTACGGACGGTACGAGCAGATCTTCGACCAGCACGATGCGGACCGCCTGGTCGTCGAGGCAGGATTGCGCCTGCCCGGGATCGGGAACGACGCGATTCCGTTCTATGCGGGGTTCTACCTGAATGCCGGGGAAGGACAGGACGACATCCGCGTCTTCGCGGGCCTGCTCTTCCACGTCAACAAGCTCGTCGAGCTATTCCGGAAGTAGGAGGACGGCCGCCGCCCGCGGCCCTGCTGCCCGGACCGTCCTGGCCCACGCACCTGAAGACCATGCCGCGATTCTCCCAAAGGTTCGGGCGCCGCTGGATCCGCGGGCTCGGGTCCATCGGAGCGCGCGGGCCCCCGACGTGGCATCCCGCCACACGAGACCCCGCTCCGCGGCGGGAGAGCCCAGCCATGCGGACCGAGGCCAATTCCTCGACGGACATCGAGCGATGCGTGCAAGGAACAGCCTGAAACCTAAACCGATATCGGGGAGCGACCGTTCCGCGCACCGTCACCGCTGCCTCTCGGAAGGCGTAGGGCCGGTCTTGCGCGGGGCGGCGCTTCGGGAGTTGAAGACATGAGCAGACTCAGAGCGCTGGGATGGGTCCCAGACGTACCCAAGACGAGTGACTACACCGAGGAGCACCTGGAGGTTAGCCCCCTCCTCGCGAAGACGACGAAGCTCGGCCGGGGAGAGGACGCCGGGGGCGGAGGAAGGCGGAAAGCCGCTGCGGCTCCGGTCGCTTCGCCGTCGTCCGTCGACCTCCGCCAGTGGTTCTCGCCGGTCGAGGACCAGGGGTACATCGGGTCGTGCACCGCGCAGGCCGCGGTGGGCCTCCTCGAGTACTTCGAGAAGCGGTCGTTCGGGAGGTTCCTCGACGCTTCGCGGCTCTTCGTCTACAAGGCCGAGCGGAACCTCCTCGGCTGGACGGGAGACACCGGCGCCTACCTGCGCACGGCCATGGAGGCGCTCGTACTCTTCGGGGCTCCGCCGGAGCGGTACTGGCCGTACGACGGCTCACCTGCATCGGGGAACTCGCGGTACGACGCCGAGCCGCCCGCCTTCTGCTACGCCTTCGGCGCGAACTACCAGGCGGTGCGGTACTTCCGCCTCGACCCGAACGGGGCGCCGACCGCGACGGCACTGGCGAACGTGAAGCGCTACCTCGCGGGCGGTTTCCCGTCGATGTTCGGGTTCCCCGTCTACTCGGAGTTCGACAACCTTCTCCCGGGGAACCTCGTCGCGTTCCCCGGACCCAACAGCCACTACCGCGGGGGGCACGCGATCGTGGCGGCCGGTTACGACGACAACAAGATGATCGCCGGAGACAAGGGGGCACTCCTGATCCGGAACTCGTGGGGCCTCGGGTGGGGCGACCAGGGGTTTGCCTGGATGTCCTACAGGTACGTCACTGGCGGTCTGGCAACGGACTGGTGGACGCTGATCTCCGCCGAGTGGGTCAACACGAGCCAGTTCTGAACGGAAACGAATCGGGCGGGCGGGGCGGGACCGGGACCGTTCCGTCCGCCATCTCACCGGGTCTCATGCCCGGACTGCCCGAGAGGAGAGGGCCGATGCCGAAGTACTGGATGGTCACGAACCGCAATAGAACGGGCTCCCAGCTCGGTGCCCAGCGGGTCGCGCTGACCTACTGGGTCGCCGAGGAGGCTCCGCTCGAAGACCTCTCCCGGTGGAGCCAGCTCAGTGCCGGGAAGTTCAAGGAGGGGCTGCTCAACACGGCGCGGACGTTTCCGGCGCTTCAGCCGACCGGTGAGCACGTGGACCAGAAGCACGTCTGCCTGTTCGTTCACGGCTACAACTCGTCCTGGGCGGAGGCCGTGGGGCGTTACGAGAAGCTCTGCCACGGCCTTTTCGCCGGCGACGCCGGGCTGGGGAGCTGCGTCCTTTTCACCTGGCCGAGCCATGGGTCGCCGGCCGACTACCTTCCGGATCGTTCCGAGGCGCGCGAGAGCTCACAGGACCTCGCCGAGCTCCTCGTCCTCCTCTACGAATGGCTCCTCCGGAACCAGGCGATGGCGACACGAAGCCCGGAGGCCGCCTGCCGCGCGAAGACGAGCCTGATCGCGCACTCGATGGGGAACTACGTGCTCCAGAAGGCGATGCAACTCGCCTGGAGCCGGAAGAACAAGCCGCTGTTGGTGAGCCTGATCAACCAGCTCGTGATGGTGGCCGCCGACGTCGACAACGACCTCTTCGCGAGCGGCGATCGGGTGGACGGAAGTGACGGCGACGCGATGGCGAACCTCACCTATCGCGTTTCGGCGCTCTACTCCGGGAGAGACGCCGTCCTGGGGATGAGCGCGGGGCTGAAGCACTTCGGCAAGAGGCGCCTCGGACGAAGCGGCCTCGACCCGAACGTGCCACGCCCGGACAACGTCTGGGACTTCGACTGCTCCGGCCTCTTCCCTCCCGACCAGCCGAACATCCACTCCGCCTACTTCGAGCTGGAGGCCACGCTGGATCTCATGCGCGACATCCTGAAGGGGATCGATCGCAAGGAGTTGAGGAAGCAGTACTAAGCCGGATGACGGGCCGACTCGCCGCGGCGATCGTCCGGGCCTTTGACGGGCCGTGGAGCTGAGACGCAGATGGAGAAGACCGACATCGCGGCGCTCGAAGCGGCCCGGCGCGGCTGACGTTCGATGGATCGGCAGGTGTGAGCCTGAGCCACGCCCTCGTGCCAGTCGTGGCCCAGGGCTTTCTCTTCGTTCAACCCACCGGACAGTGCACCCGTTCCGGCGTGCAGACCGCGTCCTCCTCGTTCGGCGTCGGCAACGTCACGGGCGCCGACACCGGATCCGACGGCGGCGGCAGGGGCACGCCGACCGCTTCGATCAGCCGGCGGGCCATCCACCGGGCGAGGTCGAACGCGGAGGTCGGGGCCGTCTTCTCGGGCTTGATGCCCCAGCGCGGCTCGGCGGTCCGCGGCGAGTCCGCGAGGGCGACTCCGCTTCCGACGAGCAGGGCACCGCCCAGGACGATCGAAGCAAAGGTCTTTCTCACGACTTCCTCCTCCAGCCCTTCCGGGGCTCAGTGAAGGCGTCGGGGAGCGCTCTCCGGTATGCCTTGTGAGACTAGGCTGCGCGAGGAGGGCGTTTTTGCAACAGGGCTGGCGAACTTTCTTTCAGACCGCTCGACGGAGACGCGTGGCGATCTGCCGTTCCGCCCGTGACCTCAACGTCGCGATGAGGTCCACGTCGGGGATGTCGCCGGCGAGCGCGGCCTCGAGCGACCGGAGGATGTCGGACTCCACGGCATTCGAGGCGCGAAGGGCTTCCCCCAGGGCCTCGAGCGCCTTTCGCGCCTCGAAGTGGGCGCCAGATCTGGACAGCGCCTCCACGCGAAAAAGGCCCATCTGCAGCTCGTCGGCCGTGGCGCCCTGCGTCGCGAACAGCGCTGCCGCCGCCCCGAAGGCCCGTGCGGCCTCGACGAAACGGCCTCCCTGGTAGAGGGTCCTGGCGAGATTGGCGCGAATGAACGAGTGGACGGCCGGCCGGGCCTCGCGATTCACGAGACGGAGGGCACGGGCATACTCGCGCCGGGCTTCCGCGACGCGCTCCAGGCGGAGCAGGCACCCGCCGATCCCGTTCAGCGTCGAGACGTAAGTGTTCCAGCGCTCGTAGCCTGCGAGCACCGGCAGGAGCGTCCGGAACTCGGCCAGGGCCTCTTCGTCCCGGTCGAGATACGACAGGGCGATGGCGTGCGCCGCTCCCGCCTTCGCCGCCTCGTCCTCCAGCCCCAGCGCCCGGAACGTCCCCCTCGCCCTCTCGGCCAGGTGCAGCGCCTCCTCGGCCCTGTCGAGGAACGCGCGCCGCTGGGCCTCGACCAGCTCGACCGAGGCGAGGCGCCGTTCGGAGACGGAGCCTCGGGCGAAGGCGCCGTAGGCGCGACGCAGGTCGCGGCCTCCTCTCAGGAACTCGCCGGTCCAGTTGCAGGCGGTGCCCTGGACGAGAAGGGAGAGCCCGAGCAGGTCGTCGAGGGGATAGGCGTGCTCGGCCGGGGCGTCGAGGGCTCGACCGTCGGCCCGGGCGGCCAGTACGGCGTCAGCGGAGGCACGGCCGAAGCGTGCCCACCGGGCCGGGCCTTCGACCATGTTGTAGAGGGCGTCGTCGAGGGCGTAGCCGAGGCCGTAGCGGTCGCGCAGGGCGAGGAGGTCGAGGGCGGAGAGCGCCTCGCGCAGGTCCGCGTCCGGGGCGGCGGCCGCGCTCAGGAGGCGGCTCTTGACCTCGGCGGCCTCGCGGCTCGCCGCGAAGACCTCCTGAACGGCTCCGTCGCCGGCGAGCGGCGATCGCCGCCCGAGGAGCGTGCCGTCCGGCCGGCAGCGAAAGAGGTCGCCCTCCGGGAGCTCGAGCTCGGCCAGCGCTTCCTCGAGGGCGGGGAGGGTCGTCTTCAGGGTCCGATCGAGCTTCTCGATCTCGCGGTAGGCCGAAGCGCAGGCGGGGCAGGAGGAGAGGTGCCGCTTCAGCCGCGCGGCGTCCATGTCCGGCATCTCCCCCTTGAGGAGGACGAGAAGCGTGAAGTCGTCGGGATGGGGGGCGGTCATCGGGTCGCTCCGAGAATCGCGCGGAGACGTCGGATGCAGCGATCCAAGAGGACCCAGACGACGTTGGACGAGGCGTACGCGAGCGCCTCGGCCGTCTCCTTGAGGGTCTTCCCCTCGAGGTAGTGGGCCCGGATGAGCCGGCGGCAGGCGGGAGAGGCCTGCGCGAGCGTCTGGCGGAGAAGGATGTGGACCTCGGTCCGCAGGTCCGGAGCAACCCGCTCGTCGGCGGTCCTCGTGTCGTCCTCGATGGGCGCTTCCCGCCTCACGCCCCTGTTCCGGAGGAACTGGAGCGTGCGGAGGTGAAGGATCCGGAACGCGAGCCCTTCGGCCTCGCGAACGGGCTCGTCGTAGCGCATCAGCTCGAGGAGGACGTCCTGCATCAGGTCTTCGACCTCTGGCGCCGAGAGGCGGAACCGGTAACGGAGATGCGCCTCCATCCTGCGGCGAAGGTCACCCTTCGTCGCAATGAACTCGGCGAGCTCCAGCCGGGTCCGGGGAATCCGGTGTTCGGCATCCATGAGCGAAGCTCCCTGGGAAGCCCGATTTTCTAACATCCCCTGTCGGCCAATTAAGGGAAATCGTCCGTCCACGCGGGGACGCGCTCCAGCAGCCGGGACGGCGGCCCTCCTCCGGGCCGGCCGGGAGGTCAGTACGGGTCGTAGACCCGGGTCACCCGCGGGCTGACCTGGC
>ERZ724521.1242-NODE-1242-length-11324-cov-3.573609_pt1 | contig 11324 bp, 4 predicted proteins | sample MGYA00376054_ERZ724521 | MGnify/ENA primary metagenome ERZ724521 (study PRJEB28724, sample SAMN07190883) | activated sludge metagenome | isolation source: activated sludge of sewage treatment plant in Hong Hong | place: Hong Kong | collected 2016-03-17 ... | reverse complement strand
TCAAAACTAATCATGACTGTATCCGGTGTTGCCAGATCATCGGTGTAGACACTGATATTACGCAGTTCGAATTTCCGGATGCTCACCTTGCTCAGGCGTTCAGAGAAAATATCTTTAAGGACAAAGGGTTTCTTTTTGGTCGTATCCGGATTGACATACCGGCTATTGGAGAGATAGGTAAACCTGACATCGCTCACCAAAATGGACTTTATACAAACCGAACCTTTCATTAGCAGGTCAAATACACTGAGACCCGTCAGGGCCAAGGAGTCTGTGACAGCTTCCATAAGGAAAGGTGACTTTGCCGCTTCCACATTTTCTCTGATCCCCGGCCGTGGAGTAATCTTAACGCCCTTCAGCCAAATATTACCCCGCAATACCTGGACATCCATGGTCTGATACTCATAATCATAGGGACGGTCAGGGGATGTATTGATGTAGGCTTGCAAGGTGTCCTTTACCTTGCGTTCCAGGAACGGATTGAGTAGATAAAGGAGCAGGAAGATAAAAGCTATCAGCCCTGCAAATACCCACAGGAGAATCTTCCTGATATTCATTTAGATTGGCTTTTTATTGATAAGCTAAGATATGCAATCGTCGATTATTCCTCCTCCGAAGAGATGCCAGGATGTTACTCAGATTACTTGGTCGTAAACGTCACAGAAAGCGTAAAGGCAACAGAGCCTCCATAATGGCCAGAATGATATGGACCATACCTGTAAAAGACACCTGCACCAAATCCCATGTAGGACACATTGAGATACTTCATTTTTACTAGGTTATCCAGCGTGAGACCGGTTTCGTACAACCCCTTTTCCTTGGTAAAAAATGCAACACCCTGATGATATTCAGGATGTGACAATCGGCCCCATCCAATATTTTGGTGCAACGTCACAGACGGCTTCCAATGATCTGCATGCAGCAACAGGGATCCGAAATTATGACTGTAGTGCACATCGACATAACGATCCGAGAGAAAGGTATACGGCTTGACAGTTTGAAATGAATTCCGAATCAGCACAGACCAGTTGCGGACATAACTCCCTTCACCGGTAAACAGCAAACTGTATGGCACAGGCTGATCTATATATCCTGCACTGACTTCCAATCTTGATTCCCCAAGATTACGGAAGTACACCGAATGTTCCACTCTGGCCTCAAATCGATTGTACGACAAATCCCCATTCATCCATCCATTAAACCCATGTGTATAAGAACCGGATAGGACAGGATACCGTGAACCCATACTGATTCGCTGACCCATAGACCAAATGAGTTTTTCCTTAAATGCATACCGGAAATGCATCATCAAGGTGGTATTGGTATACTGTGACAATGGTGCCTCCGGCATAGCGACAAATGCATAAGCATACTGTGGATCACGACGGGTATTAGCCAATGCGATATGCATCTTCAGGTATTTGAGCGTTCTCAGGGAAACTGAAAAACGGGTCTGTTGTATACGATCCATTTCTGAGGCCAGAAAGGCCCTGAAGTCAAATTGCCTTGGTCTGAAAAACGTGAGGTATGATTTTCCCACTTCTTCTACGCTGTTGTCATAACTCAAACTGCATTTGAATTCATGAGTTTTGTTCAGCGTCCATGTTACTTCACCACCGTATTTCCAGAGATGATCATGGAAGCCATAACCGAAATAGCCACCTGCAGAAACGTTGTGGATCAACTTGTCATTGGTATAAAGGCCCAGGCCGAGACGGATACCTTCAAATTGGTTGTAGAGCACAAACTTTGAGATATCAAAATCTACTGGTCCTAATGGAATACGGTTTTGGCTAAACCGTTCCAGCAACTTGAGCTTTTGATCAAATCCATATTTTTTCCCGATACTATCCAGCACCGAGTAGGTCGTAACTTCCCTTGAGTTTAATTCGACAGGCCGGTAGGTTGACCAATATGTGGTGTCCCTTAAATGAGCCGAGGGATCCATCGTCACAGCATCCATGGGAAAATCCTTTTTACGCAAAGGGAGATCGAGTTGTACAGAGTCGATATAACTGATCCCACCGGCTTTCACGCCGACGGTGGTGGAGGCATTCTGATGCAGGGTCAACTCAAACTTCAATTGCTCCGGGAACCATTGCCTTCCGTCAATCCACTGGTATTGTTGTTGAATCGTCACATCAATAAACCCGCGGGAATAGGGTTTGGCAGTCACATTCTGTATGGCGTAGCGGTTGGTGTTGATATACAATAATCCTGTCAGAGCTTCGAAGTTCTTTCCTTCCAGAGGTGCATAGGACAACACGAAAACTGTATCCTTGCCCTGAAAGAGCGTATCCCGTATATGGAATTCATACTTCGAGAGGCTGCCCTGACTGATGGGATTGAGATAATCCACCTCCAGGATCGGGATATTGTCCTTGTAAAAAGAGAACGGCTGAAGGTCTGTAGCCAGCGGAGCAAATGAGGCTTCTTTGAATCCGGAAACTTTGACACCAAGTATGTTCTCCTCACTGTTGTCCGGCCGGATAAATTTCCGCTCCGTCACAGACTCCATTAAAAAAATATGCCCCCCTTCAAAAATACCATCCAATGTTTCACGAGCTTTCACATCGGGTTGGTCTTCGTAGACAAAATCGTATACCACTTTGTTGTACGAGATATACCTGAAGGAGCCAATGCGCTCCGGATTATTGATATCCTTGTTGGCTATCACGTTTCGGATGATCCTGTTGGCCGGATTTTCACCTGCGCGGACTACGATTTCTCCGAGCATGATGTCAGCTTCCTCCAATCGTACCACCATCATTTCTTTCGGGTTGCCTGGAGCCAGTGTAAGCGATTTGTAGCCTACATAGCTGCAGGTAATGGAATCGATAGGCTGCGTGGCCTCAAGGAAAAATCTTCCATTGATGTCACAGGTCGTGCCGGAGAACGGATTGTGATTGATCACAATATTGACAAAAGGCAGTGGATCCCGGGTCGCGGCATCCACTACCTGTCCACGAAGCATAAACTGGGCATTGGCATCACTGGCGGGCAGTAATGCAAGAAATAAACCCCAGAAAAATAAATGAAGCGGGTTATTTACCCGACAATACATAGGCTAATCCAAGTTTAATGCCTCCGTAGGCATTGTGTGATGGCTCATATTTGCCTCCTGGATCAGCCGTCTGAAAGTCCTCAGCATTGATATCGGTTAAGCCGTAAGCCATATTCAGGGTAAGGTCCAGGTACAAATGCTCTCCCATGTTGATCCGGCCCCCAAGATCGAAGTTGAGCATCAACTCACTCTTGGCGAATCGGTCCGTCACATCTTCAGCGCCTGGTTGGAATGGGTCTCCTGTGATTGGATTATTGATGATATCCGTATACGGCTGACCATCCCGAAGCCATTCCTGATTACCTTCTTTGAGGGAACCGATCAGGACGCCGGCACCACCGAGGAAATTGACTTTAGCTTTGGTTCCGGTAAACTTGATCATCACCGGAATAAAATTATACTTCAGGTGAAGCTCACGAGTCCAGTCAGAACCACTATACGAGTCTGAGTAGTCCTGGCCCAGTTCGGTAAACCAGTAGCCGGAATAAATACCGATCTGATCGGAGAAATGGTACGCCACATCAAGGCCGTAGGAACTCCGGTATGAAAATTCATAATCATATTCATGGCCAACAGCCCATGAATTTTGATTGACTATGCTGCTGCTGACTGCCAAATAATTGGCGCCCAGGTGAAGGCCCTTCTGGGCATAAGAAGCCGGTACCAGGATGGCCAGGCATAAAAGGGTAAAGAGTGTCTTCATATATCAATGGTTTTGAATGATTTAGCAAAGTGGAACGCTTTGAAACCGGTGGGCAGGTGCATGCGCTGTTATCATGCCCAAATGTAATATAAGATTTTGTTGGCAGACATATGAATGGGCAAACCATCTATTTTTGGTTAACATTGGCTAATAAAGTTTTGTCTGGCAGTTTACAAAATCTGGATTTTGGTATCTTTAATATACTGATGAAAAGAATTGCATTTACCCTCTCAGCATTTTGGCTGCTTCTGGCCTATTCAGGCAAGGCCCAACTCCAGATTAATGACTGTTCAAAGGCCGTTGTAGTTTGTGATAATCAGGATCTTGCGTTCAATCCGGACGGTCCTGGATATGATGACTTTGCTGACCCGGACAACGATGAAGGTTGCATTACAGCCCTGGAACAGAATTCAGCCTGGTACTACTTCCAGATTAATCCATCCGCACCACCAAACCTGGTGCTTGGGTTTACGATCAGTCCTAACGGCGGACTGGGTGAAGACTATGACTGGGCATTGTATGGACCCAATGTCAATTGCGGGGATTTGGGCTCACCTATCCGATGCTCATCCTCCAGCGCTGCCTGCGGTTTTTGTCCTGAAACCGGGATGGGAATGGGCACCACGGATGTCACGGAGGGTCCCGGAACAGGCGATGGTTTTGTGATGACACTTGTAGTCCAACCCGGTCAAGGATTTTACCTGATGATCGACAACTGGCAGGGCACGATGAATGGATTTGTGTTGTCGTGGGAAGGCACTGCAGCGGATTACCTCAATTGTAATGCATCCCCACCTTGTGCTCTTTTCGCCGTAGCTGGGCCAGATATTTCCGCCTGTGAAGGGGATACAGATGTTCAACTCAACGGATCCAGCACCGGAGGGGACGGTGGGGAGACCTATTCCTGGACAGGCACCAATGGTGGTACCGGCTATCTCAGTGATCCCAATTCACCCAACCCAACAGTTGACTTGCCTCCCGGATTTACCGGTACGATCACCTACACCCTCACGGTTGTAGAGGATACCTGTATGAATGAAGACCAACTCGATCTGATCGTGCATGAGAAACCCGTTGTGAGTATCAATCCGATAGGTCCATTTTGCCACAATGAATCATCCCATGGATTGACCGGTTCGCCTCTTGGAGGCACATGGGGTGGTGCTGTGAGCAATCCAATATTTAACCCGATGACGCATAGCCCCGGCATCCATACAGTGACTTATACCTATACCGATGCTAACGGCTGCAGCAATACAGCTTATCTGGACATTGAGGTGTATGAAACTCCACAGGCAGACATCAGTCCGGATCCTGCCGAATTTTGTGATGATGCAGGAGGTATATTACTGACCGCCGAAGGGTCTGATGGCGCGGGTGGATATTCCTATCAATGGAGTACCCCTACAGGCCCCGGATTTGAAGACACATATGACGCTACCCAATCCGGACTTCATTTAGTAACGGTCACTGATGCCAATGGCTGTACAGGCACCTCCTCCATTATGGTCACCAGTCATGCCAATCCAACGGTCAATCTCAATGACCCGGGACCGATCTGTGAGTCTCTGGATGTTTTCTACCTCACAGCCGATCCGCCTGGTGGATATTTTGATGGTAATGAAGTGGATCCTTCCGGTGAGATCCTACCCAATATGATTGGAACCGGCACTTACGGATACAGTTATACTTACGCCGATAACCATGATTGTGAGACAACTGTCTTTGGCAATTTTACCATTATACCAGCTCCAAATGCCATTGCTGAAAACAACGGACCCGTGTGCGCCAATCAACCTATTCTGCTGATGGGTGACACTGACGATACCGGAGCCACGATCAGCTATAGCTGGACAGGTCCCGGAGGCTATGTATCCAATCTGCAGAATCCTACGGATGCAACTTTAGGTGGCACCTACATCCTCGAAGTTTCCGTTGATGGCTGTCCGTCTCCTCCGGCAACAACCGTGGTCAATGTTATCAGTACACCGGATGCCCTTGCTTCAAATGGCGGACCTTATTGTAATGGCGAACCTATAGTACTTACTGGAAGCACCAGTGCAACAGGAGCAGGTATCACCTACGCCTGGAGTGGCCCGAATGGATATACTTCAAATGTTCAAAACCCCACTGATGCTACTGAATCCGGGACCTATGTACTCGTCGTATCACAAGGGACTTGCTCTTCTACCCCATCGCAAACCGATGTCGTATTTAGTACCGCACCCAATGCCATGGCTGACAACACAGGCCCATATTGCGCAGGGGAAACGATTAATCTCAACGGTAGCACGACCACACCTGGAAATAATATTACCTACAACTGGTCAGGCCCGGGAGGCTACATATCAAACCTTTCCAATCCAACCGATGCGACTGCGGCCGGCAACTATCAATTGGTCATCAATGTGGATGGGTGCAATTCAGCTCCCGTTTCCACCAATGTAGTCGTCAATGCCATTCCGCAACCTTCTATCACAGGTCAGGATACCTTCTGTACCGGATTTTCATCCATCCTTGATGCAGGAGCAGGGTATTCACAATACCTCTGGAGCAATACCAGTCAAAATCAAACCCTGGAAGTTTTCGCTTCCGGCACCTATGCTGTCACGGTAACGGACATCAATGGCTGTACTGCACAAGACTCGTTTACTGCAACTGAACTGGCCTCCCTTGCCCCAACGATCACGGGTACACTTGAGTTTTGTGAAGGCGGTTCAACGATATTGGATGCGGGTGCAGGATATACCAGCTACCTGTGGTCAGGTGGCGAAAACACACAAACCATCACGGTCTCCACTTCCGGCAATCAGGGAGTCATCGTGACGGATGGGGATGGATGCACCGGATCTGCCAATGTCACCACCATAGAGCATCCAAATCCTAACGTCATCATCGGGGGATCCAGCACCTACTGCATCGGTGGCTACACGATTTTGGATGCAGGCCCTGGATATGCTCTATATGATTGGAGCAATGACTCAACTACTCAAACCGTAACCATCAATACACCTGGATTATTTAGTGTTGACGTAGTAGATATCTATGGCTGTGCTGGATCTGCTTCAGTCAATGTCATTGAAAGCACCTCTCTTTCTCCGGTCATCACCGGCAGCCTTTCCTTTTGTGAGAATGGCAGTACCACTCTGAATGCAGGATCTGGCTTTACCAACTACACATGGTCAGATAACTCAACTAATCAAACCCTCTTTGTCAATACCACTGGAATCTATAGTGTAACGGTTTCAGACGGCCAGGGCTGCTCCGGGGAATCATCCGTAATGGTCAGCGAAGTATTGCCTCCAACGGCTGTATTACAACCCACCGCCACGGTGTGCAATACTACAGCAGGTGGATCCGTGATTAATCTCTACAGCCTGATTCTGTCAGGTGATACAGGAGGTTCGTGGCAAGATCTGGATGGTTCAGGTGCTGTAGGGTTGTTTACCAATCTCAACTTTAACAATGTCACGGCTGGCGATTACCGTTTTGAATACACGACCAATTCAGCAATACCGCCTTGCTCCGAGGCCAGTTATCAAGTTATCATCTCCGTATTGGAATGCGCTTGTCCTGATGTTTTCTTTTTTGTGGCGCCCCCACTTTGCAACACATCAGATGTATTGGACTTGACCACACTTGAAAACACTGCTGAATCCGGAACCTGGAGTTTGATCCAAACCCCTCCCGGTTCTACTCCTGCAACGCTTTCCGGCACGGTCTTCAACGCTACGGGTGGTGATCCTGGTGATTATACCGTTCAATTCACCTTACAGACCTCACCTCCTCCGGGTTGTTCGCCAGATTATCCATTGGTCATTCATGTAGATCCATCCGTCACTGCAGGTAGTGCATTGTCTGCCCCGGAATATTGTGAAAACGAAATCGCCATGGTCAACCTTGCCACACTGATCAATGGAGAAGACCCTAATGGAATGTGGACAGAGACATCACCGTTTCCTTCGCAGGGAGGTGCATTCAACGCTTTAGCCGGAACCTTCAACACAGATCAGCAGGCACCCGGCACATATTCATTCCGATATGAAGTCAATTCTACCGGAATTTGCCCTGATGATGCCTCAGATGTCAGCGTGATCATCCATCCACTGCCCATCGCTCAGATTCAAAATGCCGGAGTGCTCGATTGCAGTCATCCGCTGACCAGCCTTGATGCAACGGGCTCATCATCCGGTGCTGCATACGACATCACCTGGACAGGTCCTGGTGTGATCATTGACGGCAATGAAAAAACGCTTCGGCCCAACATTGATCAGGCTGGAGTGTACACGATGACCATCAAACATATAGCCACAGGCTGTTTTGCATCTGATCAGGTCACCGTTGTGGCCAATACCGATCCCCCAACAGATGCCGACATCACAGCCAAGGATCCTTCATGTGCAGGTGAAGCCGATGGTTCAATACTTGTCGGACAGGTGACGGGAGGAACAGCCCCCTATACCTATGCGATCAATAACGGCACCTTGAGTGCGTCGCCGAATTTTACACAACTAGCATCCGGTGATTATACCATTCAATTGCAAGACGCCAATGGTTGCCGCTGGGATTCACTCGTGACGCTGGTGGAGCCATCACCCATAACCATTGACCTGGGACCTGATCTTGAAATCGGTCTTGGGGAAACCGCTACTGTCCAGGCTTCTGTCCATCTCGGTGTGAACCTGATGGATACTTTGCTTTGGAATCCAGCCAATGTCATCGAGTGTATTGATCTCGCCTGCCTGGAAGTCATTGTGCATCCTTCCAACACCATGACCCTCTATGGAACTGTGATCGATGAATACGGATGCAAGGCCACTGATGATGTATTGATCACACTCAATAAAGTTCGCAGAGTATACATCCCGAATGCCTTTTCACCTAACGGGGATGGCATCAATGACAAGTTTTTCATTTCCGGAGATGCCGGGCAAATCGTAGTGATCCGAAAACTCACCTTGCTCAGTCGATGGGGTGAAGTCCTTTTTGAAAAGCAAAACTTCCTTCCTAATGACGAGTCATCAGGCTGGGATGGGATCTATAAAAATGAGCGAATGAATCCTGGCGTGTTTGTGTATTCGGCAGAGGTTGAGTTTATAGATGGTGTGATCAAGTCGTATACCGGAGATTTCACACTCGTACGATAATGAGACGAACGCGCTCTTGCTATCCGGCGTTTTAATACCGAATTAAAAGTCTTTGTAGAGTAAATATTTTTTCCGCTTCTCATTAAACTTCAGCAGGTCAGCCTGCCAGCTTTGCCTGATCTGCGTTTCAGACCAGCTGGCTTCAATAGCCTTTCGAAATGCGGTGGTTCCGGCCAGCGTGTCAAACCATTTGGCATTGAAAAAAGTCGCTGTGTCCATCCGGCTGTAGAAATGTAACAACACGGAAAGATCAAGCTTCCGGTTGTGAAACAATGAGTCCGTTGATAAATGCCTGAGATCAACACCATAACAGAGCTTTCCTTTTAAAGGAGGATTGACGGCAGACTCCATCGAAACGGGAGTAAATGAAAACTGATGATCCGGATAGTCGGGATGCCCTGCCACCTGGAAAGGCATCTCTGTACCACGTCCAAGGCTCGCTACTGTGCCTTCAAAAAAACAAATGCCTGGATAAAGCAACACAGAAAGTTGATTTGGAAGGTTAGGTGATGGTTTTACCGGCAATGTGTAAGGCAAGGTATGATCATAGCCCTGGCATCGGATGACGGTCAACTGACAAGGCTTCGATATCCATTGTTCTCCATTGATCATACCAGCCAATTCACCCATTGTCATACCATACACGACCGGGATAGCATCCATACCAACAAACGAACGAAAGTTTGTGGTGTCCAATACAGGACCGTCGATGTAGTGCCCATTAGGATTAGGACGATCCAACACGATCAGGGGTATACCAGATTCTGCAGCAGCTTCCATGAGGTAATGCAGGGTACTGATATAAGTAAAGAAACGAACCCCTACATCCTGGATGTCAAACATCAGGACATCTATCCCCTGAAGATCTTCGGGTGAGGGCTTTTTCTTTGAACCATAGATGGATATAATCTTTATACCGGTAACAGGATCCGTTCCGTTGTCAATATGGGCTCCGGCTTCTGCTGTGCCGCGGAAACCATGTTCGGGAGCAAAAATGGTTACGATATTCACGCCCCGGCGGAGCAGACTGTCAGCCAGATGGGTGGAACCGATGGTGCTGGTTTGATTGACCACCAGCGCTACCCTTTTGTCCTTCAGGCCGGGCAGGTACTTTTCCGTAGCCCAGGCTCCGGGCCGAATGGGATCTACATCCTGGGTACTTGCAGGTAAATTAACCTGGGCACACCCTTGACATATGATGAAAAACAGAGATATTAGTTGCCCCAAGACGGGTTTAGCCTGAGGGGATCGTATGAGTAAGGACCGGAGATATGCCATTGTAGATATTGAAACGACCGGAGGGCTGGTCAAGCGCGATAAAATTACAGAAATCGCCATTGTCCTTCATGATGGTGAAAAGGTCATTGAACAGTACCAGACCCTCATCAATCCTGAACGCAGCATCCCTTCCTTTATTACCGGTCTCACCGGCATCACCGACGAGATGGTGTCGGATGCTCCCTTATTCTGCGAAGTGGCCAAAGACATTGTGCTTAAAACTGAAGGAGCCGTTTTTGTAGCCCACAATGCCCGGTTTGATTATGGCTTTTTAAGAGAGGAATTTGCGAGGTTGGGTTACGCCTATACCCGTAAGCAGCTTTGTACCGTAAGGCTCAGCAAGAAACTTTTACCTCAACTCAAGTCCCATAGCCTTGATGCCCTGATCCGGCACTTTTCCCTGGATGTAGACAAGCGGCACCGGGCACTGGATGATGCCCTCGCCACAGCAGAGGTGTTCAGACGTATCAGGCTGATGGGTGATGGAGAAAAAGAAATGAGTGATATCATCAATCTGGGTATCAAAGAAGCACGACTGCCCTCTTCAATTTCCCTTGACTTTATTCACAACCTTCCAGAGGCTCCAGGAGTCTATTATTTCCATGGAGCGGACGGCCAGGTGATCTATGTGGGCAAGAGCATTCATATCAAAAAACGGGTGATCCAGCATTTTTCTGAAATATCCAACAAGTCCTCCAAGCTATACCAGCGGGTTCATGACATCACCTATACGCTCACCGGTAGTGAACTCATCGCCCAGTTGCTGGAAAATGCGGAGATCAAAAAACTTCAGCCCGAAATCAACCGTGCCCAGCGCAGAAAGAGTTTTCCGTATGCCATCTACTATTACTTTGACGATCATGGCTACATCCAGATGAAAGTCAGGAAGAAAAATAAAATAGATGCACCGGGTACAGCCGCTATTCTGCACGAGCTACCGGATCATCAGTCCGCCGCGGGATATCTGAGGGGACTGACCGACCGGTATGCCTTGTGTATGAAGAAAACCGACATTGATACCGGCCCGGGGCCATGCTTTTATCATCAAGTCGGAAAATGTAAAGGAGCGTGTATCGGGCTCGAAGATCCGGATGAATACAATGTGCGGGTCCGGCAAGCCGTAGCCGCCACG
>ERZ724521.1239-NODE-1239-length-11339-cov-3.271358_pt1 | contig 11339 bp, 7 predicted proteins | sample MGYA00376054_ERZ724521 | MGnify/ENA primary metagenome ERZ724521 (study PRJEB28724, sample SAMN07190883) | activated sludge metagenome | isolation source: activated sludge of sewage treatment plant in Hong Hong | place: Hong Kong | collected 2016-03-17 ... | reverse complement strand
GCCTTGATGGATTTTGCTTTCGCACGAACCCTGGCGATATCTGTTGAATTGATCATGATCGGGCGGTTAAGGTATGGATTCCAATATGTATTTCGATACTTTTCCGGTAGCCCCGGCATGGTGACTGAGATAATCCAACGCTGCCTTCCCAGCACCTTCGACGTTTACACCCATTTTGAAATATTCAATGGCATCCTGCAGGTCTTTTGAATTGCTGACACTCCTGGCAGCCCCTGCTTTAACCATAGCCGTGGCTTCAGGAAATTTTTGGAATGCCGGTCCGAAAATCACCGGTTTGCTGTGGGCCATGGGTTCAAGTGTATTGTGAATGCCGCTGCCAAAACCACCACCCACATAAGCGATATCTCCCAAGGCATAAAGCACATTCAACATCCCGATGTTGTCAATAATGATGGCACCCGAAGTAAAATCCGAAACATCCTGTTCGTCCATTTCGGAAAGCCTGAAAGAAGGAAAGGGCAAAGGGTGCATCAGTCTCCTGATGTTGTCTCCCGACACATCATGTGGAGCGATAATGGCCTTCAGTTTAAGGCGGTCAATGGCTACAATAAGGAGTTCCTCATCTTTAGGCCAGGTGCTTCCCGCTATAAGTTCAAAGGGTTGGTATCTGCTGAGTATGGCCGGAATCCGTTCATGCACCTCACCGGGCAGATTCAGGCAGCGGTCAATCCGCGTATCCCCCGCGACATCCAAATTGGTAAAGCCCTCTTGCCTGTAGTGTTCAAGATGCTCATCAGATTGCAGAAATATCTTTTTAAACCGGCGTAATAATCCTTGGGCTGGTGGTAAATGATAGGAACTGAATCGGTGACTAGGCTGCCAATGCGCTGAGATCAGCAGGGATGGAATTGATTTTTGATCCAACGCTTGCAAGTAGCCGGGCCATATATCGTATTTCACAAAAACGGCCATATCAGGTTGGATGACATCCAACCACTTTCGGGCATTTCCTGGCAAATCTGCAGGTAAATAGAGGACTGTAGCCAAAGGGTATCCGGACCTGACCGTATATCCACTTGGGGAAAAGAAGGTCAGTATAATCTCAATCTCTTCTCTGCTGCTCTTGATTTTTTCAATTACAGGCCTGGCCTGCTCAAATTCGCCAAGACTGGATACATGAAACCAGATGCGTGGGCCTGATTTGGCGTGCAAATGAGCAATTTTTTTGCTCCAATGTTTGCGGCCCTCTGTCCACTGCCTTGATTTGGCCTTCCACAAGCCTGAAATCCGGATTCCGGCTGTCATCAACAGGATTGTGGCATAATAGACTATCCAGGCCATGCCGATCAGTAATAGATATTCTCGGGTTTGCTGACCCGGCTGATGCTGACCACATACGCCAGGCTAAAACCGCTCAACCAGTCTGTACGTTTGCCGTACAACTGGGCCCCTTCAGCATAATCAAAGTCTCTCCTTGACGCGGTCTGGGCACCAAAGAGGTCGGCCATGATATGAAAGTGAAAGTTATTATTTGGACTTTGATACTGGTAGCCGATCCCAAGATGCATAGCCGCTCCGTTAGTCAAACGGTCATATCCGGGCAGGTATTCCTTGCGGAGTGCAATCACAGTTTCCGTGTTATCCTGGACCCTGATCTTGTGTTGAAGGAACCCCACACCGAGTTGCAGACGAATTCCGGTCAGTTTCTTCTCCCATCTGGTGGTGGAGATTATTTTTCCACCATTGACCCCAATATAGTACCCACGTTCCTTGAGGTTGATGTCCCCGGGCAAACCATCTACCCCCAATATGCTTCCGTCATAAGTCCTGAGCCGGTACAACACGTCTTCATTGACGTGATTACCGAAAATATAATTGCCTTCAAGGCCAAAGAAAACCTTGCTTTTGATGCGTACGGACTGGATACTGATCCCGATATCGTTATTGGAACCAAACCGGTCAGCGAGATCTCCGGCAGGGAAATGAAACCCATATTTGAATTCGAGCAAATTGACGGCATTCCCTTTTTGGGCTGATAATGCATTGGCGTAAAGCACACCCAGAAGGATGGCCAGTCGAGCATAAAACCTTAATTCTACTATCTTTACACCTCGCATAGTCCTTAAAATCGCAAATAAAGGTATTGAAAAGGGTATTAATCACCGGCGCGGCCGGATTTATCGGGTCGCATCTTTGCGATCGATTCCTGAAAGAAGGGTTTCACGTGATTGGAATGGACAATCTCCTGACGGGTTCCATTTCCAATATCGAGCATCTTTTTCCTGAACGGCATTTTGAATTTTACCATCACGACATTACCAAGTATGTCCATATCCCAGGGGACCTGGAGTATATCCTCCATTTTGCCTCCCCGGCAAGCCCCATTGACTATCTGAAGATGCCTATCCAGACCCTGAAAGTTGGGTCGCTCGGGACCCATCATTTGCTTGGATTAGCTAAAGCCAAAAAATCCAGAATATTAATCGCTTCAACATCAGAGGTTTATGGAGATCCTTTGGTGCATCCCCAGAAAGAAGACTATTGGGGAAATGTCAATCCCATAGGCCCCCGTGGGGTCTATGACGAAGCCAAAAGGTTTATGGAAGCCATCACTATGGCTTATCACAGGTTTCATGGCGTGGAGGTTCGTATCGTGCGGATATTCAATACGTTCGGTCCCAGGATGCGCATTGAGGATGGAAGGGCTTTGCCAGCCTTTATGGCACAGGCTTTGAGAGGTGAAGGGTTGACAGTGTATGGTGACGGAAGCCAGACCCGGTCTTTTTGTTATGTGGACGACCTCGTCGAGGGGATATATAGATTGCTGTTCAGTGATTATTCCCTGCCGGTCAATATCGGTAACCCGGATGAGATCACCATTATGCAACTAGCAGGGGAAATATTGGATCTGGTGGGTAACGAAAAGGCTTTTGTAGATTACCGCCCGCTTCCGGAAGACGATCCTAAAGTTCGTCAACCGGATATTGACCTGGCCCGCAAGCTCTTAGGTTGGGAGCCCAAAGTTCCAAGGTCCGAAGGCTTAGTCCGTACGCTGAAATATTTCAGGGAAGCTCTTGCAAAAGAGTAGGCATCCTTCTGGGATGGTTTAAACGGAAATCATGGTTCAAAAGCTTTATAAATTAAGATGGGCGTTCATCCTTGTCTTTGGCCTGATGGGTATAGCCTCATCGGCTCATGCTCAGATCACTGAATCCCAGGCCAGGGATCTTCTTGCCCAGCGGGGTATTCCTGAAGATACCCTCAAAGCCAGGCTCATAGCCAAAGGGTACGATCCGGATAATATTGCCCCCGGGGATGTAGAGAAATTTCAGGGTGTGATCATTGAGACGGTCAAGGAAATTGAAGACGATATGCAGAAAAGGGACTCCATGGCCAGCAAGCCTGTTGAACCCATTTCTATGCATGAACCCACACCTCCTGCCAAAGAAGAAAAGAAGGTAGAAGTGGTGACTTTGCCAAAGGATACCATGGCCCCGCTTCCTATTTACGGTCAGGAAATTTTTCGCAATAACTCTATTGCGGTCTATCAGAAATCAGAAGATATGCCGGCACCTGATACCTATATATTGGGGCCCGGAGATAAGATCGCTGTGATCGGATTCGGTCGGTCCCAGTTTGATCAGATTCTGGAAGTGGGACCCGATGGATTTGTTCAGCCGGCAGACCGTCTTCCTAAAATCCTCGTGAAGGGATTAAAGTTTTCAGACGCCAAAGAACTCTTATATCAGCGTTACAGCCAGTATCATCTGATCAACCGCAGTGAGTTTCAGGTGACGCTCAATAAACCCAGGAACATGACCGTAAATGTTTTCGGTGAAGCTAAAACCACAGGTTCATTTACGTTGCCCGGCATCAACACTGCATTTAATGTAATCAGCGCTGCAGGTGGCCCAACCGAAATCGGTTCTGTACGTCGTATAAAAGTGATCCGAGGTAATCAGACCTTGCCACTTGATGTGTATGAGTTTATGTCCGATCCCGGAGTTGCTCGTAATTTCTTTTTACAGGACAATGATTACATCCATATCCCGGTAGCCCAAAAAGTTGTGACCATACGTGGCGCGGTCACCAGGCCCATGTCGTATGAATTGCTGGACAATGAAAATCTGATCCAACTGGTCAAGTTTGCCGGCGGAGCAAAAGCCAATGCCTACTTGTCGTTTGTGCAGGTGACACGGTTTATGAACGGAAAAACCGTCATCGCCAATGTTAACCTTAAAGAACTGGAGGAGTCCGGAAGTGACTATGTCTTGTTTAATGGGGATGTTGTGGATATCCGAACCGTTGAAGACAGCGCTCAGAATATTGTCACCGTAGAAGGCGCAGTGGCGTTTCCGGGTAAAATTGAACGTAGGGACGGAATGCGGATCTCTGATCTGCTCACTCTCGCGGTGCTCAAGCCTGAAGCGAGACTTGATTTTGCCTACCTGCTCAAATATCAGGCCGATGGAACGTATCGGTATCAACGTATCAACCTGCAAGAGATACTGGACAATCCAAAAGCGCCTGCTAATATGGAAGTGGCCAATCAGGATATCCTTCAGGTGATGACCCTTAAGATCTATGTTGATCCGGAATTATTTTCAGTGGTGGGTGCCGTTAAAAGCCCGGATACATTTGCCTTTAATCCTGCAGGCAGACTTAAACTAGAGGATGCTATTTTGCTTGCTGGGGGACTTTTGCCAGAGGCATCAGATTTTGGATATATCATGCGTTTTGACCCGAGTGAACCTAAAACCATAAAGTATATCCACCTCAATTTGAAAAAAGCTATTGAGGATCCCATGTCTGCCGACAACGTAGAGATCAAGGCCGGAGATCAGGTGCATGTCTATGACAAAGGAGGAAGGCGTGATGATGTCACCGTGTCCATTTTCGGGGCAGTACGTAATCCTGGCACATTTACTTTTGGCCCGGGAATGAGTCTTTCAGATCTCATCAGTATAGCCGGAGGATTTAAGTTTGAAGCGGATCCCGACCGCATTGATATTTCAAGAACAGAGTTCAATGACAGTAAAGGCGTCAAAGTCGCTCAGTACACTACAAGTCTTCCGAGAAATTTTGAAACCCAGGGGAAGACAGATTCTACTATGGAGCTCCGACCCTATGACAATGTGTATGTCCGGACCATTCCGGAGTTTGAACTGCAGAGAACTGTACGTATTGACGGTGAGGTCAAATATCCCGGCACCTATCCATTGATTCAGGATCAGGAGCGCATCTATGACCTGATCCAAAGAGCAGGCGGACTCACAGGCAAAGCATTTCCCGAAGGTGCTAAACTCTTTAGAGAAGGAGATGGAACCGGTCTCGTGGTGATTGATATGTACGATATCATGAAGGACAGCAAGCGACCGTCCAATATTATCTTGAGAGAAGGGGATGTGATTCAGATTCCCAGAAGCCGCGATCTTGTGACCATCGGCGGGTATGTCAACCTGGATGAAGCGTATGCACAAGGATACCTGACTGGAGAACGAACTATCTCTGTTGCTTTCAGGGGAGAGAAAAGTGCAAAATATTACATAGATAAATTCGCCGCAGGTATCAATAAGGATGGTTCGGCTATGGACATCAAAGTTCAATATGCGGATGGTCGCGTGGAAAAGACGAGTAAGGTTCTTTTCTTCAACCATTATCCTGAGGTCAAGCGGGGCTCCTATATCACCGTTGGGCCCAAAAAAGTAAAACCTCCGGTTGAAAAGAGTGAAAAGAAAGCAGACTGGGGTGCCATTCTGCGTGACACTATGTATCAGGCTACTGCGGTGCTCACACTCCTGATTCTGGTGGATCAACTATCCAATTGAGAATTTGTTGGTATCATCATTATGGTTAAAATCAGGGATCTCGAACTGGGTACATTTCCGCTTTTACTCGCGCCTATGGAGGATGTGAGTGATCCCCCATTCCGTTTCCTCTGCAAAGAACATGGGTGTGATATGTTGTACACTGAGTTTATCAGTGTAGAAGGGCTGATCCGCGATGCCGAAAAGAGTCTTCAGAAACTGGATATATACGATCAGGAACGGCCCATCGGCATTCAGATTTTTGGAGCCGAGTTGGACTCTATGCTGCAGGCCACGGACATTGTGATTGAAGCCAAACCCGAAGTCCTGGATATCAACTATGGTTGCCCCGTCAAAAAAGTAGTGTGTAAGGATGCAGGTGCGGGCATTTTAAAAGACATACCCAAGATGATCCGGCTTACCGAAGCCGTTGTTAAACGTAGTCCGATTCCAGTCACCGTAAAAACCCGTCTGGGTTGGGATGAAGATTCAAAGCACATCGTAGAGGTGGCCGAGCGCCTTCAGGATATAGGAATTGCTGCCATCTCCATTCATGCAAGGACAAGATCGCAGATGTATAAAGGGGAAGCCGATTGGACCCTGGTGGGAGAAGTCAAGAACAATCCCAGGATGAAGATCCCTGTATTTGGTAACGGTGATATTGATTCTCCTCAGAAGGCTGTGGCGTATAAAAATACATATGGCGTGGATGGCATCATGATCGGAAGGGCCAGCATCGGGTATCCCTGGGTTTTCAGGGAAATCAAACACTACATGGCTACCGGAGAAGTCTTGCCTCCTCCTTCTATTACAGAGCGTGTGGAAGCTGCCCGGCAACATCTGACCCATTCAATCGCGTGGAAAGGGGAGAAGCTTGGTGTGGTAGAAATGCGAAGGCATTACACCAATTATTTCAGGTCCCTTGAAGGGATCAAACATTATCGCTCACTACTTGTGACGGAAATGGATCCTGCCAACCTGTATGATATCCTGGATCAGATAAGCAGTCATTATTCAACAGAAAGCCTTGTGCCGGCCTGACGGTATGGTATGACCCAATGAGATTAGAGGTTACAACTGCGGAGAGGGAATTGTTTGAAGTCGTGCGAAAAGCCGCACAGGCACTTCATCAGGATGCTTTCGTGGTAGGAGGTTTCGTTCGTGACCGACTCCTTAATATACCCTGCAAAGACCTTGATTTTGTAACCGTGGGAGATGGCCCAGCCCTTGCTGAAAAAGTCAGTGAACTGCTGGGTAGCCAGGCTTCAGAACTTACCATATTCCGAAATTTTGGTACGGCTATGATCCGCTTCAAGGACATGGAACTGGAGTTTGTCGGTGCCCGAAAGGAATCTTACAGTACCAATAGCCGAAAGCCTTCTGTTGAACAAGGATCTCTAGGTGACGATCAGCTGCGTCGTGATTTCACGATCAACGCTATGGCTGCTGAACTCGGTGCTGATGGGGTCTATACGATCATTGATCCGTTTAATGGACTGTCCGATCTGGAGAAACGCAGGATTGTGACACCTCTTGATCCGCACCAGACATTTTCAGATGATCCGCTTCGCATGATGAGGGCCATAAGGTTTGCAAGTCAGTTGTCATTTGACATTGACCCGGTGACCTTATCTGCGATCAGGGATATGGCAGACCGGATTCATATTGTTTCCATGGAGCGGGTTTCCTATGAGCTCAATAAAATTATTTTATCTCCGATCCCCAGTGAAGGCTTTCTGCTCCTCGATACCTCCGGATTACTTAATCTGATTTTCCCTGAGCTGGATGCTATGAAAGGAGTGGATCAACAGGAGGGATACGGGCATAAGGATAATTTCTACCATACCCTTCAGGTGCTGGATAATGTATCTGAGGCATCCTACAATCTCTGGCTGCGTTGGTCGGCCATCATGCACGATATCGCCAAGCCGGCTACCAAGAAATTTGAACCCGGTCATGGTTGGACCTTTCATGGCCATGAGGTGGTAGGCGCCCACATGGTGGCCAAGCTTTTCCGGAGGTTGAAATTGCCGATGGATGAGAAAATGAAATACGTGCAGAAACTTGTTCGGCTTCACCTCAGACCTATTGCATTGGTGCAGGATGGTATCACAGATTCTGCCATTCGAAGGCTGCTCTTTGACGCCGGGGATGACCTTGATGATCTGATGACCCTCTGCAAGGCAGATATCACCTCCAAAAATCCGGATAAGGTGGCCCGCTACCTTCGAAATTATGAAATGGTCATCCAGAGACTTAAAGATGTGGAGGCCCAGGATCATTTGAGAAACTGGCAACCACCGATCACGGGGCAGATGATCATGGATACCTTCGGACTCCCACCTGGTCGCCTGGTTGGAGATATAAAAACAGCCATTCGTGAGGCGATCCTTGATGGCCAATTGCCCAATGAGTTTAGCCAGGCCTATCAGTTTCTCCTGGAAGAGGGCAGGCGGCACGGACTTTCACCGGTAGAATCCTGATCCTTTCTCCCTATTTTTGGTTGAGGATAGGGTATAGGGAGCATATTTACCCCTCTTTTTCGTTAAGTATAAAATAGGTTATGACCAGATTGCGGCTGTTTACCGGATTCGTATGCCTGTTCATATCAGTGGTAACACTGTATGGACAAGCTCAGAATTTGATGGTCAAGGCCGACCACCGTAACCCTTCTGATTTTTTTATGGATCTGGCACTGCAGAGCGGAGTCAATATCATCTACAGTGACAATGTGATCAACCAACTGGACCCGATCACCCTTGAAATGAAAGGAGTGAGCGTGGAAGAGATTCTCAACAAAGTGCTCGAAGGCACGCCGGTTGGCTTCAAGTATGTGGATGAGCAGGTCGTATTGTATCAGCTTCCAAGACCTCCCCAGCATTTTTCCATCAGTGGGGTGGTGACCGATTCCCTTTCCGGAGAACCGTTGATCTCCGCCTATGTTTTCGATGCTGTTTCAGGAAAGGGCACGTTTACAAATAACTATGGGTATTACAGTTTGAGTGTGCTCGAAGGTCCGGTTCACCTGTTGTCCGGGTACCTGGGATATGCCACTAAAAGCAGGTATTTCGATCTCGTCAGAAATGAGATTATCCATCTTCCGTTAAAACAAGATGGTCTACTTAAAGAGGTTATCGTTAATGCGGGCGATCAGCAAGGACGCAACCAGGCTATTGTCCGGCCGGCAGAACGCATCACGCTGGCGGATCTGAGAAGCAATATCCACCTCGGAGGTTCGAGTGACCTCTATCGTGCAGTAGATTTTATTCCGGGGGTACATACCGGTACAGATGGTATCGGTGGGATACATGTCAGAGGTGGTGGCAATGATCAAAATCTCATTCTGATGGATGGTGTGCCTGTGTACCATCCCAATCACCTCCTGGGTATTGTTTCCGTATTCAATTACCAGGCATTACAGCAGGCCTCCATCTACAAGTCTAATTTTCCAAGCCGGTTTAGTGGGCGGCTTTCTTCTGTGATGGATGTAAGGCTCAGAGAAGGGAATATCAGGGAATGGGGTTTTTCCGGTAACATAGCCACCTCAGAAATTGGAATGATGGCTGAAGGCCCGATTGTGAAAGACAAGGTGGGCATCCTGGTCAGTAGCCGGTTTTTTCTGCCAGGCTTGTTTATGAGAGATATTACCCGCTATTACAAAAAAAGGAATGGGGTAGGTGGTTCAGCCGATCTGGATTACTTTGACCTGAATGCCAAACTGAACTGGGTCGCCGGGTTAAAAGACAGGGTTTATCTGAGCCTCTACCAGGGTAATGATCGTTTCGAAGATGAAACGATTACCAACAGGGATGAAGTGGATAGTGATTCGGGCATCAGGGTTGTATCCAATGAGGAATTTAATAAAGCACTTAACTGGAGGAACCGGACCGCAGTGTTACGGTGGAACCATCTGCTCAGCGATAAGATTTTCTCCAATCTCATTCTCTCCAGCAGCACGTTTGAGTTGCAGTCCGTAGACCGGAGTGAATTTGAATACAGTTTCCCAGGATCCAATTTCAATCCATTTTCCGGCTTCGATGCCAAGGAGTTTAAATCCGGAATTGAAGATGTTACGGCCCGGCTTGAACTCGACATCCGGCCTTCCACCGAACATCAAATGTCTGCCGGACTTTATGGCATCCGGTATATGTTTAAGCCTAAATCCATCACCATTAATGAAGAAAGCAAGGTAGGGGACTTCTACCTGGATGAAGGCTTATTGGATGATGTCTTCTTCTCTTCTTTCCGGATTGAGGCCGTGGAGGCAGGGATGTATTTTGAGGATATTTGGGACATCAATCCCAAATTCAAACTAACCTCCGGCATGCATCTCTCTGGTTTTTTTGTTCAGGGGGTGCATTACCTGGACCCTCAGTTGAGGCTTGGACTTGATTATATGCCCAATCCCAGGCTGGCGTTCAATATCAGTTATGGGCGAATGGTTCAATACCTGCATAATCTTACATCAAGCAGTATTGGGCTCCCTACGGACCTTTGGGTACCGACCACAGCCCATGTGGCTCCGGCACTGTCGGACCAATATTCTATCGGGAGTATGTATAAGATCGGGGATTTTTCCTCCCTGGAAGTCTCGGCATATATTAAAAGCATCCGGAGTCTGATTTCATATCAGGAAGGAGCCAGCTTTCTGTTGCGCGAAGGTCTGGTGCCATCCAGTATCGTGGATGCGGCCAACTGGGAATCCAAAATTACTGAAGGAAGCGGCGATGCCTCAGGTATTGAGCTGCAGTATACCTATAACCGGGATAGACTTCAATTTAAATCCAATGCCACATGGTCAAGGTCCTTCAGGACGTTTGATGACATCAATAACGGGCTTCCTTATCCGGATCGTTATGACAGAAGATGGTCTGCTTCTTTTTCAGGCCAATACAGCCTTGGCCCAAGATGGACCTGCGGCGTCAACTGGCTTTTCGGAACAGGTATAGCGATCACGCTCGCCGAAAGCAAATTCTATAACCCCAGTTCCTTCTTCCCCGAAATCGGGATCAATTACAGCGAACGTAATGGTTTCCGATTGCCTGATTATCACCGTTTGGACCTGAGTTTGAATTACAGGCTCTCAGACAAGCCCAATTTTACCCAGTCCCTGACGCTCAATCTTTACAATGTCTACAGCCGGGTCAATCCATTTTATATAACGTTGGTTCAAGATCCTGTAACTCAGGATTTTGAGTTCCGACAATTCAGTCTGTTCAGATTTCTGCCTTCGTTTAGTTACAGGTTTTCGTTTCAGTAATCGGCCGAATAACCGAAGAAAAAGATTTTTTTCAGGCTGCATTCAAAATTAGATTATCTTTAAAGAGTGAAAGGGGTATTTTCCTATATGTCCTTGTTGTTGATTTTCTCCTGGGCGATGATCTCAGGATGTGAGTCAACTTTGGATATCCCGGTCAACAATGAGCCTAAACTGACCATCATTTCTTATCTCACTTCTTCTGAAGGCTGGGAGAAACCAAGGGTTTACGTTTATATCTCTCAATCTCCTTCCGATTCAAGCAGTTTTGTCATACCTGAAAACCTCGACGTAGAGGTTACGGAGTTGGAAAC
>ERZ724521.1237-NODE-1237-length-11341-cov-3.830852_pt1 | contig 11341 bp, 6 predicted proteins | sample MGYA00376054_ERZ724521 | MGnify/ENA primary metagenome ERZ724521 (study PRJEB28724, sample SAMN07190883) | activated sludge metagenome | isolation source: activated sludge of sewage treatment plant in Hong Hong | place: Hong Kong | collected 2016-03-17 ... | reverse complement strand
CTTCGTCAACTACCCCACGCGCTTTGACTGCCGTGACACGCAGGCTGCCCTGAAGGGCTCGGGCGTGGAATGCCCCAACCTCAAGGACTACGCCTGGCGCCTGTGGGACTACTGGGAACGCCACCTCGACCCTGACCTCCACATCGACCGCTCCCTGCGCGGCACGGTGGGCGGCAAGGTGGTGCTGGTCACCGGCGGTTCGTCCGGCATTGGCCTGGCGGCGGCGCACAAGTTCGCCGAGGCAGGTGCCATCACCATCATCTGCGGGCGCGACCAGGACAAGCTCGACGAAGCCTGCAAGGAAGCCAAGGCGCGCGGCTACGAATTCATCGCCTACGCCACCGACATCGCCGACATGGCCGATGCCGACCGCTTCACGCAGCTGCTGGTCAAGAACCATGGTGGTGTGGATTTCCTCATCAACAACGCGGGCCGCTCCATCCGCCGCGCGATCGAGTCCAGCTACGACCGCTTCCATGACTTCGAGCGGACGATGCAGCTCAACTACTTCGGCTGCCTGCGTGTGACCATGGGGCTGCTGCCCGGCATGGTGGAAAAGCGCAAGGGCCATGTGGTGAACATCAGCTCCATCGGTGTACTGACGAATGCGCCGCGTTTTTCCGCGTATGTGGCATCCAAGGCGGCGCTTGACGCGTGGACGCGCTGCGCCTCCAGCGAGTTCGCCGACCGTGGCATCACCTTCACCACCATCAACATGCCGCTGGTGCGCACGCCGATGATCGCGCCCACGAACATCTACAACAACGTGCCCACGCTGGCGCCCGAAGAGGCCGCCGACATGATTGCCGAGGCCTGCATCTATAAGCCGGTACGCATTGCCACCCGGCTGGGCATCACCGGCCAGCTGCTGCATGCGCTGCTGCCGCGCGTGGCCCAGATTGCCATGAACACCAGCTTCCGGATGTTCCCGGACTCGTCGGCTGCCAAGGGCGAAAAGGGCGCCAAGCCGCAGCTGTCACCCGAAGCGATCGCGATGCAGCAGATGATGCGCGGCATCCACTTCTGATGCCCGGCGCCGCTGGCTCAGGGCCTGAGCCAGCTGTTGATCTCGTCGATCACCTCGGTTTTCGGGCCACCGGCCAGCGCCTGCAGGCGAACGCGTGAGATCAGGTACATGTAGCGGGCCTGCGCCAGGTCGCGCAGCGCCGCCACCCGCTGCTGTTCGGCGTTGAGGGTGTCCATCAGCGTGCGGCTTCCGGCTTCGAACGATCGGCGGTTCGAGATCACGACCTGCTCGGCCGAGCGCACGGCCTGCTCCAGTGCACGTACCTTGAGCACGCCTTCGGTCATGCCCCGGAACTCCTTGTGCACACGCACGCCGAGATCGCGGCGAAGCGCCTCCAGCGCCTGTTCGGCCCGCTCCTGGTCTGCCAGTGCCTGACGCACGGTGGAGTTGACGTAGCCGCCGGCAAAGATCGGGATGTTCAGCTGCAGACCGACCGACTTGTTGGTGTAGCGGGTGTTCACGCTGGTGACGTTTTCGCTGTCGCTGCGCGACCACTGCGCAATGGCGTCGAGCGTGGGCATGTGGCCCGCCTGGGCCTTGGCCACCTCCTGCCTGGCGACTTCCACCTGCGCCTTGAGGGACTGGATTTCGGGGCTGCTGCGTTCCGCGCGCTCGGTCCAGTCCTCCAGCCGCTGCGGATCGGGCAGGCGCAGCTGCAGCCGGTCGGCGTCCAGCCGCGCGAGCGACTCGACGGGCCGGTTGGTCAGGGTTTGCAGCTGTCGCTTGGTGTAGTCGAGGTTTTGCCGGACTTCCAGTTCCTGCGCGGCATTCATGTCCAGCGCGGCCTGCGCTTCATCGATGTCGGTACGGGTGCCCGACCCGGCAGCAAAGCGCTTGCGGGCGGCATCGAGCTGGGTGGTGTAGGCAGTCTTTTGTGCCAGCACCAGCGCCAGCTGCTCTTCGGCCAGCAACGCCTCGAAGTAGGCGCCGCTGACGCGGACCGACAGGTTCTGAATTTCCCGTTCCAGCACGGCGTTGGCATCATCCACCTGGGCTTGGGCCTGCCGGTAGTCGGCAAACTGGAACATGCGGAACAGGGGCTGGCGCAGGGTCAGCGACTCGCCGCTGCTGGCGTAACGCTCGTTGGTGGTCACGGCCTCGCCGAGAAAATTCGGTGTGGTGCGCTCCAGGTTGTTGCGGTTGCGCGAGACGCTGGCCGAGATGTTGGGCAGCAGCTGCGCGCGTGCCTGGGGCAGGCGTTCGCGCTTGGCGTCGGTGCTGGCGCGTACCGCACGCAGCGAGGCATCCTGCTCCAGTGCGGCCTGGTAGGCCTGCGACAGATCCATGGCCCAGGCCGGCGCACACAGGGCGGCGACCAGCGCGGCGGTGGCCCGGATCGGCGTGACGCGCCGCAGGGCGCGGCTGGCGGTGGTGTTCACGGATCACTCCTCTTTCATGGAGGCTGCCATGCGCTTGGTCAGCGGATGCAGCAGGTAAGTCAGCAGCGAACGTTCGCCGGTACGGAAGACCACTTCAACCGGCATGCCGGGGTGCATCTGGCGTTTGCCCAGATCCTTCAATCCTTCGGGGGTCACGGCCACGCGGGCAAGGTAGTAGCCCATGTTGTTGGTCGGGTCGGTCAGCAGGTCTGCCGACACGGAGACAACCTTGCCATCCACCACCAGCTGGGGTGAGTGGGCAAACGCCGAGAAGCGCACATCCACCAGCAGGCCGGCGCGCACGCGGTCGATCAGGTGCGGGGCCACGCGTGTTTCCAGCAGCAACGGCTCGTTCTCGGGCACGATGTCCATGAGCTTCTGGCCGGCACCCACCACGCCGCCCACCGTCTGTACCGCAAGACCCACCACCTGGCCCGAGGCCGGCGCCTTGATTTCAATGCGTTGCAGGTCGTTCTGCAGGGCCTGGTACTTTTCGGCTTCTGCCAGCACTTCGCGGCTCACATCGGCCTGCTGTGTCTCGATTTCCTTGCGGTATTCCTGCTGCCGGGCAATGGCGCGCTGGCGCAGCTCGGCAATGGCCTGGCGCGCGCGTGCGGTGTTGCCGCCCAGGTCGGTGATGGAGGCGGTCGACTCGGCCACCATGCGCTCGAGCTCGAGCTGGCGGTTGCGCGGTGCGTAGCCGTCCTTCACCAGCGCGCGGGTGTTGTTGAGTTCCTCGTTCAGCAGCGCCAGCTGGCTGCGGCGGTTGCCCACAATGCTCTCATAGGACTGCACCAGGGCCTCCTGGCCGCGGATGCTTTCCTCGATCGATTGCAGGTCGGCGCGCAGGGAGGCACGGCGTGCCTGCAGCAACTGCTCCTGGGTGCTCATGTGCTGGCGGATCAGCGGGTCCTGGCTGGCCGCCTGCAGGTCCGGGTGGAAGCTGATGGTGGGCTGACCCGACTGTTCGGCCAGCAGCCGACCCTGGACCGCGCGCAACCCCAGGTAACGCTGGCGCGAGCCTTCATAGTTGGCGCGGGCATTAGCATCGTCCAGCTTGATCAGCAGCTGGCCTTCGGTGACCCGCGCGCCTTCGTGCACCAGCACTTCCTTGACGATGCCGCCGGTCAGGTGCTGCACCGCCTTGCGCTTGGTGTCGATGGACACCATGCCAGGCGCCGGGACGCCTTCGTCCAGTGGCGCGAAGGCGGCCCACACCAGGAACACGCCCAGGCCGATGCCCAGCGCCCACCAGCCGATGCGGCCGGTGCGTCCGCTCGCGTGCCCGCTGGCGGGCGCTGGCGTGTCGGGAGAGGCCCCGGCGCCGGCAGCGGCCGCAGGGGTGCGTTTGATAAGGTCGATGTTGCTCATGGGAGGCTCGTTTTCACTGGGGTGATTCGTGGGCTGGCGCTTGCGCTCAGGCGGGTTGGGGTGTCAGGCCAGGGGTGCCGGGCTCGGCGCGGGGCCGCAGGGCCGCGATGACGTCATCGCGTGGCCCCTCCGCCTGGATCGCCCCGTCACGCAGGATCAGCAAACGGTCGGCGGCGGCGATGGCGCCGGGGCGGTGGGTGATCAGGAAAACCGTCTTGCCCTTCTGCTTCAGGTCGTGGACGGTGCGTGTGAGGGCGGCTTCGCCTGCATCGTCCAGATTGGCGTTGGGTTCGTCGAGCACGATCAGCGCCGGATCGCCGTAGATGGCACGCGCCAGTCCGATGCGCTGGCGCTGGCCACCCGAGAGCAGGCTGCCGGCTTCACCGATCGGCGTGTCGTAGCCCTTGGGGAAGCGCAGGATCATTTCGTGCAGGCCGGCGCAGCGGGCGGCCTCAATCACCTTTTCGGACTCCAGCTCGCGGAAGCGGGCGATGTTCTCGGCGATCGTGCCTTCGAACAGCTCGATGTCCTGGGGCAGGTAGCCCAGGTGGGGTCCGAGGTCGATGCGGTTCCAGCTGCTGATGGGCAGGTCGTCGAGCAGGACCTCGCCCGCCACGTGTGGCCAGATGCCGACGATCACGCGGGCCAGCGTGGACTTGCCCGAACCGGATGGCCCCAGCACCACGGTGACCGTGCCGGCGGGGACCGTGAGGTTGATGTCCTTGAGGATGAGCTCCTTGCGGCCCGTGGCGGTGGCAAAGACCTTCTTGAGGGCCACCGAACCCGACGGTGCCACGCGCGTCAGTGCCTGGTCGCGTTCCGGGAACTCGACCAGCAGGGCTTCCAGCCGCACGAAGGCGGCGCGCGTGGTGATGAAGCTGCGCCAGGTGCCCACCAGCTGGTCGATCGGTGCCAGCGCCCGGCCCATCAGCACGTTGGCTGCGATCATGGCGCCTGCTGACAGCTGGCCATCGATCACCAGCAGGGCGCCGGCCCCCAGCGCCAGCGACTGCTGGCTGTAGCGGATGAATTTGCTCAGCGCGGTGATGCGGTGCGTCAGGCCCTGCGCGGCGCTGCCTTGCTCCAGCCAGTTTTCGTGGCGTTCCTTCCATCGCGTCTGCAGGTTGCCGATCATGCCCATGGACTCCAGCGCTTCCGCATTGCGCAGCTTGCCCTGGAGGTAGGCATTGACTTCGGCGCCGGTACGCGCGGCCGTCTCCGACGGCTCCACCGTCTGGTGGTGGCCAAACCAGGCCAGCGCCAGCTGCACCAGCGCAAACACGATGGCCAGCACGCCCAGCCACGGGTGCAGCATGAACGTCACGGCGATGTAGATCGGCGCCCACGGTGCGTCAAACAGCGCGTAGATGCCGTTGCCCGTCAGGAACTGCCGGATCTGCAGCAGGTCGTTGAAGGCGCGGCCCGGGTTGGCGCCGGACTGGCTGAGATACGCCTCGAAGCTGGCATTGAAGACCCGCGTGCTCAGCACCTCGTCAAAGCGCACGCCCGCGCCCACCAGGACCCGGGAGCGCAGCCATTCCGACAACGCCATGATCACGAACAGCACCACGGTGATGAGCGACACCGCCAGCAGTGTCAGCTCGCTCTGGCTGACCATGACCCGGTCGAACACCTGGAGCATGTAGATCGTGGGCGTGAGCAGCAGCAGGTTGGCCAGGAAGCTCAGCAGGCCCACGATGACGAATTCGCGCCGGAACGCCCACAGGGTGGCTGTGAGATCGCTGCGCTGGAAGAACTTGGTGGATTTCATGTTGGTTCGCTCGGGGTCGTGACTCAGGCCTGGGGGGCGGCCAGCCCGGCCACCTGTTGCGCGGCCTGCTGCGCGGCTTGTTCACTGGCCTTGCGGATCGCCGCCAGCACATCGTCGCGCGGGCCAAAGGCCTGCTGCATGCCATCGCGCAGCACCAGCATCTTGTCGGCCACCGCAAGCACGCTGGTGCGGTGCGTCATCACCACAAAGGTGGTGCCGCGTGCCTTCAGTTCCAGCAGGGCGGCGGCCAGCGCGGCGTCACCCGCTTCGTCCAGGCTGGAGTTGGGTTCGTCCAGCACCACATAGACCGGGTCGCCGTACAGCGCGCGGGCCAGTGCCATGCGCTGGCGTTGCCCGCCCGACAGGATGGCGCCGTCGCGGCCGACCTCCGTGTCGTAGCCCTGCGGCAGTGCCAGGATGAACTCATGCAGGCCCACTGCCCTGGCCGCAGACTCGACCTTGGCCTTCTCCACCGGGCCGAATCGCGCGATGTTTTCGGCGACCGTTCCGTCAAACAGCTCCACGCCCTGCGGCAGGTAGCCCACATGCGGTCCGAGTTCGCTCTTGTCCCACGAAAAGACATCGGCCCCGTCCAGCCGCACCTTGCCGGCAGCCGCCGGCCACAGGCCTACCAGCAACCGGGCGAGGGTGGTCTTCCCGGACGCGGAGGGCCCCACCACGGCCAGCACTTCGCCGGGCTGCAGGCTGAAAGCCACGCCGCGGATGATGGCGTTGGGGTTGCCCGGCGCGCCTGCCACCAGCTGCTCGACCTGCAGCAGGCCACGCGGCGCTGGCAGCGGCATGCCCGGCTGCCGGGCCGGTATCGCGGCCAGCAGGCCGTCCAGCCGTCCCCAGGCGTCGCGGAAGTTCACGACCGTGCGCCATTGGGTGACGATGGCCACCAGCGGTGCCAGCACGCGGCCACCGAGAATCGAGCCAATGATCATCATGCCGGCGCCCCCGTTGAGCTGGTTGTGCAGCAGCAGCCAGGCGCCCAGGCCCAGCAGCAGCGAGCCCATCAGCGTCTGGATGAACTTGGTCAATGCCTGATAGCCGCCCGCACGCTCCGACGCGAGCGCCTGCAAGCCGAGGAATTCGCGCTGCTTCTCCATCCAGCGGCGATGGATGTCACGCAGCATGCCCATGGACTCGATGACTTCCGCATTGCGCAGCGACCCGTCGGCGTACTGCTGGGCCATGATGGCGCTCCGGTTGGCCGCCATCAGCGGCGGCTGGGTGCCACGCTCGTTGGCCCAGCCCACCAGACCCTGCACCAGCGCGCCCACCACAGACGCCCAGCCCAGCACCGGACTGATGGCAAACAGCAGCACCAGGCAGACCAGTGACACCGGCGACTCCATCAGGGCCAGCAGCACCGGCGAATGGAGGAATTCGCGCACCGTGCGGAAGTCGTTCATGGGCTGCACCGTGCCACCCGGCATGCGGCGCAGGTTGGCCTCGAAGATGGCGCCGAAGACGCGCCCGGTCATGCGCTGGTCCAGGGCCAGCCCGGCCTCGTGCATGATTTCGCTGCGCGCCCACTCCAGCACTTCCATCAGGGCATAGGCCACCAGCACCAGCAGTGTCAGCATGGCCAGCGTGAGGTGGCTGCGGCTGTTCACCACGCGGTCATAGACCTCCAGCATGTAGCCGCTGGGCGACAGCACCAGCAAGCTGGAAAACAGGCTGAACCAGGCGGCGCGCACAAAGTAGGGCCGCAGTGCATTGATCGCCTGTCGCAGTTCCGAGGCGGGCTTGTTCGGGGTCATGTGGTTTCCTCAACCATGATGTATTCGGGAATTTCACCGGTCTTGTCAGCCGAAGGCGGGTCGGTGTCGTCCGGGCTCGCGGCCGAGAACCAGAACGACAGTTCGAACTGGTTGTTGCCAGTGCGCGACAGCACGATCTCGCGCAGCTTCTTCTCGTGGAAGCTGGCTTCGTCTTCGGGACGCAGTGCCAGATGGAAGCGGATGCGCCCGTCCAGCGTGTACATGGACAGGTGGCCGTCCTTGACGCTCAGCGTGTGGCGGTCAAAGTACACCGGGCAGGTGTCCTGGAACTGCAGCAGCGGCAGCGGCTTGTCGCCCAGCCGGTTGATGTTGAAAGGGCTGGCCGGGTGCTGGTACACCAGCCGGCTGGTACGCGACACTGAATAGATGGCGTTGCAGACCATTTGCGAGCCGATGGCCGGGAACTTCTCGCGCAGCGGCTTGTAGGCCAGGTGGTGCAGCGTCACCCGGTTCCAGCAGCGGGTTTGCTGAACCAGCGGCGCCAGCGAGTTGCACACCTGGGCGAACGCGTGCTGCAAGGCCAGCAGGCTCGACAGCTGCTCGGCCGTGCCATTCAGCGGGACGCGGAGGGTAGTATTCATATAGGAAGTGGATTGTGACACTTCCTATATGAAAATCCAAGCCTTCACGACCGCCCCTGTGATCCTGGTCACATCGGACGTGGTGGTGGTCAGTCAAATCGACCTCCAGCCTGCGCCGATACTGCGTAGAGCGCTAGCAAAAATATAGTGAATCCGGCGCGGCGACCGCGTGGCCGACCGTGGCGCTCGTGCGACAATCGCCCGGCATTTGACGCAAGACTGCCACCCACGGGCGAGATGATCACCGAAGACAACACTGCCAGCCAGCCCGCCGTTGCCCAGGCGCCGTCGCGCATGGCCATTGTGGCGCGGGGCGTTGGCAAGGCCTACTACCCCCAGTCCAGCCCGGCGGCGGCGCTGCTCGGCGCCCTGACCGGCCGCGCCAGCCAGACGGCGCCGTTCTGGGCCTTGCGTCCGCTGGACCTCGAAGTCGAGCGGGGTGAGGTGCTGGGTCTGGTCGGGCACAACGGTGCCGGCAAGTCCACCTTGCTGCAGATCCTGTCGGGCACGCTGGCGCCGAGCACCGGCGAGCTGCAGGTCAATGGCCGGGTGGCGGCCCTGCTGGAGCTTGGCGCCGGCTTCAACCCCGAATTCACCGGCCGCGAAAACCTGCTGCTCAACGGCCCGCTGCTCGGGCTGACACGCCAGCAACTGGCGCAACGCCTGGGCGAGATCATCGAGTTCTCCGGCATTGGCAGCTTCATTGACCAGCCGGTCAAGACCTACTCCAGCGGCATGTTCGTGCGACTGGCGTTCTCGCTGGCCACCAGCGTGGACCCGGACATCCTGGTGATTGACGAGGCCCTGTCGGTGGGCGACGGCGAGTTTGCGCGCAAGTCGTTTGACCGCATCCTGGCGCTGCGCGACGCCGGCACCACCATTCTTTTCTGCTCGCACTCGATGTACCAGATCGAGTCGCTGTGCTCACGCGCGCTCTGGCTGGACCATGGCCAGGCGCGACAGATTGGTCGTCCGGCAGCCGTCGCCACCGCCTACCAGGAGCACCTGGACGCCATGGCCGCGCCCAAAACAGCCGGCGCCGGCGGATCGCAACCGGTGGTCACCTCACCCGGCCACGCCCGCATCCGGACGCTGGTGCTCAGCAGCGACGGTGTGGCCGGTAACCCGGCGCACGCCGTCTCGGGCCGCAGCCGTGTGGACGTGACCATCGGGTTTGAATCCGATCCTTCGCTCGACTCGCCCAATGCCGCCGTGGCCCTGATCGGTGCGGACGGCAAAACGCTGGCCAGCTCGGGCACCTGGATCGACGGCGTGCCGCTTCAGCGTAACGCGGCAGGTCAGGGCACGGCCGTGATCAGCTTTCCTGCGCTGCCGCTGCTCAAGGGCAGTTACACGTTGTCGGCCTATCTGTTTTGCGAACGGGGGCTGCACATTTACAGTGCCGCCGAGAAGTTCGCCACCCTGACGGTGGAGCAAAGCCACCTGGAACAGGGCGTCGTGTCGTTGCCGCACCAGTGGCACACCCGCCCCGAGCTGATGCAGCGCCCCGCGGATGAGACGGAGGGGCCAGCCCAGGCGCCGCTGGTCCTGCCGGACGAGTGGACGGCGCAATGGCAGACCCGGTGGTCGGCCGCCCGCGACCTGACCGGCCTGCAAGGCTTGTTCGAAGCGGCCTTCGGCAAACCCATTTCCGCCGCCCGGTGGCACTGGAAATACCGTCAGGCCACGACCTGGGGCTCGGTGGTGCTGCGCGATGACGCCTTCGCCGCCTTCTTCGGCGGCATGCCGCGCACGATGGTGCTGGGCGACACGGCGGTTGCGGCCGTGCAGATTGGTGACGTGATGGTCAAGCCCTCCGAGCGGGGCGTTCTGTCGCGCACCGGGCCGATGTACCGGAGCGCCGCTGCCTTTTTCGGCAACATGCGCCGCCTGTACCCCGGCGTGCAGTTTGCGTTCGGCTTTCCGTCGCGGCGGCATGTGGAGCTGGGCCTCAAGCTGGGGCTGTATGCGGAGGCCGACGCCATTTCCGAACTGGCCTGGACCGCCCTGGCCCCGCAACGCCAGTGGCTCACCCGCACGCGCAGCATGCCCGTGGTGGCCGTGGAGCCCACCGCCAGCAAGCTGGCATTGCTGTGGCAGGCCATGCGCCACGACTGGCCCGGGCTGCTGTTGCCGGTGCGAGACGCGGCGCGCTGGCAGTACCGGTATGCGGAACACCCGGACCACGCCTACCAGCTCCTGATGATCAGCCACCGCTGGACTGGCCGCCCGCTGGCGGCCGTGGCGCTGCGCGGGCACGCTGACCACCTGGAATGGCTGGACTACGTTGGCGGCAGGCAGGGAATTGCGGCGGCGGTGCGCGCAGTTCGCATGCGGGCGGGCGAGCTCGGCTTGCCCCGGGTCAAGGGCTGGTTCAGTTCGGCACCCGCCGCCGCCTTTGCCGAGGGCGCCGACGTACAGCCGACGGAAATCCGCGTGCCGGTAGATCTGTGGGGGCGCCCCGCGGAACTGGCAGACGCACCGCGTGCCAGGCTGTGGCTGATGGCGGGTGACACTGACTTCCGCTGACACTGAGAAGAAAAACAAGCTGCCCATGACCGTTTCATTTGCTCCGCTGGACATCTCCGTCGTGACCTACAACTCGAGCCGTTGGCTCGATGCGTTCATGCGCAGCCTGCTGGCGCAAGACTATCCGTGCGACCGCATCCGCCTGCTGGTACGTGACAACGGTTCCACCGATGCGACTGTGCAAATGTTCCGCGAACTGGCGGCCGAGCACGCCGCGCGGTTCGCCGCGATCGAGATCGACGCCGGCGACAACGTCGGGTTCGGTCGGGGCCACAACGCCAATCTGGCCCGCGCACAGGCGCAGTGGCTGCTGGTGACCAATGTCGATCTTGAGTTCGAACCCGCCACCCTGACGGAACTGCTCGGCCGTGCGGCAGCCGACCCGGCGGATGTTGCGTGCTGGGAATGCCGCCAGAAGCCGTACGAACACCCCAAACACTACAACCCGGTCAATGGCGACACAGTGTGGTGCTCCAGCGCCTGCACGCTGTTCCGTGTGGAGGCCATGCGTGCCATTGGCGGCTATGAGCCCAAGCTGTTCCTGTATGGCGAAGACGTGGAGATCTCCTACCGCCTGCGTGACAGGGGCTGGCAGCTGCGGTACGTGCCGCGCGCCACGGTGTGGCACTTCACTTACGAGCACGCGGCCGAGGTCAAGCCCGCGCAGTTTCTCGGAAGCACACTGGCCAACGTGCTGCTGCGCATGCGCTACGGGGGCTGGCGGGCGATTGTGCGCGGCCTGCTGATGTATCTGGGCCTGTTCGCCATGCGGCCGCAGATTCCGCAGCAACGGTGGCGACTGCTCAAGAACGGGCTGAAGCTGCTGCAGTTGTCGCCCTACTTTCTGGCCACCCGCAAGAAGTCAGACCAGCGTTTCCCGTTCAACCTCTGGG
>ERZ724521.1235-NODE-1235-length-11347-cov-3.719536_pt1 | contig 11347 bp, 8 predicted proteins | sample MGYA00376054_ERZ724521 | MGnify/ENA primary metagenome ERZ724521 (study PRJEB28724, sample SAMN07190883) | activated sludge metagenome | isolation source: activated sludge of sewage treatment plant in Hong Hong | place: Hong Kong | collected 2016-03-17 ... | reverse complement strand
TAGAGCATAGCTGGCCGCAGGAAGGTGTGGACCTCGTGGTGAAACTCCATATTGACATTGATCTACAAACCGCTGTGCATGTTCTACCCTGACGCCAAGGGCGAAAGGCTTAGCTTCAATGTGTATGCTATGGTCTATCAATAGCCGGAAGATATCTCTTGCGCTGTGCCCTGTTGCCAGGATGACATGGCTGACCTCCATTCGCTCATTTCCGTTGATCTCAAGTGCTGAAATCCTGCGGGGTGAAGTTCCTTTGCATTCAAGTCCTGAGACGTGTGAATTGAATAATACGGCGCCGCCATGTTCCTCAATGATTTTGCGCATATTGGCAATAATCCCTGGCAATTTGTTGGAGCCGATATGAGGATGGGCATCCATGAGGATATCGGGGTGAGCGCCGCAGGCTTTCAGTATCCGCAGGACATAGTCAATATTGCCTCGCTTTCCGGAACGCGTATAAAGTTTGCCATCTGAGTAGGTCCCTGCGCCGCCTTCACCAAAACAATAATTGGAGTGGGGATTGACTATACCTTCCTGCTGGATGGCGCGTAAGTCCTTTCTTCTAGCCTGAACGTCTTTCCCTCTTTCGATGATCACAGGCCTGAGTCCCTCCCTGATACATTCGAGGGCCGCGAAATATCCTGCAGGTCCGGCACCGATAATGTGTACTTCGGGAGCAGTAGCGACATATGGCAGGTTATCCAATTCCTGAGGTATGGAAGGAAGCGGTTCGCCAGCGGTAATCTGTGCCCGGACAAGATATAAGGGTGGCCTGTATCTCGCGTCCAGGGAACGTCTTATGATCCTGAAATCCTTGACCTGTCCTTTGGGAATTCCGGCAGACTTTGCCAGTGAGCCTTTCAGGAGTTCGATATCGTCAAAATCTTCAGGAGCGATCCTGATTTCAACTTCCTGCATCAGTATATCCAGGCTTCGGGATTGATATTGGATCTGGCTTCATCGAGGACTTTCTGGAGATTGGTTTGGTCACAGGATGTTTTGATCGCCACGCGGGTCAATGTCTTGCCAGAGATTTGTTCGGCTTCATAACCCAGGTCATTCAGCCTTGCCATCATGCGGGTGACGTTGGCGGTATCAGTGAAAGCGCCGACCACAATAAAACATGGATTGTCGATGGTTTCCTTTACTTCTTCAGTGGTATCTGTAACCTGTTCCAGATCGGGAATGGGCTGTGGGGTGACTTCATAATGGGTTGAATCAGCAGGCACGCTGGTATCTGGCACCTGGTCCGGAGCTTCCCGGTCCGGATATAATTGCTTAAGGTCATTCAACCGATGCCGGTTGCTGATAATATCCCAGGCCAGGTAGGCACACAGGATGGCAATCAGTACCAAGGCTGATGACAAAATGATCCACCACAACCTGGATGTGGACTCGTCGATGCGGTCCTGATGCTTTCTGATCTCTTCAATCGCCTGGGCAACGTTGGAATCTACATGTTCTTCCTGATGAGAAAGTCCTGTTCCATCGATGCTGTCCTTTTGATCAGGCGATGGTTCATGGACTATCACCTCTTCTCTTGCTGGAGGGAAATATACTGGGGCCGTGGGCTGGATGACTTCGGGTTTAAGGTCAAGCACTTCAAGGCCGCTGAATGAAAGATTGAATGCATCCCAATCCGGTGTAAACCTGAGATTGCCTTGCGGGTTGCGGGAGAATGTGCCAAACTTTTCTACGGTATAGGTTGAGCCATCCCGTGTCTGTTGCTGTACAGTTTCAACGAAGGCGGCAATAGCTTCCTTTGGTGATCCGACGGATGGGCCAGAGACATACAGGATATAGTCAGCCAGGGTCTGAACCGGGGTTTCAGGATCATCCCTGAAGGTTGGCTCGATATAGGGTGGCTTGATTCTGGCCTGAGGCATATCCACCATGGCAGGGTGAAATATAGCTTCAAACCGGCCCAGGCCGTCCACATATACCGATGGCACCTGTTGCAGGAAATCGAGTATATAATATGGCACCTGGTCAGAAAGCATGGCACAATTTAACGATTTGGACGCTGTAAACTGAAATTAGGGTGCAGGAACAGCCCATAAAGAAAAGAGGATGATGTCTGCACCATCCTCTGTCCGGTTTATGCTTTTCCCTTGCGTTTGCGTCGGGTCTTAAAGAGTTCGACCACTTCCTTTTCCTTCATGAATCCCCACTCCGGAAACTTGTCCATGACGAAATGCTTGACATCCTGATAATGGGCACTGCGCTTGTCCGTAAACTGTTTGAGACAGTTGTTGACATAGGCCATGCAGAGATTGCGCAAGCGGATATTGAACTCCTGGTTGGAAAAAATATCCATGTACAGTTTAATATACTTGGCAATGCTGTCATCCTTGATCGCTTCGTCTTCAGATTTCTTATGTTCAGAGCCTGTCAGGACTTTATAATCTTCCACCGGAAGGTGGCTGAGGAGTTGTTCGAAATGACCATAGATCGTATGGCGCAGGGTCTCATTGATATCGGAGAGCCCCAGGTGGTTTTCGTAAAACTGGCGAGTGGCTTCGATAGCCTCTTCATGGATATATCCCTTCTGGTGGATGAGGCTGATCAGGCTGGAGTACCGCATCAGGTCATCCTGAATACCCGGATCCAATAAACTTTGGACATTGAGATCTGAATCCTTATCCAGTTTCAATCCCTTCTCTTCTATTTCAAGCAGGTATCTGAAATAGAAATCATTGAAGTCCGGGTAAGAACTCCTGATGTCATTGAAAATTTTGCGAATCCAGTCTTCGTGGCCCTGGTGTGGGAAGTAGCGGGCGAAGAGGATGAGCAGTCTGACATACTCATCTTCACTCCGGAAAGTCGCCTGGTTGAAAAATTCTTTCAGGTTTGGCAGGAGGCTTTCGTTGACTTTTCCGGCCTTGATTCTGTACTGGATAAACTTTTCAAGAGAGGAGAAAAGCGTCTTGAGTTCTCCGACTGTTTTAGGAAATTCAGCGGAGTGGTAATTGTGATGCGTAAACTGGCGGAAATAGCTTTCGTAAGCTGCTTTACGCGCAGGGAGCGCACGGAGTTTGTCATTGATCAGGGTTTCAAAAAAGTGACGCACTTTTTTGTTTTCCACCTGATTGATGAGGTTGCTCACCCAAATTTCACTGGAGAGTGCGAAACCGATCTGGCAGCTTTGGCCAATCTTGTTTTTGATCCATTCAAAATTGGATGAATCGGCAATGGCCAGCAGAACATTTTTAAAATGATCCTGTGGGCGTTTGAAATGGTACTCGCTATCAATCTCTCCGCGGAGGATGCTGAAGCCCAAAATCCTTGGCAAATAGAGTCCTTCAAACTCAGGATGCAACAAGGCGGATTCCAGTGTGGTCAGTTGCAGGGGATGATGTTCAGCCACCCGCTCATACAAATCTTCAATCTGGGGTTCGAAGGTCTCCCGGATAACGTGATAACTGGCTTCTTCCTCGTCATCGAGATATGTAGCCAGTACATCTGAACTTTGGATCACTCCACGAAGGGAATCGAGTTCAATCTGGTATTTTGGATCCAGCTTTTCCATAGACGGATTGATTTATATGCCTGTTAATACATGTACACCTGGTAAGACACAAAAGGCCTTACCAGGTGTACAACATTTCTTTCCAAAAAACAATCTCAGCGGGTATTCCTGATTTATACCCCTATTCCATCATTCCCGAATACTATGTATCCTACCCTGAACAGATCAGGCTTCGGACGTTGTTTCCGTGTTGGATTCTTCTGCAGGTGTTTCAGGATCACCGGCAGTTTCTGCGGCGGCCTGCTCTGCGAGATTTACATTGATCAGTTCATCTTCCACCGGAGTTTCCTCCGCTTTCCGTTTTTCTACTTTCTTAACAGAACCGGATATCTGGGCTGCACGTTCTTTGCGCTCAGCAGCGGTCTGCTTCACACGTTCTTCAATACGGGCTTCCTTGGCATCTACCCAGGCTCTGAACTTTATTTCTGCTTCTTCGGCAGTGAAAGCGCCCTTATTGACCCCACGCTGGAGGTGCTTGTAATAGAGGATGCCTTTAAAGCGAAGAATAGCCCTTACCGTGTCTGTTGGCTGTGCTCCCTGGGTGATCCACTGGTACGCTTTCATACGGTCGATGTCGATCGTAGCAGGGCGGGTCATCGGGTTGTAGGTACCGATTCTTTCGATAAAGCTACCATCCCTCGGGGACCTGGCATCAGCGATAACAATGTGATAGATAGGTGTTTGTTTGCGTCCGTGACGCTGGAGTCTGATTCTGACTGACATTTGTTAGATGTTAAAATTTAATGGTTAAAATACCTTGCCGGCTACCTTCACTAGTGAACTGCCGGTTTTTAACGGACCGCAAAGATACACAATACCAATGGATTGTGGCTGAAAATTGCAAAAATAGGGTCCCGGGTCAGAATTCAAAGCGGAATTTGAGGTTGACCCTCCTGGAACTCAGGTAGTTAGGTATGGCATACTGCTGCTCGAAGATGGTTTTGATCCAGGTTTTACTGGCCTCATTCCTGACCTGCAGCAGATTGAGAATTTCCAGGCTCATCCAACTGTCACGGGTAAACCTGAACATATTTTTTGGATGGGTGGCCTTCCAGAGACTGCTCCACAGGCGGAAAGAGAAACCAATATCGACCCGGTGATACGCCTTATACCGGTATGGGTTTCGGTAAATGATATTATTGTCCTTGATCCCGAAAGGCAACCCTGTGCCGAAGGACAGGTTGAGGTGAACCCTGAAATTCTCATTGTCCGGCAGGTAGTCCTGGAAAAACATATTGAGCGTCATAAACTGGTCAGTGGGTCGGGGAACGTTATTTACCGGAACACCTTCTTCCTGCCCTACCTCACGTTTAAGATGCTGGATGCCGTCCAGCTTTTCGCGGGCATGGAGGAAAGAAATATTTACCCAGGATTCGGCCCCTGGAACCAACTCACCATTGATCCTGAAATCAAGACCTGTGAGATAGCCAGTGGCATTGTTCACCCCGGCATATCGGATCTGTACATTATTGACTTCATAGGAAACCAGGTCCCATAAGGACTTGTAATAGGCTTCAATGATGAGTTTGTATTTGGGCCCCAGCGATTCATCAGGGCCGAAAGCAGAGGTATAGCCCGCCAGAATCTGAAACGACTTCTGAGAAAGCACTCCGTTGTTAATCACCCCGTCAGGCATCCTGAGTTCTTTATAGAACGGAGGCTGATAATACCAACCGGCGGCAAACCTATAGCCCTTATTGGCCTTGGGTGTATACGCCAGTTGGACCCGGGGACTCATAAAAAATTCATCATTGACATCAGAATATTGTCCACGCAAGCCTCCGGTCAAGCGGAGTTCCCTACCTCTGCCATACTGGCGGGTATAGGTATTTTGTAAATACCCTGAATAGATCATGGATTGCAGATCGCGGTCAGAATTGAGGACATAGAGCAGATTGAGGCCTTCCTGTTCGTAAGGCAAAGAGAATCCTGCAGAATCAAGACGCTCCCATTCATGGATATGGTCGGTAATATCCTGAATAGTCCATTTAAGTCCTGCCTGTATAAAATTTGATCTCTCTGCACTCTGCTGAAGTTCTATTCCTCCTTTGATTTCACCATTGATGATGCCGGCTTGCAGGATATTACGGGTATAGACATGTTGTGTCCCGATACCCAGCAAAGCAATTTCCTCTCCTGCATTAGGATTATTGATATCGGTTTCAATCTGGCTGAGGCGATACTGACCAATGATGTCTACATTTTCCTGCTCCTGGCTTTTATAGCCTGAGATGAGGAATTTGAGAAAGAGCGGATTCTTTTGCCGATCGGGAACATAGGAGCATGAGAGGCCGGTCATGCCATTGAGGAAGAGATCATTTTCTGCTCCTTCAAAATCCGTTGACAGGCGCAAAGCATAGGTGATCAGACCTGTAGCGGTCTCACTACTGACCGGAATAAAGTCATAGACATTCTTATTGATATTGGCCAGCAATCCGATCTGCCAGTCTTTGCTCAGATCGAACGTGGTGTATAGTTGGTAATCCGTAAAAGTTGGAGTGTATTCCCCTTTAATATCAAGGGAGCCGAGGAGGTATTGTGAGGTTTTGTAACGGTACCCGAACAGGTATCGCCACTTCCTGTAATTGTCTTTACCTACGGGCATGCTTCCCTCGATATGGGCTGAAGCCCCGAGGAGGCTCACCATCAAGGAACCCCTCAACGAATCCGGTAGTTTGTAGCGTACATCGAGTACTGAGGACATCTTGTCACCATACTGGGCTTCAAAACCGCCGGATGAAAAACTGAGGTCACGAATAAGATCAGGATTGGGCAAGGTGAGTCCTTCCTGATTTCCACTCCGGACCAGGAGCGGTCGGTAGATTTCAAAATCATTGACGTACACCAGGTTTTCATCATAATTACCACCACGTACGTTGTATTGTGAAGTAAGTTCTCCACCTGTGCCGCTTGTGGTGCCCAAAGCTATGTAAGGCAGAACCGATTCCAGGTTACCTGTTGTGCTCGGAATGAGTTTTAGTTTTTCGACATTTTCCCTGACGACTCCTGCATTATCAATTTTACGTCCGGTGACTACAACCTCCATATCCGATTTAACCGGCTTAAGGGAAATATGAAGTGTATACTCTGCGCCCGGTGCTTGTGGTGGCACTTCGATATCCTGATGTTCATACCCGGTGCGGCGGAACAATAAGGTTACTTTTTTTCCTGAAGGTATAGTCAGTCGGTAAGCTCCTTTGGTATCGGTGTTGACATCCACTGAAAGATTCTGGGCCACAACAGTGACCAGTTCAACAGGCTGTCCATCCTGTTCATCTGTGATCACGCCTGAAACAAAAGCTTGTTGCTGCGCAAGCGCCATCAGGGCAAAATGAAAGAAAAAAGCTACAAGCAGGGCTCTGATCATTCCGGTGCAGCGACTTAGGCAGGAATACTACTAAACCCTTCCTGTCCTATGGCTTTTAGGGTATGAATGACCGCTTTGGGATCATCTGCCGATAAAACGGAGTTGCCTGACACCAGGACATTGGCTCCGGCCTGGAGGATACGTTCTGCATTATGTGGGCCGATACCGCCATCCACTTCAATAAACGGATGCAAGTTTCGCTCATTGGCCATTTGGCGCAGGCGAGCCACTTTCTGGATGGCCTGATATATAAATTTTTGTCCCCCGAAACCGGGGTTGACTGACATCACCAGGATGAGGTCGATATCTCCCAGGATATCTTCAAGAAGTGACACCGGGGTGTGTGGATTGAGCGCAACACCGGCCAGTGCGCCTGTCTCTCTGATTTGGCTGACCACTCTATGTAAATGTCTGCAGGCTTCATAATGTACGGTGATCACATGGGCACCCAGAGCACGGAATCGTTCCACATATCTTTCGGGTGATTCAATCATGAGATGTACATCCAGTGGTTTGGAGGCCCTGCGCTGCAAAGCTTCCATGACGGGGAAGCCGAAACTGATATTGGGTACAAACATGCCGTCCATGACATCGACATGGAACCAGTCAGCCTCGCTTTCATTGATCAGGTCGATGGTGGCGTTGAGGTGGCCGAAATCGGCTCCCAGGATGGAGGGGGCGATCAGGTGGGAGTTGCGCTTCATAGATTTATAAACGGTTGTCCTTATGGTAATCTTATCACCTTCCAGAGACGGGGCAAAAATAGCGAATGTTGGGAAGAGCGGGGATACGCAAAACAAGTCCTTCCCGGATGCCGGCAAACAGGGTGCAAATCGAGGCTATGGGGCAAAGGCCCTGCCGGCATGCTGAAATCTTTCTATTTTTGGGCGAATACCGACCTATGGCTGAAAAACGTAAAAAGACCATTTCCAAAGGGACTGCAAAGCCTCGCAAGGCCGCTGTGCAGGGCACCTCATCCGGTTTGCCCTGGTCCTTACTCCTGCCTGTACTGGCGGTGACCTTTATCCTCTTTATTCCCGGTCTGAAAAACGGTTTTACCAATTGGGATGATGTCCTGTATGTGACTCAAAACCAATTGCTCAAATCAATGGATGCGGAAGGCTTGAAGGCGATCTTTACCACTCCGGTCGTATCCAATTATCATCCCCTGACCATTCTGAGCCTGGCCTTAAACTATCAGGTTTCTGCACTTGATCCACTCTCCTATCATCTCACCAGTATGGTGCTGCATGTGATCAATACAGGGTTGGTGTTTTGGTTTATCTGGCTATTGTCTTCTGGTAACCGCTGGATCAGTGCTTTTGTGGCCCTGGTTTTTGGTATCCACCCCATGCATGTCGAGTCAGTGGCCTGGGTTTCTGAACGCAAAGACTTGCTCTATACGCTGTTTTATCTAGCGGCTATGATTGTGTATATCCGGTACATTAAAACCAAACAAATCAAGTACCTGATGTGGGTCACCTTGCTGGGAGTTTTATCTCTGTTGAGTAAACCTGCGGCTATCGTGTTACCCCTGTCGCTCCTGGCTTTGGATTATTACATGAAGAGAAACTGGAGTTGGGCTTGGGTGACTGAGAAACTGCCTTTGCTGCTGGCTTCCGGCATTTTTGCATATGTCACCATGGCTATCCAGGCTAAAAGGGCTGTGGCTTCCGTTGAATTGTATGGCATTGGTGAACGCATATGTTTTGCGGGCTATGGCTTGATCTGGTATCTGGTCAAGGCGATTGTACCCTATCCGCTTTCAGCCCTTCATCCCTTTCCTGAACACTTGCAGGTATGGCATTATGGTGCCACTGCGCTGGCCGTCGCCGGTTTGGTATTCCTTGCTTTAAAAGTCCGGAACCGCAACTACCTCTTTGGGTTTGGATTTTACATCATCAACCTTGTGCTGGTCTTGCAACTAGTTTCCATAGGTAATGCCGTTGTGGCGGAGCGCTATAGCTATGTGCCTTACATCGGCTTGTTTTTCATGCTGGCCATGGAAATCCATGCGGGTTTCAAAGGCGTATTATTTAAATACAAAAATGTTATCGCAGGCCTTGCCGCCGTGTGGCTCGTGACCTTAGCCGTGATCACATGGCAGCGTATACCCGTGTGGAACAACAGTCAGTCTTTGTGGGAAAATGTGCTCAAGCAATATCCTGATAGTAAACGTGCATGGACCAACAAAGGGCTTGACCTCTATGATCAGCAAAAATGGCCTGAGGTTATTGAGCACCTGACCAAAGCGCTGGAATTGGATCCTGAATATTCAGATGCATTGGAATGGAGGAGCCGGGCTTATCTGGAGAACCGCGAGCCTGAAAAAGCGATGCAGGATGCCATTGCGCTGCAAAAACGCTTCCCTGATAAGGAAGCAGCTCTTTTCCTTATGGCGCGCTGCCAGGATGCCACCGATCAGACCGATGCCGCCATGGTGTCTTACAACCGGTTGATCTCCATGTTTCCAGGAAAGTCAGAATACTTCAATAATCGCGGTGTTATATATTTCAATAAGTTGCAAAACTTTCCAGAGGCGAAAAAGGATTTCGAAGAAGCGATCCGCATTCAACCTGATAATGGTTCGTATTATCTCAATCTTTCGAGATGTCATTATATGGAAAACGATATCGACGGCGCGAGGGTTAATGCGGTGAAAGCTATTCAGCGGGGCGTGACCATCGATGACCAATATCAAAAACTTATCGGAATCGATTGAGCGGTCCGTAAAGACAACAAGACATGACACAACAGAAAAATATTTCTCTCGTAGTGCTGGCTGCAGGTATGGGGAGCCGGTATGGAGGACTGAAACAGATGGATGCTTTCGGACCTCACGGAGAGACCATCATTGACTATAGTCTGTATGATGCTTACCGGGCCGGATTCAACCGTGTGGTCTTTATCATCCGCGAGTATTTTGCAGATGCTTTCAAGGAGGCGTTTGAGCCCAAACTGAAAGGTCGCATGGAGACAGCTTATGTCTTTCAGGAATTGCAGTACATACCTACCTCCTATCCCATTCCCTCAGAGCGCGACAAGCCATGGGGCACAGGTCATGCGGTATGGGTCGCTCATGACGCCGTAGACGGACCTTTTGGCGTGATCAATGCAGATGATTATTACGGACCTGAATCGTACAAAACCCTCTACGATTTTCTCGCTCAGGACCGGGATCCTGAGGAATATGGCGTAGTAAGTTATCGCCTCGACAAAACCCTGTCAGAGCATGGCACGGTCAATCGTGGCGTGTGTGAGCGGGATGAGCAAGGGTATCTCAAATGGATCGAAGAATGCAAGCAGATCGGCAGGGATGCCAGCGGGCTCATTTCGTTTCCGATGGATGACGGTACCACGCGAATATTGCCTGGTGATACCCCTGTCTCTATGAATATGTGGGGATTTTATCCTTCTTATTTCCGATACTTTGAATCGCAGTTTGCTGAGTTCCTTGCTGAGCATGGGCAGGAACTTAAATCTGAATTTTATATACCCACCCTTGTGGACACCTTGATCCGTCAACAGGAGCGTCAGACCAAGGTGCTGTATTGTGATGCGGAGTGGTTTGGTGTTACCTACCGGGAGGACAAACCATTTGTAAGTGAGCGTCTCAGGCAATTGATTGCAGAGGGCGTATACCCTGACAATTTGTGGAATCAGTTATGAACGGACACCTCGACACTGTTCGATTTGCAAACACCACCGAAGGCATAAAGCAGGCCATTCTTGAAAACCTGCTTTTCATCCAGGGCAAGTCTGAAAAACTGGCTACGCGTAATGACTGGTATATGGCCGTAGCCTATGCCGTTCGTGATCGCCTGATGAAGAACTGGGTGCTCAACCAGGATCGTCTTGAATCTAAAAAACTCAAGCTTGTCGGATACCTTTCTGCTGAATTCCTCATGGGGCCTCACCTCGGCAATGCCCTGATCAACCTGGGCATCGAGCGAGAAGTGTATGAGGCCATGAAACAGCTTGGCCTCCATCCCAGGGAGATCATTGACCAGGAAGAAGAACCTGGTCTTGGCAATGGAGGATTGGGGCGTCTTGCAGCCTGTTATATGGATTCACTTTCTACCCTGGGCGTACCGGCCATCGGGTATGGCATCCGTTATGAATTTGGCATTTTCGATCAGAAGCTCAATGACGGATGGCAAGAGGAAACCACAGACAAGTGGCTTCACTTTGGTAATCCATGGGAAATTGCCAGACCGGAGTTGACCTATACCATCAAATTTGGAGGTCGTGTAGTACATACAGAAAACCAGGATCACAAAGAAGCTGCCCATTGGATAGCTGATTATGAAATCAAAGGCGTCGCGCATGACACGCCGGTACCGGGTTTTCAAAACAGCATCGTGAACATGTTGCGGCTCTGGAAATCAGAGGCTATTGAGTCGTTCAATTTCAATGCGTTCAACACTGGCGATTATTACGGGGCTGTGGAT
>ERZ724521.1234-NODE-1234-length-11348-cov-4.436819_pt1 | contig 11348 bp, 12 predicted proteins | sample MGYA00376054_ERZ724521 | MGnify/ENA primary metagenome ERZ724521 (study PRJEB28724, sample SAMN07190883) | activated sludge metagenome | isolation source: activated sludge of sewage treatment plant in Hong Hong | place: Hong Kong | collected 2016-03-17 ... | reverse complement strand
CTGTTGCCATGGTGTTGTCTCCAAAAAGGTTTGAAGCCCCCGACATGGGAACTTGTCACGGATTCTTGGAGATGGCTCTGACCCTGCTCTGACGTGAAACCAACGCTGGCTTGCGCCAAACGGACGTGTTTCTGACAGACTAGGGTGAAACCCTTGGGCCGCTTTTCATGATGCGGCGAACCGGCCCGCGCGGGCCGCGTTAACCCTTGCCCGGGCGCACCACGGCCGCCGGGCGCGCCGCGGCGGCGTGCCATTCACGGGCAAACCAGTCGTCGCCTTCGATGCAGGCCCGCAGCATGGGCAGGGCGTCGAAGCCCCAGAAGGGCTTGTCGTCCACCACCACGGTGGGCACGCCAAACAGGCCCTGCGCAATGGCGTCGTCGGTGTTGCGTTTGAGCAGGGCCTTGACCTCGTCCGACGCCGGGTCGCGTGCGGGCTGCAACGCCGTGTGCAGGGCCTGCAGTCGCGTGGCGTCGGCCGCGTCGGCGCCGCCGCGCCAGACATGGCGGAAGACGGTCTCGCACACATGGCGGTTGGCGCGGCCGGTGCCGTCGCCACTGGCCAGCGCCAGCCGCAGCAGGGCCAGCGGGTTGAACGGGTGCGCGGCCGGCATCTGCATGGGCACGCCGTGGTGATGGGCCTGCCACAGCACCTGGCGGTACGTCCATTCGCGCTTGCCGGCGATCTCGGCCGGGCCCAGCTGGCCATGGTGCTTGAGCAGGCCGGCAAACAGCACGGGCTTGTAGTCCACCGCATAGCTCAGGCCTTGCAGTGCGACGGGCAAGCGCTCGAACGCCAGGTAGGCGTAGGGCGAGATGAAGTCCAGGTAGAAGGTGAGCGTCTTCACGCGGCGGCCTCCGCGCGCTGCGCGATCAGGGCCCAGACGGCGCGCTTGTCGTCGTCGCCCATGCGGCTCCAGGCGGCGATTTCATCGAGCGTGCGAAAGCAGCCTTCGCACAGCTCGGACGCGGGCGACATGCGGCACACCGACAGGCAGGGTGAAGGCACATTTTGGCCGCCAGCCCGCACCAACGCTGCGTGAGCCGCTATCAATTCTGTAGCACCTGTCATGCACCGGGCTCCGGCACCTGCACCACATCGGCCAGCGGCGCACCGGTCAGGGTGGCCAGGTCTTGCGGGTGCAGGCGGAACACGCCATGCGGGTGGCCGGCCGCGGCCCAGACTTCGTCAAAGCGCAGCAGCTCGCGGTCGATCAGCGTCACCGGCGGGGTGGCGTGGGCCAGCGGCGGCACACCGCCGATGGCATAGCCCGTCTTGCTGCGCACAAACTCCGCGTCGGCCCGGCCGGTTTTGCCAACCAGCGCGTCGACCTTTTTTTCATCGACCCGGCGGTCGCCCGAGGTGATGACCAGCACGGCCGCGTCGTCGCTCTTGCGCCGGAAGATGATGCTCTTGGCGATCTGGCCCACACCAATGCCCAGCGCATCGGCCGCCTGCTGAGCGGTGCGCGCGGCGTCGTCCAGCATGCGCGGCAGATGCGGGTGGCCCTTGTCCTGCAGCACGCGGGCCACGCGCTGCACGCTCTCGGGCAGGGATGTCAGTTCAGCTCCACACATGCCGCCAATCTTACGCGGCAAGGCCCCTGCCCTGCTCGGCGCGGGCCTTGAGCCGCTGCAACGTGATGGGCAGACCTTGCTCCACATCACGCCCCACGGTGCGCCGCAGCCAACCCGCCAGCCAGCCGTGGAACGACACGCGGTGGATCACGTGCACTCCGCCGGGCACGGGCTGCAGCAGGTGCTCGAACCGCATCACATTGCCCAGCACCGGGCACTCCACCGTGAACCGCTCGCCGGGCACCGCATCCACCACCACCATGCGCACCGCAAAGCCCTTGCGCGGCGTCAGGCGCCCCCGGGCGCCCACGGCGAGCGGACCGTCCAGAAAGGCCTGGCGGGTGTCGGGGTCCCATTCGGGCCAGTGGGGCACGTCGGCCCAGATCGCGTACACAGCCTCCGGCGGGGCCAGCACCCGGACGCCTGCTTCGATTGCATCAGTCATGCCCGGCATGGTGCCGCGTGCGGCTGCGCCCGTCTTGGAAAAATCCGACAAGCCTTCAGCGGGCAAAAAAGCGTGGCGCCAGTTCGCTGGCGCCCAGACCCATGGCCGCGGCGGTGTGGTTGCCACTGGCAAGGCCATGGCGGGGCGCGGCGCCGGCGAGCAGCCGGTATTCGCGCGCCATGTGCGACTGGTCAAAAAAACCCGCCTCTACGGCGTGCTGCGCCAGCGGCTCGCTGCCGTGCACCAGGCGGCCGCGCACACTGGCATGCAGGCGGTGCAGGCGCTGCAGTAACACCGGCGTGGTGCCCAGCTCGGCCTGGCAGGCCCGCTGCCACTGGCGTTCGCTCCAGCCCTCAGGCCGGCCGCACAGCCCGCCCTGGGCCCAGCCCGCCAGATCGCGGGCAAAGCGGGTGGCACTGGCCCGCGCAACCCGGGCCGCGCGCAAGGCCTGCGCCACCTGCGCGAACAAGGCTGAGGCCAATGCGTCGTCCGACGGGCCGGGGCCCAGGCGGTCGAGCAAGGCCCCTGCATCCAGCCCGACCAGATGGGCGGGCACCGCCGCGTCGGTGAACTGCGACGCTGGCTCGCCCGACAGCAGCGGCAGGATGCTGGCGCGGCACAGCAGGCTGGCGGCCACGGTGCCCGGGCTGGCCACCACCCCGCGCGCGGTGGTGGCGCTGCCCTGCCCCAGCAATGCGCCAGCGCTGGCCACTTGTGCGCCGGCCTGCAGCGCGCCACGGTACACCAGCGTGAAGATGCCCAGAGCGTGAGCCGGCGTGGTCACCGCCTGTGCCTGGGTGGTGTGCAGCACCGTCACCCCGAGCACATGCGCCGAGAGGTGGCGGGGTGCCGGAATGAAGCGCATGCTGCGTCAGCCCGCGCGCTTGTTCAGGATGGCGGTGGACGCGCGCGAGTTGGGCTTGCGGCCGAGCTGGTCGCTGATGTATTTGCCCGCGTCGATGAGCTTATCGAGGTCAATGCCGGTCTCGATGCCCATGCCGTGCAGCATGTAAACCACGTCTTCCGTGGCCACGTTGCCAGTGGCGCCCTTGGCATAGGGGCAGCCGCCCAGGCCGGCCGACGAGGTGTCGTACTGCCACACGCCCAGCTCCAGCGTGGCCAGGGTGTTGCCCAGCGCCTGGCCGTAGGTGTCGTGAAAGTGGCCCGACACGTCGTCCAGCGCATAGTGCTTGAGGGCAGCCTCCATGGCGCGCTGCACCTTGACGGGGGTGCCCACGCCAATGGTGTCGGCCACGCCCACATGCTGCACGCCGATCTGCTTGAGCAGCCGGGCCACCAGGTCCACCCGCTCGACCGGAATCTCGCCCTCATACGGGCAACCCACGGCACACGAGATGGCGCCCCGCACAAAAATGCCCTTGGCGCGGGCCGCTTCCACCACGGGTGCAAAGCGCTCGATGCTCTCGGCGATGGAGCAGTTGATGTTCTTCTGGCTGAAGGCCTCGCTCGCGGCGGCAAACACCACGATCTCGTCGGGCCAGAACGCCCGGGCCGGGGCCACCGCCGCCTCAAAACCCTTCATGTTGGGCGTGAGCACCGAGTAGCGCACGCCCGGCTTGCGCTGGATGCCGGCCATCACTTCGGCGTTGTCGGCCATCTGGGGCACCCACTTGGGGCTGACGAAGCTGGTGACCTCGATTTCGGTGAGGCCCGCGTCCTGCAGGCGGTGCACCAGGCCGATCTTGACTTCGGCCGGCACTGGCTGCTTTTCGTTCTGCAGGCCGTCGCGCGGGCCTACATCGACAATCTTGACTCTGGAAGGCAGTTTCATATCAGTTCCTAGTATCCGCGCGCAGGGTCCACCACACCGGCGATGGGTTCTCCGCGCTGCAAGGCCAGTATCTTGCCCGCAATCTGCGCGATGCTCTCTTCGCGCAGGGTGCGGGCCGAGGTGTGGGGTGTGACGGTGATTTTGGGGTGGCGCCAGAACGGGTGCTCTGCCGGCAGTGGCTCGGTGCGGAACACGTCGAGCGTGGCGCCGGCCAGGTGGCCGCTGTCCAGCAGGGCCAGCAGGTCGTCGTCCACCACATGGGCGCCGCGTGCCACGTTGATCACATAGCCGCCGGGCTGCAGCCGCGCCAGGGTGTCGCGGTTCAGGATGTCTTGCGTCTCGGGCGTGAGCGGCAGCAGGCAGACCAGCACGCGCGATGCGGCCAGGAAGTCAGGGAGCTGCGCCATCCCGGCAAACCCGCGCACCCCGTCCAACGCCTTGGGCGTGCGGCTCCAGCCGTTGACCGGAAAGTCAAACTGCGCCACGGTGCGCGCGACGCGCTCGCCCAGCACGCCCAGGCCCATGACGCCCACCGGAAACTCCGCGCGCAGCCGCGGCTTGCGGTACGACCACTTGCCAGCGGCCACATCGGCCTCGTACCCGTCGAATTCACGGAAGTGGCGGATCAATGCGTGGCAGACAAACTCGGCCATCTGCACCGACATGCCTGCGTCGTCCAGCCGCACCAGCACCGCGCCGGGCGGCAGCCGCAGCTTGAGCAAAGCGTCCACGCCCGCGCCAATGTTGAAGATGCCCCGAAGCGCCGGCTGCTCGTCCAGAAACTGCTGGGGCGGCGCCCAGACCACGGCGTGGTCGGCCTGCGGCGCGCCGGGGGCCCATTCGGTGATGTCCACACCCGGCAGTTGGGCGCGGAAGCCTTCCAGCCAGGGAGCCGCTTTGGTGTTGCTGCAGCAAAAAGTGATTAGCATGCCGCTATTGTGAGGCGGCGATCTTGAGCAGTTCGGCGCCCTCGGCCACCTGGTCACCCGGCGCGTACAACAGCTCGGCCACGGTGCCGTCGGCGGGCGCGGCGATGGTGTGCTCCATCTTCATGGCTTCCATCACGGCCAGCGCCTGGCCCTTGCGGACCGGGTCGCCGGCCTTCACCGCAAACGACACCACCTTGCCCGGCATCGGCGCCGTCAGGCGGCCGGCTTCGGCATGGGCCTCGCCGGCATGGGCCAGCAGGTCGATGTTCAGGATCTGGGTGGCCCCCTGCGGGGCGAACACATGGTCGGTCTCGCCCTGCGCGTACACGGCCACGGTGGCGCGCTGCCCGGCGAACTGCACGTCCAGCCCCTGCGGCGTCATGGCAAACCACAGCGGGCCCGCCGCACCGCCCACACTCAGGTGCAGGGCACCGTCGTGCAGGTAGCTCAGCTCGGCCGGCGCCGGCTCACCGTGGAACTCAAACGCAAAGCGCCGCACGGTGATGCCATGCGAGCGCCAGCCATCGCGGCGGCTGAACGGGTCAGGCCCCTCGGCGGCCTTTTCATCCAGCAGCGCCTGCGCCACGGCAGCGGCCGCCGCCAGCGGCAGGCCCACCGGCTCCTGGTGGAACAGCACGGCCTGTTCGCGCGGGATCAGCGCCGTGTCCAGGTTGGCCTGCGCGAACGAGGGGCTGCGCACCACATGGCGCAGGAACTGCACGTTGGTGGCCAGGCCCACGATGTGGGTGCGCGCCAGTGCTTCGTCCAGCCGTGCCAGCGCCTCGGCGCGGGTGGCGCCGTGCACGATGAGCTTGGCAATCATGGAGTCGTAGAACGGGCTGATGGCGTCGCCTTCACGCACGCCATCGTCCACGCGCACAAAGCTTCTTTCAAACGCGGTACAGACAGGCTTGCGGTACACGGCCAGCGTGCCGGTAGCCGGCAGGAAATTGTTGTCAGGGTTCTCGGCGCAGATGCGCGCCTCGATGGCATGGCCGGTGATGCGCAGGTCTTCCTGCTTCAGCGGCAGCGGCTCGCCGCTGGCCACGCGCAGCTGCCACTCCACCAGATCCAGCCCGGTGATGGCCTCGGTCACCGGGTGCTCCACCTGCAGCCGAGTGTTCATTTCCATGAAGAAGAAGCTCATGGTGCCGTCCGGCTTCTGTTCCACGATGAATTCCACCGTGCCGGCGCCCACGTAGTTCACGGCGCGCGCCGCTGCCACTGCAGCCTCGCCCATCTGCTGGCGCATGGCCGGCGTCATGCCGGGCGCCGGCGCTTCTTCCAGCACCTTCTGGTGGCGGCGCTGCACGGAGCAGTCGCGCTCGAACAGGTACACGTAGTTGCCCAGAGTGTCGCCAAACACCTGGATCTCGATGTGGCGCGGGCGCTGGACGTATTTCTCGATCAGCACCGCGTCGTCGCCAAAACTGTTTTTGGCCTCTCGCTTGCAGGACGCCAGGGCGGCGTCAAAGTCTTCCGCCTTGTCCACCGCACGCATGCCCTTGCCACCGCCACCGGCGCTGGCCTTGATGAGCACCGGGTAGCCAATGCGGTCGGCCTCGGCCTTGAGCATCGCCGGGTCCTGCCCGGCACCGTGGTAGCCCGGCACCAGCGGCACGCCGGCCTTTTCCATGAGCTGTTTGGATTCGGCCTTCAGGCCCATGGCCTGGATGGCCGACGCCGGCGGGCCGATGAACACCAGGCCTGCAGCGGCACAGGCCTGGGCAAACTCTTCGTTCTCGCTCAGGAAGCCGTAGCCGGGGTGAATGGCCTGCGCGCCGGTGGCCTTGGCGGCTTCAATGATCTTTTCCCAGCGCAGGTAGCTGTCGCGCGGCGCGCTGCCGCCGATGTGCACCGCTTCGTCGCACGCCGCCACATGCTTGGCATGCGCGTCGGCATCGGAATACACAGCCACGGTTTTCACCGCCATGCGGCGGGCGGTGGCGGCCACGCGGCAGGCGATCTCGCCCCGGTTGGCAATCAGGATTTTCTTGAACATTCAGGTTCCTTGCGGCGACGCAGCGCCCGAGAAGAATGCAGCGACACGACGCGCCACTGCCTTGAAAAACTTGAACAACAGCACCAGCGTCAGCACCATGGCCAACACGGTGAGTACCAGCGCCCCACCAAACACCATCGGGTGGGTGGTGGCCAGCCACAGCGCGGCCACCACCAGGCCATCCTCGGCCAGGGACACCGCGATGTTGGAAAACGGCTCGGGCGAGGTGTTCACCGCCGCGCGTGTGGTCATCTTGGTGGCATGCGACGTGGCTGCCAGCGTGCCCCCCAGCAGGGCGGCCACCCAGCCGGCGGTGGCGCCGTCGGCCCCCAACGCAGCGGCGGCCAGCGCCGCGCCCGCCGGAATGCGGATCAGTGTGTGCGCCACGTCCCAGAGGCTGTCGACCAGCGGAATCTTGTCGGCAAAGAACTCCACGAAGCACAGCAGGCCGCTGGCGCCCAGGGCGGCCGGGTGCATCAGCATCTGCAGCCCGGGCGGCAGCGCCACCCAGCCCAGGAAGCCCGCCGCACCGGTGATGAACAGCACCGCGTACAAGCGCAAGCCGCTGGCCCAGCCCAGGGCGGCAGCCAGCGCCAGCAGTTGCGGCGTGTCGAGCAAGTGGTACGGGGTATCCACGGGTGGCGTCTCAGGGCTTGGCCACCGGCACCAGCCGGTCCAGCGTGATGCGGCGAGCCGGATCAGCCTGCCAGACCACGGTGTTGTCAACGGCATAAAGCGCGCAATCGGCGCCGCGCTTTTCCACGCAGTTGCGCAGTGCGCGTTCGCTGGCGTCGGGGCGGCCCGCGCTGGCGGTCCAGTGTCCGCCGGGATGCACGACAAAGGCGCGCGGCAGGGGACGCTGCAACCAGCGTTCGTACGCCGCACGGGCTTCTTCGCTCTTCAGGTAAGGGACGTTCGCGACATCGCTCACATCCGGCAACGGGACGGCGGCTTGCGCTTGGCCCGTGGTAGCCAGCACACCCAGAATACGCGCCGATTCCGGCACCTTCAACGCCACCAGGTATGCGGCGAAGCCACCGGAACGAAGCGCCAAGCTCCCTTGCTCGACGTACTGCCTGCGCTCGTCGCTGACCTCGCCAGCTTGCGACAACAGGCCTGGCTGCGGTGTGTTGTGATAAACAAGTACAGGCGGCTGCGCTAGCAGCATCGAACGGACTTTTAGCAGCGTGGGCAGGTACACGGCGGGGTCATACCCCGCCGCAAACAGCGCTGCCAGGGCTGCTGCATCGGCCTGGACGGTATCGGACGCAGCGAAATAGTTGCGCCGCGCCGACGTGAACACGCGGCCAGCGCTGCGTTCCCACAGAATGGCGAACGCGGCGTGCTGCGCCAGCAGCGCCGCTAATTCGGACTCCGTCTGGAACGCGGAAAGCGCGCCTGCGAACAAGCCGGTACGACGGCTGTTGTGTTCTTCCACGCTGTCCAGTCCGCGGCGTTCGGTCGCAAACGGCACGGGCGCGCAGCGGCCTTGCGGCGACAGTTCGCGACAGAAGGGACGAAATGCCTGGTCCAGCCGCTGCGAAGCTTCGGCCAGCCACTGGCTTTGCGGTTCCGGCACGGATGCGACAGGTTGTACCGCCGGCTGCGCCGCGGCGAGGCCAGCCATCAGGGCCAAGCCGGCCATCAGAGTATGTGCAAGGTTCATGCCGTCAGCCAGGCCGGTTTGCGCTTGTTCAGGAACGACGCGACACCTTCGCGCCCTTCGTCGCTCGCGCGAATGTCGGCAATGCGGCGCGCGGTCTCGGCTCGCAACGCGTCGGTGATGGGCTGGCCCGCCACGTCGCGCACCAGCATTTTGCAGGCGCGCACGGCTGCCGGGCCATTGGCCACCAGCGTTGCAACGATGCCGGCCACACGCGCGTCGAGTTCGGCGCTGGTACACAGCTCATGCACCATGCCCATCGCCTGGGCCTGCGCGGCGCTGAAGCGCTCGGCCGTCGTGAAGTAGCGGCGCGCCGCCTGAGCACCCATGGCCCGCACAACGTAGGGGGCGATAGTGGCGGGCAGCAGACCCAGCCTCGCTTCAGACAGGCAGAAGGTGACGTTCTCCGACGCCACGAGAACGTCACAGATGGACGCCAGCCCCATACCGCCGGCGTAGCAGTCGCCCTGAACGCGGCCCACGATGGGCAGCGGGCACTGGTCCAGCGTGTGGAGCATGTCGGCCAGCTTCTGTGCGTCGGCCCGGTTCTGGTCCCAGCTATAGCCGGCCATGGCGCGCATCCAGTTCAGGTCGGCGCCCGCACAGAACGCCGGACCGTTGGCGGCCAGCATGACGCAGCGCAGGTCGCTGCGCGCGGACAGGTCGGCGAAGACCCGCGTGAGTTCGGCAATCACCTCCTCGTTGAAGGCGTTGCGAACCTCGGGCCGGTTCAGCGTGACGGTGGCCACGCCATGGGCGAAGCCCAGTTCCAGGTGTTTCATCGTCAGGCTTTCAGTACCGTTTGGCCACTTCTTCCAGCATCACTTCCGTCGCGCCGCCGCCGATGGCCAGCACGCGCGCGTCGCGCCAGAGCCGCTCGATCGCGGTTTCGCGGATGAAGCCCATGCCGCCGTGGAACTGCTGGCAGGTCTGCACCACCTCGTTGACCAGCTCACCCGTCAGGGCCTTGAGCATCGACACGTCCTGCACGATGTCATGCCCCTGGGTCACGCGCCAGGCGCAGTGGTACATGAACTGGCGCGCCGCGCGCGTTTTGGCGTCCAGCATCGACAGCCGCTGGCGGATGGTCTGCTGGTCCCACAACGGGCCACCGAAGGCCTGGCGCTGGCGCACGTAGTCCAGCGTGAGCTTCAGTGCCTGCTGGCAATGGCCCACCGCCATGGCACCCAGGGCAATGCGCTCGGTCTGGAAGTTCTTCATCACCGAATAGAAGCCCTTGCCTTCTTCGCCCAGCAGGTTGCCGGCCGGAATGCGCACGTTGTCTAACACCAGCTCGGCGGTGTCGGAACTCAGCCAGCCCGTCTTCTTGAGCGCACGGCCCACGCTGAAGCCGGGCGTGCCCTTCTCCACGATGAAGATCGACATGTCGCGCTTGCCCGGGCCGGTCTTGGCCGCCACGAAGTACAGGTCGGCATGCACACCGTTGGTGATGAACATCTTGGTGCCGTTGAGGACCCATTCATCGCCCTCGCGGCGCGCACTGGTGCGGATGCCCGCCACGTCCGAGCCGGCGCCGGGCTCGGTGATGCCCACGGCCGTGATCAGCTCGCCGGCAATCACCTTCTTCAGGTACTTTTCTTTTTGTGCAGGTGTGCCCGCGTGGTGCAGGTGCGGGCTGGCCATATCAGTGTGCACCAGCACGGTGATGATGAAGCCGGCGTAGGTGGACTGGCTCAGCGCCTCGGCAAACACCAGGTTGGTCATGGCGTCGCCACCGGCGCCACCATAGGCTTCCTCATACATCAGGCCGAACAGGCCGGCCTGGCCCATGCGGCGCAGCACTTCGCGCGGCACAAAGCCCTGCTCTTCCCAGCCGTCGGCATGGGGCTCCACTTCGCGCGCAATGAAGCGCGCCACCTGATCGCGCAGGAGTTCGTGGTCGGGGGTGTCGTAGATGGAGGTATTGCTCATGGGCGCCTTACATGCGGAACACACCGAACTTCGGCTCGGGAATCGGCGCATTCAGCGCAGCGCTCAGGCCCAGTGCCAGCACGCGGCGTGTGTCGGCGGGGTCGATGACGCCGTCGTCCCACAGGCGGGCGCTGCTGTAGTACGGGTGCGATTGGTGGGCAAACTGGTCGAGGATGGGTTGCTTGAACTTCGCCTCTTCTTCGGCGCTCCAGCTGCCGCCTTTGGCCTCGATGCCGTCGCGCTTGACGGACGCCAGCACACCCGAAGCCTGCTCGCCGCCCATGACGCAGATACGTGCGTTGGGCCACATCCACAGGAAGCGCGGGCTGTAGGCGCGGCCACACATGCCGTAGTTGCCGGCGCCGTAGCTGCCGCCGATGATCACGGTGAACTTGGGCACGCTGGCGGTGGCCACAGCGGTGACCATCTTGGCACCATGGCGCGCAATGCCTTCGCTTTCGTACTTGCGCCCCACCATGAAGCCGGTGATGTTCTGCAGGAACACCAAGGGCACCTTGCGCTGGCAGCACAGCTCGATGAAGTGCGCGCCCTTCTGGGCGGATTCGCTGAACAAAATGCCGTTGTTGGCAATGATGCCGACGGGCATGCCTTCAATGTGTGCAAAGCCACACACCAGCGTGGCACCGAAGCGCTGCTTGAACTCGTGGAACTCCGACGCATCCACGATACGCGCAATGATTTCGCGCACGTCATAGGGCTTGCGCGTGTCGGTCGGAATCACGCCGTACAGCTCGCGGCTGTCGAACTTCGGCGGGCGCGGCTCGCGCAACTGCACATCGGGGTTCTTGGTGTTGCGCAGTGTGGCCACGGCCTGACGCGCCAGCGCCAGCGCGTGCGGGTCGTTTTGCGCCAGATGGTCGGCGACGCCCGACAGGCGCGTGTGCACGTCGCCACCGCCCAGGTCTTCGGCACTGACAATTTCGCCGGTGGCCGCCTTCACCAGCGGCGGGCCGCCCAGGAAGATGGTGCCCTGGTTCTTGACGATGA
>ERZ724521.1224-NODE-1224-length-11411-cov-5.113156_pt1 | contig 11411 bp, 9 predicted proteins | sample MGYA00376054_ERZ724521 | MGnify/ENA primary metagenome ERZ724521 (study PRJEB28724, sample SAMN07190883) | activated sludge metagenome | isolation source: activated sludge of sewage treatment plant in Hong Hong | place: Hong Kong | collected 2016-03-17 ... | reverse complement strand
CGACAATGCGCGCATCGCGCTCACGCGTGGATCGAAGCTCGATCCCTCCGATCTTACCGAGCTCATCATCGACGCGATCTTCTGTCCTTCGGACGATTCCGACGCCGACAGTTATGACACCCAGGAGACCCGCTTCCGCCACGACGCGGCGGTCCGGGCGCACGCCATCCTCGAAGGTGAGGATGCGGCGATCCTCGCTGGAATCCGCATGGCCTTTGCCGACCGGATCGCCTGGCGCGTGCCGCACGGGCGAACGCTTCGGCTTTCATGGACCGATGGAAAAGGGGAGCTCGAACTGCTTGGCGCTTCAGGGGGGTCTGCAGCATGACCCGCCATCCCCGACCTGACGTCGCCCAGACGATCACCGATCTGATCCTCGAAAAGATCGCCGCAGGCACCGCCCCGTGGCTCAAGCCCTGGTCGGCGACCAGCACGCGCCCGCTGCGCCACAATGGCGTTCCCTACTCGGGGATCAACACCTTCTTCCTCTGGGCCGTTGCCGAAACCCGCGGCTACACCAGTCCCTACTGGATGACCTTCCGCCAGGCGCTTGAACTCGGCGGCCAGGTGCGCAAGGGCGAAAGCGGCTCGTTCAGCGTCTTCTATTCGACCGCGCACAAGACCGACACCAATCGGCAGACCGGTGAAACCAGCGAAAAAACGATCCGTTTCATGAAATGGAACCATGTGTTCTGCGCCGACCAGATCGACGGTCTTCCGGCCCATTATCACCCGGCGCCGCCCGACCCCGCGGCGATCGGCGCCCTCTCGGCGAGAGCTCAAGCCTTTCTGGATGCGGTGCCGATCAAGGTCATCCATGGCGGCGACAGCGCTTACTATTCGCCGCTCGTCGACACGGTCTGCCTGCCGCATCCGTGGGCTTTCCATTCGATCGAAGCCTATTTCTCCACAAGGGCCCATGAGATTTCACACGGCACTGGTCATGTGTCGCGGCTCAACCGCCAGTTCGGCAAGCGCTTCGGCGACGATGCCTATGCGTTCGAGGAACTGGTCGCCTTATCTGGACAGTCTGCACCGTGCCTGACGCTTCATTGAAGGGTATCGTCCGGGCGCGACGCAGGGGGGCATCAGGCCGGATGAAGCGCTCCCAATAAGCTGGCGTAGTCCGGCCTGATGACCACCGTCCCGCAGGCGCGCAATGGGTGCGTTCTGGATTCGGGAGGGGGTCCGGGGGAGGGACTGGCAAGCTGTGGATATTTCAGAAGAACCGATCTCCATCCAGGAACGCCGCGAAGCAGATGGACTGGACGCCCACATTCCGATCATCCTGCGCGATGGTACGATCTATGATCCTGATCTCGATCGCTACTTCCTCGATCTGCCGCTCAACGGCGCGCGTTCGCGCCACTCGCTGCGGGCACACGGCTACGATGTCCTGGTTTGGTTGCGGTTTCTGGGTTCGGCTCGCCGCAAGACCGTCTGGCAAGCCGATACCGATGATGTCGGTGCGTATCATCGGGCACGCCGGCGTAGTGACGCCGAGTTCCGGATATCAGCCTCGTCGTGGAACCGGGCGGTTGCATCGCTGGACAAGCTCTATCGATGGGCCGAGCGCGAGGGCCTGGTCGAGCGTACGCCATTCACCCATCGGCAGATCTGGCGAAGATCGCACGGCGGTCGGCGCGCTGCCATCGCCGGGCATAACGAAGCTTATGAGCGGGCTGCGCGCCGGTCCGATGTGCGCTTCGTCGATCTTCCCGCCTACCATGTATTCCGAGACGTCGGCCTGCGCGGCCTGACCGTCGAGGGAGCTGAGCGCCCGGGAGCGCGCGACCGCAATGGTGCACGCAACGCGCTGTTCGCTGACCTGCTGGTCACCACCGGTTTGCGTCTCGAGGAAGCATCCTTCCTTCTCGCAGCGGAGATTCCCGGCAGCGATGTTCGTGTAGAGCGCCAACGCCGGGTAGAACTGCCGGCGGCCCTGACCAAGGGCGACCGGGGCCGGACCATGCTGCTACCGCGTCGCCTGCTGCCCGCATTCGATGCATACATTGCGGTCGAGCGCGCATCGGCGGTGGCCAAGTTCGCCTCACGTCGAGGTTGGGAGGCCATCGACCGCCCGATCTTCATACACCGCCCACCCACCGCACCGACCGCTTTGCACCTCGTGGGTGGCGGCATGATGGATATGGAAGTCGTCACACCGGATGAACGGGCCAGGCTCGTGATTTGTGCCGACGATGGCACGCCAGGTGAGGGGGCAGTCCTCTGGCTCACCGAGGTCGGGCAACCGGTGCTGCCCAACTCGTGGGAAGCGATCTTTGCCCGGGCGAGCCGTCGATGCACGGATGCCGGTATTTCCGTTCGCGTCAGCCCCCATCAGCTCAGGCATTCGTTCGCCGTGCACATGCTGGCGATGCTGATCCAGCGGCGCCTCGGCGAAGTTGCTGCACCGGCAGGCGCCATGGACGGCTATCGCCAGTTGCTCGGTGATCCGCTGCAGCAGGTGCAACGCCTGCTCGGCCATTCCAGCCTTGCCACCACGTCGATCTATCTCGATCACATTGCCACTCGTGCCGATACCGTCGATGCGGCGGTGGAAGAGTTGCTTGCGCGTGTGCCGGGCTATCTCCGGCCATGACCGCCGCTCCTCGTAAAGGTCGCAAGGTCGGGTTCGAGGGCCAGACCACAGAGCCCGAGCCCGACCCATGGCTGCAGATCAGCACGCTGCGCTTCACGATCGCCCCGCCGTATGGGGGCGAGGTTCTTGTCGATTTCACCAGACTGCACCCACGGGGACTGGCACTCGCCTTTGCCCGAGGTCTGTTCATGCTGGTCGCTCCACGCGGGCCCGTAGCGGTTCGCTCCTCCATCAAGACATACATGACCCAGCTGCCGAGCTTCTTTGCCTATCTTGCCGGGACTGGTGATCGGATCTCCGGGCCGGCCGACCTGCGAGCCAGCCACATCGATGGATACGAAGCGTGGCTCGAAGCTCAGGGCAAGTCGCGGGGCCACGCGCCGACCTTTGTCGCCAAGGTCGTTTCCGTGCTTCGCCGGATCGCTTCCGATCAGCCTGATGTCATCGAGGCGGGCTTGCGTGAGCGGCTTCGCTACGTCAGCTCGCAACCTTACGCCCCGCCACGCCCACGCGACGCCTACAGCCCGTTCATTGCCCGCCAGCTCCGTGACGCGGCCCGCATCGATCTGGTCGCGATCGAGGCCAGATTGCGGGCTGGCCCATGCTTTGGCGAGATCCGGGAGATCGAGGCAACTGCCCGCAAGGCGCACGCCGCGATAGAGGCGCGTGGGGTCCTCAGGCATCGCGACCCTGAGTGGATGGCACTCTATGCCAGGCGTTGGAAGCGCGGCCTCTGGAACGCGGATTTCAGCATGACGCTGCACAGCGCTCATTACCTGACGTCCGTCGATATCGTGCCGCTGCTGGTCCTGCTTTCGCTGGAGACCGGGCTTGAGCTCGAGTGCTGCAAAACGCTGACCGTCGATTGTTTGCGCAACGCCTCGGGCGGTACGGTGGAGATCGCTTACACCAAGCTTCGCGCACATGGCGCCGAACACAAGACCATCAGGGTGCGAGACGGTGCCTCGTCGACGCCGGGAGGGCTGATCCGGCGCATCATCGCACTCTCGGCAAGCGCGCGGGCCCATAATTCCAGCGATTGCCTGTGGGTCTATTACCAGACCGGTGAGATCGTCCACGGCATTCGCCATCCGCGCTCGACCATCGATGCATGGACCACGCGCCACGCCATTGCCGATGACGCGGGCAGACCGCTGTATCTGCGCCTGTCCCGGCTCCGCAAAACTCACAAGGCGCTCTGGTATCTCAAGACCGAAGGGCACATGGCACGGTTCGCCGTCGGCCACACGATCGAGATCGCAGCGCGGCACTATGCCGATGTTCCCTCGCTCAGACCCCTGCATGAGCAGACCGTCGCCGACGCCCTCGAGGAGGCAGTCGCCGGTCCCCGAGTCATTCCTCCCTCCGAGGAAGATCATCTGCGCAGTCGAGCCGCAAGCGCGGACCAGATTGCCGATGCGCCATCGGTTGCCGTGCTCGACGGAGAACAGGACGTATGGCTGGCGAGCTGCGGCGGCTTCTACGCAAGCCCTTTTGCCGCAGCTGTCGGCTCTCCATGTCCCACGCCGTTCTGGGGCTGCCTCGATTGCAAAAACGCGGTGATCACTGCGCGCAAGTTGCCAGCGATCCTCGCGTTTCTCACCTTTATCGATGAGCAGCGCGCAGGCATGAACACGAACGAGTGGGCGGCCAAGTTTGGTCACGGCCGTGAACGCATCGTCCGCCAGATCCTGCCTGCCTTTGGCGATGACGCGGTGGCTCAGGCTCGCGCGCGGCTCGCCGCCCAGCATCCCATTGTCTATCTGCCGCCCGAGGCCCGGGCATGACTGCCGTATCCTTGCCGGCCCATGACGACGGGGCGCGCGAGACGCTTCCCGTACTCATGTCGGTTCCGTTGCGGCCTGGCTACAACCGCGCCGATCTCTCGCGTTACGGCGATCAGACCTGGGATCTGTCGCCGGGCGTCTTTCGCGATAACGCCAGGCGCTGCCATGTCACCGTGCATTTTAGCAGCATCGAAGACCCAGCCATTGCCGATGCCCTGCGCCAGTTTCTCCATGCGCGGCTCAATGTCGATCTGCCGGGCCATCGCCCCCGGCTTCAGCCGGCAGCGGTGCGGGGTGAGGCCAACCGGGCTCTGCTTTTCTTCAACTTCGTGAAGGCCGACCTTGGGCGCTTCGATCTTGAGCGGGTCGATCAGTCTCTGCTTGACCGCTTTGCCCGTTCGAAGCGCCGTGAGGGGCTACGTCCGGTTGCGGTCGCAGTATTGCTGCGCGTCATCTTCGACCTTCACGAGTTGCGCCGCCACCTTCCAACGGCTCGTCTTCGTATCGATCCGTGGCCCGGGCGCAGCCCGTTCTCGGTCGCCGGTGCCCGGTACATCCCTGGCGAGAACCGGACGCCGCGCATTCCCGAAGAGATCATGACGCCGCTGCTGGCATGGTCGCTGCGCTATGTGACCCACTTCGCGCCCGACATTTTCGCTGCGCGCCGGGAGCTTGAGCGTCTCGAAGCCAGGCGCAGCCGATTGATTGCGCGCGAGGCTCATCTCGATCAGGCCGAACGCCGCGCGCGGCAACGGCAACGGCTGACCGCATACCTCACGGGCTTGCGGCGGCAGGGCCGCGGCGTTCCCATCTGGACCGGCTTGTACAACGCTGCTGTCCGCACCGATCCGTTGACCGGCGAGCAGCTGCCACCGATCAACTACCATCTCCTTCATCTCCACGCCGGCGTCGATGCGCAGGCAGAGCCCGCCATGCACCTCAGTCTGACGACCGGTGCACCAGACCTGATCGCTGCCGCCATCACGGAACTCGGCACCGAAGTCGGGGGGATGGATACACCGATTGCCGTGGATCCCGGGACCCTCCAACCCTGGCGCAGCCGGTTCGATGTCAAGGCGTTGGCCCTGGAAGAGGTCATGCTACAGGCCGCCGCCTACATTGTTTGCGCCTATCTGTCGGGTATGCGCGACAGCGAGATCCAGGCAATGAAGCGTGGTTGCCTGTCCATCGTCAGAGACGAAGACGGCGTTATATTGCGTCACCGCATCAAGTCGGTCGCGTACAAGGGCAAGCGCGGAGGCGGAGAACAAGCGGAGTGGGTTACGATCGCGCCCGTTGCCGACGCGATCGCCGTGCTCGAGCAGCTGTCCGAGCGGGCCGGACGAGCGCGGGGCACTACGACGCTTTGGCCTGTGCTGTCACTTCGCGCCAACACCAAGACTCATGTCTCTGCCGAGATCGTCCGCCAGATCAACCGGTTTCGTGACCATCTCAACCAGCAGTTCGGATCGCCTGATGCGCCGGTCATTCCTTCACGACCCGATGGCGCACCCTGGCGGCTGACCACCCGTCAGTTCCGCCGCACGATTGCCTGGCATATTGCCAACCGGCCATTCGGGACGATCGCCGGCATGATCCAGTACAAGCACGCCAGTGTTGCCGCCTTCGAAGGCTATGCCGGAAGCAGCCGGTCGGGATTCCGCGGCGAGATCGAAGCGCAGCGCGCGCTCGGCCAGATCGACGACATCCTCGCCTATTTCGACGAGCGGCAAGCTGGTGCCCGCTTGGGTGGCCCTGCCGCGAACCGCGTCGGGACCGGGCTCGATGTCGTTGCAAGCGAGCTGGCGCCGCTGCCCGCCATGATCGCCGACCGACCGCGTTTGCGCACCATGCTCGCCAGTCTCGCGCGAACACTGCATGTTGGCCCGCTGGCCGACTGCTTTTTCGATCCTGCAACGGCCCTGTGTCTCAACCGGATCACACAGCCCGGCCCGCCAGCACCGATGATTTCGATGTGCGAACCGCTCCGCTGCCCCAACGCCTGCGTCACCGCGCGGCATCGCGCGTCCTGGCAGCGCGGGGCCGACGAAGCGCGCCTGCTGCTGCGCGAGAAGCGGCTCCCTGAGCCGCAGCGGATCACGCTTCAGGCCGAAGTCGCAAGGATCGAGACAGTTCTCGCTCAGATCGTGCCCGGTACCGCCACACCGCATGCCGGTGTGGCGGGAGAGGAAGAGGAGGCCGGTTTTGGGGTGACGGACTGAAGGAGGGGGAGAGAGTTTCCCTCCGACCGTCGTGGAGACCTGCCATGACCCGATCCCACCCAGCATCGGCGCGCGCCGACGTCTATTCACGCATCACCGCCGAGATCGTTGATGCCATCGAAGCCGGTGCCGGTGACTGGCGCATGCCGTGGCATCACGACGGCGCGGCCACCACCCGGCCGCAGAATGTCACCTCTCGTCGGCGCTATCGGGGCGTCAACGTGCTGGCGCTCTGGATTGCTGCCGAAGCGGCTGCTTATTCCAGCGGTCTGTGGGGCACCTACCGTCAGTGGGCGGCTCTCGGTGCGCAGGTTCGCAAAGGGGAGCACGGCACCACGGTCGTATTCTGGAAGCAGGCTACATCGCGCGCCGCCGATGATCATGATGAGGGCGAAGCCGGCCCCGGGCGCATGTTCGCCCGCGCGTTCACCGTGTTCAACCTCGCTCAGGTGGAAGGCTACGAGCCTGCACCGGTCGCGGTCTTGCCCGAGAGCGAACGGTTCGCGCACGCCGAGGCGTTCGTTTCTGCATTGAAGATTCCGGTCACCGAGGGGGCATACGACGCGCATTACCGGATCGATCTCGACCAGATTTTCATGCCGACCTTTGCCACATTCCGCGACGCGTCGGCCCACATGGGCACATTGCTGCACGAATGTGGTCACGCCACTGGCGCAAAGCACCGGCTCGACCGCAACTTCGCCGAACGGTTTAAGCGCGACAGCCTCGCGATCGAGGAGATTTGCGCCGAACTTACCGCATCGTTCGTCCTCGCGGATCTCGGTATCGCCCATCACCCACGGCCCGATCACGCCGCCTACGTCGCGTCCTGGCTGCGCGTGTTCAAGGATGACCCACGTGCGATTTTCACAGCTGCCAGCAAGGCCCAGGCCGCAGCCGACTGGATGCATGCCCAGCAGCCTCAGGCTGAGGAGATGGCGGCGTGAAACAGGTTCGCAAAAATGGCGCTGGAATTCACATTAGCGCTGGACTGTCAGGATATATTGCCGGCCTCGCGCAGTCGATTCTCTGCGCCGAATATGGCCTGCCCAACGAATTGCACGACAGCCATGCCTCTTACATCCACCACTGGATGAAGATCCTGCGCGGCGACAAGACCGCGATTCTCCACGCCGCCGCCAGGGCCGAGCAGGCGGTCAAATGGCTGCGCCAATTCGATCCTGCACTTGGGGTTGAGCTCAAGGAGGCAGCCTGACGATGCCCGGCGAGCGCCAGGCCCGATAGCTTGCTTGGCAGACGAGCGGGAGGGGGAGGGGGTGGGGACCCGGCGCGCCATGGGGCGCGAAGGGAGACCTCAGATGAACTACGACCTCGACTTCCGCTACCGCCGTGCGCTCCAGCCCGACGCCCTCGCGACCATTCCCACCGCGATCCAGGCCGTGGTCGATGCCATGCAGGACGCGCGCAACGCCGGGATCGATCCCGCGGGCGATCCAGCGACCATTCTCCTCGCCCGGCACGTTGGCCGCATTGCCCTCGGTAACCCGCCCGATGCGGCATACTCCGAGGACCTGCCGCTACGCCGACAGTGCATGACCAGGATCGACGAGCTCAAATCCAAGCCCGCGCTCGTTGCGCTTGCGCGCCGCGGCATTGGCTATGATCCAGAGGCCAAGCGCGCGTTTCACCGCGAGGCGCGTTTGGCGCTACGGGTCGCTGCGCGCCATCTCGGGCTCGAACCCGACCAGTACGACCTGCGCAGCAATTTCGCGGGGCCCGCCGTCTCGGGCGAGATCACCCTCCATGCCGACGAGATCTATGTCCAGGCTTCGATCCCGAGCTTCGGTCCAGGCCGAGAAGTGTTGTTCCGTCGATGTCGGGACCGACGCGACTATCTCGGCGATCGCAACAACTTTTGCGACATCGCCATTCTTGCCGTGCCGGAGCGCTTCAGGGCTCTCGTCGTTCGCGAAACCGGCCTGTCCATCAATCCGCGCCAACAGGCGCTCGTCTAGGAGATCAGCCCATGGGTTGGCTGTTCATGTCACGCGGCGGCATGTCACCGTTCGCCACGCCAAAGGTCTATCTCGACAACCAGTGCACCTATCCGCCCGACCCCGAGAAAGGTCGGGAGACGGGTCTGCGTGTGCTCAAGTCCACCGTCCGCAGCGGTGCTTACTATGCCGCTTGCCAGAGTTATGACGCTGACGGTCCGCGCGAGACCTTCGCGATCATCTGCCTCGTCAAATGGAACCCCGGCGCGCGCAGTGGCGAGGAGTTCGGCTATAAGGACAGTGCGCCGTTGCGGCGCTGAAACGGAGTATCAAAGATGATGAGGTGAGTTGAGATACCTCTGCCCGCCAAGCTTACCTCGGACCCAAAAGGTCTGAAATTCCGAAAGGAACGGGGGACCATAGCATGCTTGGAGCAAGGCCGAATGCATCCCAGTCGCAAAGGGATGATGCCGGTCAGGGCAAGACGCGCATGGTGAAAGCTAAACTGCTTAAATCCTAGTCTGCAGCATTTTATGTACGCGAAGCTGGCGAAAGCGACTGACACGCCAGATCCGGACGTTGGCAACGGTCTCATGTCTTGGCCGTTTGTTCTCAACCCGTCCGGTGCGCCCCTTGTCCAGGGGTTCAGCAGGCGAAAGGGACACCTAAACGCGTCGCATCTCCGTTCAGCGTAACTACGGGATGCCCTAAACAGGCGGCTTCGGCTGACCTGCATGGGTACGGAGCCGCCATAGTATTCAAATGCCCGGGGTAATGCCCGGGACAGCTCCCGGAAGGGAGACGGTGCAACCGCATAAGGACCGGGCGACCGGGCCGAAACCGGCGACCACCGGGAGAAGGGCGGCAGTTGCGATACTTCAACCGCAAATCATGGGGTGTGCTGATGCTACCAGATACTGTGATGGCCCGGTTGGAGGCCATTCCGACGATCTCTGCGTCGGGCAAACGGGTAAATGGGCTTCATCGTTTGATGAGGTCCCCGCTTCTTTGGGAGCAGGGACTTCGGAAAATTGCCTCCAATCGGGGGGCGATGACGCCGGGCATCGATGGCAAGACATTCGAGGATTTCGGTCCCGACCGTCTCGCTCCGTTGATCGCCAGCGTTGCGACCGGAGCCTACAAACCAAAACCTGTGCGTCGGGTGTTCATCCCGAAAGGCAAAGGAAAGCGGCGTCCGCTGGGGATTCCCACGCGAGACGACCGCCTCGTCCAGGAAGTGGCACGCCAACTGCTGGAACGAATCTATGAGCCGGTCTTCTCGAAGGCCTCGCATGGATTTCGACCGGGAAGATCGTGTCATACGGCCCTCGAGCACGTGAAGGCTGTCTGGACGGGCGTCAAATGGCTTGTCGACGTGGATGTCGCCGGGTTCTTCGAGAACATCGACCATGACATTCTGCTGAAGCTGCTCCGGAAAAGGATCGATGACGAAAGGTTCATCGACCTGATCCGCGACATGCTGAAGGCAGGAGTCATGGAGGGAAGGGCTCACACCCAGACCTATAGCGGCACACCACAAGGCGGGATCGTCTCCCCGATCCTGGCCAACATCTACCTGCACGAACTCGATGAGTTCATGGCGGGTCGGATCACGGCCTTTGAAAAAGGGAAGACCCGCGCCACGAACCCGGAATACCGGAGACTGGCGGGCCGGATCGCCAAACGGCGAGAACGGCTCAAACGACTGGAAGCCAGTGACAACGCTGATCAGGTAACGGTGAAGGCCATCTTGGCCGAAATCAACACCTTATCAAAGCAGATGCGTTCGTTGCCGTCGAGAGACGCCATGGACGCCGGGTTTCGCCGACTTCGCTACTGCCGTTACGCCGACGATTTTCTTATCGGTGTGATTGGCAGCAAGGACGATGCGAGAGGGGTCTTCGCCGAAGTCAGGACCTTCCTGACCGAGGTACTGGCCTTGACCGTATCCGAGGAGAAGAGCGGAATTCGAAAAGCAAGCGATGGTACCAAATTCCTCGGATACGAGGTGCGGACTTACACGGGACGCCAATGGACAGTGCGAAGCCAGAACGGCACACAGCACTTCAAGCGGCGCCCGCCATCGGAAGTCATGCAACTCAATGTTCCGTGGGATAGGGTCACTGCGTTTGTTGCCCGGAAGGCATACGGAGAATGGTCCCGATTGAGGGCCAAACACCGCAACCACCTTCTAAGCTGTAGCGATGTCGAGATTGTCCTTGCCTACAACGCCGAACTGCGAGGGTTCGCGAACTACTACGCTCTGGCGCGCGATGTGAAATTCAAGCTCAACCGGCTTGAATACCTTCAGCGCTGGAGCATGTTCAAAACCTTGGCAAGCAAGCACAAATCCAGTGTGCGAGTTGTTGCCGCCCGCATGAGGCAAGGGCTGGAATACCTCGCCGGCTATGAAGTCGGCGGCCAGCCCCGATCAGTCAAAGTCTGGAAAATGACCGATCTGAACCGTGACCGGATAGACCCGGACAAGGTGGACGTCCAACCTTGGACGCAAATCTTCTCCGGCTCGCGAACAGATTGGGTCGACCGGCAGAACGCCACGCAATGCGAAGCGTGCGGCCGATCCGACCTCCCCTGCCATGTTCATCATGTCAGGGGAATGGCCGATGTTGCGCACAGAGACCAAGCCACGAGGAAAGCCATAGCCAGAGCGCGCAAGACGAAGGTTCTGTGCGTCCCTTGCCACAAGGCGATCCATGGTGGCCCACTACCGGAGCAGAGAACATGAATGGTATTATCGCAATGGAGAGCCGCATGCAGCGAAAGCTGCACGTGCGGTTCGGTGGGGGGAACAGGGCTGACTCCCGGAGCAGCACCACTCCTACCC
>ERZ724521.1222-NODE-1222-length-11422-cov-3.602622_pt1 | contig 11422 bp, 9 predicted proteins | sample MGYA00376054_ERZ724521 | MGnify/ENA primary metagenome ERZ724521 (study PRJEB28724, sample SAMN07190883) | activated sludge metagenome | isolation source: activated sludge of sewage treatment plant in Hong Hong | place: Hong Kong | collected 2016-03-17 ... | reverse complement strand
TTCGCTTACGCGAAGCGTCATGCTGCCCGCGCTGTCCGGCACGAACCGCCTCCGCCGCTCGTCCATGCGGCTCACGAACACCCCTTCCCCGATGTGCACCAGTTCGGTGGCGGGTTCGCGCAGCGGTTCGCGGAAGAGCTTGCCCTCACGCACCGCGATGGTGACCATGTTATCGCTGCCGTCCTTGTACCGACCGCTAAGTGCCTTCATCGCGGCGGCCTCCATCGGCACATGCTTGTAAGGCGGTGTTGTTCCCGGCCAGTCGTACGCGCGCATGACGGAGCGGACGACTTCGCCCATGAAGTCACGTTGGTTGGCGTTGATGAGGATCACCACACCCTTGCCGCTCCCGACATGTCCGATGATCTCGCCGCAGAAGCCTTCGTTCCAGCCACCATGCTCGAAGTAGCGCTCGCCGTGCAAGTCGATGAGCGAGAACCCCACACCCCCATGGGGTTCCACAAAGGGCTCCACCATCTGCTGGGCCGTGGCACGCTTGAGCACCTTGCCGCTGTCGGTCGCCAGGGTCCTCTGCATGTCGATCACGAACCGGGCGAGGTCGGTCGCTGTGGTCCACAGGCCATCTGGAGAGATCTCCGGGTACACATGCCACTTGCCCACGGTCATAGAGCCATCGGGCACGTAACCGCTGGCCGCGTTGTGCGCCATGCTCGCAGGCAAGGGTTGCTCGTAGGTGCTGCGGTTCATGCCGAGGGGCTTCAGCACAAGGTCATGCATGTGCTGAGGGATGGTGCCGCCCTTCGCATCAAGGATCAGCTGCGAGGCCACGCAATAGCCGCCGCCAGAGTAGCGCCATGCGCTTCCTGGTACCTGATCCACCACCACAGGCGGCGAATTGGCGGGTGCTTCGCCGTTGAGGATGTTCACGAGCGTTGGCAGCGGCGCGCCCTGCCGGTATCCTTCAAAGCCATGCACGGTGGTGCCGGCCACATGTCCGAGCAGGCGCTTCAAGGTGACCTTCTCGTTGGCGGTGAACACATTCTCGGGAACCTTCCACGAGGTGAGCTGCGTGTTCACATCGGCATCGGGCTGCAGTACACCTTGCTCCACCAACTTCAACGCGGCCATGGCGAACACGGGCTTGCTGATGGACGCGGCCTGGAACAAGGTGCTGTCCGTGACCGGCTGCTTCGTGGCGGTGTCCATCACCCCGTAGCTCTTCGCCCAGGCGATCTTGAAGCTGTCGATCACCGCGATGCTGACGCCGTGCACGCCGTAGTGTTTCATGCGCTCTTCGATGGTCCACAGGCTGTCGCCCTCGATGAACACGGGGTTGCACAGACCGGTCTCAACGTGACGCCGCAGGAACTCGGCGGGGTCGTCGGTGCGGTGGGGCGTCTGGCAGGCCGTGGCTGCCAGTGCGAGGAGGATGGCAAAGCGGATGGAACAAGGCATGGCGGTGGAGCGGTGGGCGAAGCTCGCATGGTTACGGTGCATACCGGGTTCCGCCGGTCACATTCCGTTCCCATGGGACCAACGGTTATCGCTGTGCCGATGCCCAGGCCGCTTTACTTCGCAGCACTGATCAGCCTATGCGAACGCTCCTTACCTCCCTCAGCCTGGCCATTGCGGCCGTGCTCAGTGCTCAACAGATGACGTTGGACTGGGCCACGCCCACCGTGCCCGCCATCCACCGCGTGAAGTATGCCACGAACGGTGACGTGTTCTCGCTGGGCACCGGCAGCAACAGTGCGGTGCTCCAGCGGTTCAGCAGCACGGGCAATATCCTATGGACACGTACGCTCTCGGCGCCCACGCTGTACGCCATCGACATGGATGTGGACGGCAGCGACAACGTGTTCATCTATGTGGGCTTCACCACAGGCCAGCTGGACCTGGACCCCGGGCCGAACACCGCGCTGGTGGACCCCGGCAAGGTGTACGCCAAGTACAACGGCAACGGCCAGTACCAATGGGGCTTCAGCGTGGGCAACACCACCGACCTGAGCGAGGATTATGGCGGCGTTTCCTGCGACGATGCGGGCAACCTGTACATCTGCGGCGACCTCGGCCAGGGCACCTACGATATGGACCCCGGTCCGGGCGTGAGCAACATCGTGGTCGGGACATTCTCCACCGGCGCGTTCATGGCCCGGTACCGCCCTGATGGCAGCCTGGCCTGGGCCGATGTGCGCACCTGGTACGGCGGCTTCAGCAGCTGCCGCGACATCGCGGTGATGCGCGATGGAAGCTCCTTCTTCATTGTGCAGGCGCTCGACAACGGTGGACCCTTGAGCAGCCAGATCGATGTGGATCCCGGCCCCGGCACCTACAACGTGTACACCGAGACCACCAACATCCTGCGCTACGACAGTGCCTTCACCTTCATGGCCCAGGGCTATTGCGGCAGTGGAGACCTACGCCTGTGCGCGGATGCGGCGGGCTCGGCGTACATGATGGGCGGCGGCACCGGCAGTTCGTTCGCGGCCGTGAAGTACAACCAGAGCGGACAGACACTGGAGCAGGTATACCAGACCAGTCTGCTCAGCACCGGCAACCTGCGGCTGGGCGACATCGCGCCCGATGAGCAGGGCGGCTGCCTGGGCAGCTATAGCAACAACTGCACGGCCAGTTACGTGCGCTTCTACAAGATGAACGTGAGCGGGCTGGTGGACTTCAACCTGAGCCTGTACAGCGGCACCGATTGCACGCTGCCCGGAGGCAAGGGCTTCGATCTTCGCGGCGGTCAGTTCGTGGTGGGCACCTACAACCAGAACTACACGATCGACTTCGAGCCCGGGGCGGGTGTGCTGAACCTGCCCGCCGTGACGAGCGATGACGGCGTGGTGGCGCAGTATGGCTGGTGCTCCGGCGCGCCCTATGACCCGATCGCCGTGGAGGCCCTCACGCCCGTCTGCGCGAACAGCGAAGCCACCTTCGTCGTGGAGGGTTATGGCGATGCGAGCGGCTACGCCTGGACCCTGCCTGGTGGTTGGGCGGTGGTGGCCGGTGAAGGCACCGGGGAACTGGTGGTGAGCACCGCCGGTGAGGGCTTCGGCCTGCTGCAGGTGGCCGCGGTGAACGCTTGCGGCACAAGTGCGTCCATCAGCGGACAGTTCTACGTGACGGATGCCCAGGTGAACGCCGGCGCCGACCAGCTGATCTGCCCCGGCCAGAGCGCGCAATTGATCGCCACTACGCCCAATGCCAACAGCTACCTCTGGGAACCCGGCGGTGCCACCGCATCGAGCATCGAGGTGACACCATCCAGCACCACCACGTACACCGTCACCATCAACAGCGCCGGCTGCCTGGCCAGCGATGAGGTCATTGTGGTGGTGGATCCCTGCCTCGGCGTGTCCGAAGCGGCTGCGCCGGTGTTGCGCGTCTCCCCGGTGCCTGTGAGCAGTGGAGCGCCCTTGCGCGTGGAGGGCCTAGGCAGCGCGCGTGTGCTGCAGGTGCTGGGCGCGGATGGACGTGTGCTTGCACGGGTGCCCGGCCCGGCGGGCGATGCCGTGCTGGTGCCTACGGACGGACTGGCACCGGGAGCCTACCGGCTGCGCCTCAGCGATGGGCGCACGGTGCCCTTCGTGGTGGTCCGCTAACGAAGGCCCTAACGACCGAGCAGCCTGGCGATGTCGCCGATGGCCCGGTCCACATCGGTGGGGTTGGTGCCGTCGTAGAAGCCGCGCAGACGGCCGAGCGTATCGGCCAGGATGAAGTTCTCCGTGTGCACGAAGTCATCGGGGCCACCGTCGCCGGTGTCCTTCACGGCGAACCAGCTTTTGCGGGCCAGCATGTATATCTGCCTGCGGTCGCCGGTGAGGAAGCGCCACTGCTCCGGGTCCGCGCCGTGCAGGTCGGCATAGGTCCTCAGCACGGGCACGCTGTCCACTTCGGGCGTTACGCTGTGCGAGAGGATCAGCACGCGCGGTTCGTCCTTGTAAGCGGCCTGCACGCGCTCCATCTGCGTGGTCATCTTCGGGCAGATGCTGGTGCACGTGGTGAAGAAGAAATCCGCCAGCACCACTTTGCCGCGAGCATCCGCGAGGGTGACGGTGCGGCCCAGTTGGTCGGTGAGCGCGAAGTCCAGCAGGCGGTGGTCCGCATCGGAGCGGCGCAGGGTGCTGTCCACCAGCAGCGGATTGAGGTCGATCGGGCGGTACACCGGCAGCTCGTCGGAGGGCCGGATCATGAAGTAGGCGATGGTGATACCCGCGGTGAGCAGGGCGGTGAAGGCCCCCACGCGTATGAGCATCGGGTGCCGGTCCAGCATGTTCATGGGCGCAAAGGTGGCGCCTGCACGCTCATTTGCCCCAGCGGTACTCGTAGGCCAGCGCCCAGATCCAGCGGTACTTCAGGCCGGGCATGTTCTGTTCGCGGTCGTGACGCAGGCTCACATCGATCACGTGGCGCTTCTTCTTCTCGTCCAGGGCGAAGGTGGTGCCCATCCCGTAGCGCAACCCGATCAGCCGGTTCCCGGTGTGGTGCAGGGCGGTGAAGGTCTCCATCGTCACCTGGGGATCGAACCGCCATTTGGGGATGTTATACTCCAGCGCGAAGCGGTTCCGGAGGATGGTGCGGTAGCGGATGGGGGGGATGAACTCGTGCTGCACGATGGCGCGGTAGTCGCCCGAGAAGCGCCCCCATTCACCGGCCACGCGGGCGTTCACGTCCACCCGGTGGCTGTTGGAGGTGAACTTGTCGCGGAAGTTGTACCGGTGCTCGGCGCCCACGCGCAGGAACTTCAGCAGGCGGTAGTTGAAGCCCACCACGGTGTAGGTGAGCTTGCTGCTGGTGAGGTTCTCGTTGCCGCGGTACCCCAGTTCGCCCAGGGCCCGGAAGCGTTTGTTGAACTTGCGTTCGATCACCTGGCCGCTCTTCTTCTTAAAGGGCTTCACCTCGGTGCCGATGCTCAGCCACAGTTCCGCATCGGTGCTGGGCCGGTGCACGGGCTCCTGTTGGGCGCGCGCGCCCGCTGCCGCGATCAGCAGCAGGCCTGTGAACAGGATTCCCCGCGCGTGGATCACCAGTTCTGTGCGGTCATCGTGGGCACGGTCACCACCTCGTCCTTGTCGTTGATGGTGACGCTGAACTGGATGGACGTGAAGCCGCTGGGGCAGTCGTCCGGGTCCTGGTCGCATTCGCCGTAGGTGAACACGCGGTAGTTGCCCTTGCGCAGCCAGCTGAACACGAAGAGCCCGTCCGGTCCGGTGCGGATGTCGTCGTCGTAGAAATCGTTGTCGCCGTAAGCGATGAACCCGCGCGCTTCGGGGTAGGGGTAGGGGTCGCCCTGGGGCTGGCCGGTGTTGTTGTTGATGTCCTGCCGGTACACGTAGCCGCGGATCTCGGCCTTGCCGCTTTCACCGGGCTCTTTCTTGCAGCCGGAGAGCAGGAGGAAGGCCGTTGCCATCACCAGGGTTAACGCACGCATCATGTTCGCTCAATGTGCAGCGAATGTAGGGGAGGCTCGCGGCTCGAAGCTCGCGGCTCGAAGGCTCACCGAAAGCGTGGGAACCACAGAGGGCATCCCTCCTTCGTCGGGACAAGCTCCGGACACAGAGAAATGCCGGGAACCGCAGAGGAGCTGAGGGCGCGGAGGACCGCGGATGCCTGCTCAGGACCATTCACCCACGACCATTCGCCATTCGCCCCTGGACCATCGGGCTCGAAGCTCGCGGCTCGCAGGCTCGCCGAATGCAGGGAACCACAGAGGCCACAGAGGACACAGAGAAATGCGGGGAACCGCAGAGGAGCTGAGGGCGCGGAGGAATGCCGCTCGCAGCTCGTGGCTCACAGCCCGTAGCTCGCAGGCTCGCAGCTGAACCCGAAAAGAACCCGCTACAGATCGCTCCCCGCGTAGATCTCCTCCACCACGGCCGCCCGCTTCTCCAGGATGGCCTTGCGGCGCAGGCTGAGCTTGGGCGTCAGTTCGCCGCCGTCGATGGTGAACTCCTGGTCGAGCAGGGCGAACTTCTTGATCTGCTCCCAATGGCCCAGGTCCTTGTTCACCATGTCCACCGCGTTCTTGAAGCAGGCGATCACGCGCGGGTCCTTCACGGCGCTGGCCCGGTCGGTGAAGGGGATGCCGCCTTGCGTGCAGCGCTCCTGCAGGGCATCGAAGTTGGGCACGATGAGCGCGGCGGGGAACTTGCGGTACTCGCCGATCACGATCACCTGCTCCACCAGGCGCGAGGACTTCAGCCGGTTCTCGATCAGCTGCGGGGCCACGTACTTGCCACCGCTGGTCTTGAACATCTCCTTCTTGCGGTCGGTGATGCGCAGGAAGCCCTCTGGCGTCAGCTCGCCGATGTCGCCGGTGTGGAACCAGCCGTCGGCATCGAGCACCTCGCGGGTGAGCTCGGGCTCGTTGTAGTAGCCGATCATCACGTTCGGGCCCTTGCAGAGGATCTCACCGTCCGCGGCGATGCGCACCTGCACGTTGCTGATGGGTTTGCCCACGGTGCCGAAGCGCAGTCCGTCGTTGCGCGCATCGTTCACGCTCACCACGGGACTGGTCTCCGTAAGGCCATAACCTTCCATCAGGGGGATGCCGGCGGCATTGAAGATGCGGGCGAGGCGCACCTGCAGGGCGCTGCTTCCGCTGGCCACGCAGCGCACCTGCCCGCCCAGGGCCTCCTGCCACTTGCTGAAGATCAGCTTGCGCGCGATGGCGAGCTGCAGGTCGTACCAGGGCCCGGGGCTCTTCACGTCGTAGCGCTCGCCCAGGCGCAGGGCCCAGAAGAAGAGCTTCCGCTTCACGCCGGTGAGCTCCTCGCCCTTGGCCATGATGCGCGCGTAGATCTTCTCCAGCAGGCGCGGCACGGCGGTGAACACGTGGGGCTTCACCTCGCGGATGCGGTCGCCCAGGTCGTCCAGCGTGGGTTGGAAGTAGATGCTCACGCCCGTGCGCAGGTACAGGTACATGAGCATGCGCTCGTAGATGTGGCAGAGGGGCAGGAAGCTGATGGTGCGCGCCTGGCTGTCCACCGGCAGGCGCTCGAAGCTCGCCTGCACGTTGCTGAGGATGTTGTTGTGCGTCAGCATCACGCCCTTGGGCCGGCCCGTGGTGCCGCTGGTATAGATGATGCTGGCCAGCTGCTCCGGCTTCACTGCGGCCTTGCATTGCTCCAGCAGTGCGCGCTGTTCGGTATGGCCGGTGAGCAGTTCCTTCCAATCGCGCGACCCGGGCAGCGCATCGAAGCTGAAGACGTGCTCGATGTTGCGGGCCTCGGCGCGCGCCTCCAACCCCTTGGCCAGGATGTCCTTGTCGCCGGCGAAGAGGATGCGGGCACCGGAATGGTGCAGCACGTAGGCGTAGTCGGCGGCGCTGCTGGTGGGGTAGAGCGGCACGTTGATGGCGCCGATGCGCAGCAGGGCCTGGTCCACCAAACACCATTCACTGCGGTTGGTGCTGGCCAGGGCCACCTTGTCGCCGGGGCGGATGCCAAGGGCCAGCAATCCCATGGCGAGCTGCTCTGCCGTGTCCAGCACCTGCTGGGTGGAGTAGGGGCGCCAGGTGCCGCCCTCCTTGGTGGCGATGCAGTCCGCCTTGGGCGTATGCGCGAGCTGGTGCTCGAGGATGTCGAAGAGGCGCGTGATCGTCATCACTGGATCTCGGCGTCGAACTTCAGGGTGATGAGGCGCATGGTGATCCCCTCCTTGAAGGTGAACTTCTGCGTGATGGTGCTGGTGCGCGACTGGTCCAGGTAGAAGATCTTCTCCACGCGCTTGTTGTCCTTGTCCTTGCCCGCCTTCATGTCGATCTCGTAGATCATGTTCACGGCGCTGTCCTTCAAACTGCTGCGGCGGCTGTTGTGGGTGCTGATCTTGCACCAGAGCTTCACCTTCACATCGCCCTGCTCGTAGATCACGGCCCGGTCCGCGCCCTCGGCCTGGTTCAGCTGGCCGCTGGGGTCCAGCGTCACCTCCATGCCCTGGCTGGTCTGTTCCTTCTCCGTGATGGTCACGTTGGTGATCTTCACGCGGGTCTGCGCGCTCAGCAGGGTGGTGGCGCACAAGGCGAGGGATGAGAGGAGCATCTTCATGTTGAACGGTTTGTGCCAGTGGTGACGAAGATCGAACTTCATCCCCACAAAAAAACGACCAAAGATCATGAAGAGCTTCGACCTGCGTTCTCTCCTGGTGGGTGGTGTGGTGGCCGTGGGCCTCGCCGCCGCCTACAGCTTCACCGCCGCCCCGAAGGCCCCCCAGGCCTACACCTGGCGCCAGTTCAGCACCATCGAGAGCGTGGTGCCCGGCGGCCTGGGCCGTTCCCGCATCATCATCAGCGACCAGGGCGATCAGGAGATCGGGAAGGACCTGATGAACTTCTACAGCATGGTGGGCATCAACTTCAAGAACATCGCCAACAACGACCGCCTCATCGTGGACAACATCAACCAGTGGACCAGCGAGGGCTGGGAACTGCACACGGTGAGCACCGGGGTGCAGAGCCCGGGCGAGAAGGGCGGCAACGGCATCTTCATCACGCGCTACCTGTTCCGCAAGCCGGCCTGACGGCGGCCGCGGATACCTGAACTGGGCCACGAGCCCTGAGCCCCGAGCCACGAGCAATGATCAGCTCGTGGCTCGCAGCTCTGGGCTGGTGGCTCATTGTTCTTCTCCCCCTCACAACGCCCCCAGCTCCTCCAGCGCGCTCCGGTACTTCCGCACGTACAGGTCGATGCTCCGCGCCTTGTACTGCATGATGTAGCGGGGGTGCTCAAGGGCCACCACGCGGTCGAACAGTCCGAGACGGGCGTTCAGCTTGGTGAAGTACGCGGCGTTCTTTCCTGTGCCGATGCAGACCACGGCGTCCGTGCGCATGCCGCAGTCCACCAGCGTACGCAGCCAGCGTTCGATGAAGGGGGTCACCGCCTTCTCCAGCGCGGCCTCTTCGTAGTAGTTCAGGTTCACCTCCGTGCCGTTCGCGCCGCGCTTCACGAAGCCGAGCGGGCAGATGGCGTGCACGTACACCCCGCCGTAGAAGGCCTCCGGGCCACCCACCCCGCGCACCATGCGGTAGAAGAAGTCGCTGCTGGGCTCGTGCGTGCGCAGGCCGGTAACGGGGATGCCCAGGTCGCTCTCGCAGCGTTTGGTGTCCGTGAAGGAGAGGCCCGTGCTGCCGGCACCGAGGCGCCCCGGATTGATGCCGAGCATCAACAGGCGCGGGCGCCCGTCGCTGTAGAACTTCCGGTGGAAGGTGGTGACGATGCGGCGCACCTCGTCCGCGTGCGGGCCGTTGAAGGGGTCCAGGACGCCCACACCGGGCGGCAGGTGCACGCCCTGCAGGTTGAAGTGCAGCACATGTTCGAGCAGGCGATCGGCGAGGGAGTGGGCCACTGCGCGAAGGTGACGAACATCACGGTGCGCGGCGCGGTGCGGTCCTTCCTTCGCACCACGAAACCATCCACGCCATGACCCTCAAGCAGATCTACACCGGCTGCATCGCGCACGCCGCCTACTACCTGGAGAGCGATGGGGAGGTCGCCATCTTCGATCCCCTGCGCGAAGTGCAACCGTACATCGACCGTGCCGCTGCGGACAAGGCGCAGGTTAAGTACGTGTTCGAGACCCACTTCCACGCCGACTTCGTGAGCGGCCACTTGGACCTGGCGAAGAAGACGGGCGCCAGCATCGTGTACGGCCCTACGGCGAAGCCCGGTTTCGCCGCGCATGTGGCCACGGACGGTGAGGTGTTCAACGTTGGCAAGGTGAAGGTGAAGGCGATCCACACGCCGGGCCACACCATGGAGAGCACCTGCTACCTGGTGACCGACGAGAACGGCAAGGAGCACGGCATCATCACCGGCGACACGCTGTTCATCGGCGACGTGGGCCGGCCCGACCTGGCGCAGCACGTGATCGCGGACCTCACCGAGGACAAGCTGGCGGGCCACTTGTACGACTCGCTCCGCAACAAGATCATGCCCCTCAGCGATGACCTCATCGTGTACCCGAACCACGGGGCCGGCAGCGCCTGCGGCAAGATGATGAGCAAGGAGACCACCGACACGCTGGGAAACCAGAAGCGCACCAACTACGCGCTGGACCCGGCGCTCACCAAGGAGGCGTTCAAGAAGGCGCTGCTCACCGGCCTCACCGCGCCCCCCGGCTACTTCCCCAAGAACGTGCTGATGAACATCCAGGGCTACGAATCGCTGGACACGGTGATGGCGCGCGGCAAGCGTGCGCTGGCCCCCGCGGCCTTCGAGGTGGTGGCCAACGAGGAGCGTCCGCTGGTGCTGGACACGCGGCCGGCCGCCGTGTTCGCCCAGGGCTTCATCCCCAACAGCATCAACATCGGGCTGGACAGCAACTTCGCCATGTGGGTGGGGGAGATGATCCCCGATATCAAGCAGCCCATCCTGCTCGTCACCGAGCCGGGCAAGGAGGAGGAGAGCATCATCCGCCTGAGCCGCGTGGGCTATGACGGCACCATCGGCTACCTGCAGGGCGGTTTCGATGCGTGGAAGGCCGCGGGCAAGGAGGTGGACAAGGTGCGGCGCATCACCGCTGCTGAGTTCGCCAAGCACTTCCCGGAGAAGCCGCTGGTGTTCGATGTGCGCAAGCCGAGCGAGTTCAACAGCGAGCACGTGGTGGGTGCCATCAACGTGCCGCTGAACCGGATCAACGAGCACCTGGCGGAGTTCCCGAAGGACAAGCCCTTCATCCTGCACTGCGCCGGCGGCTATCGGAGCATGATCGCGGCGAGCATCCTGAAGGCCCGCGGGTGGGACAACTTCGTGGATGTGGAGAGCGGCTTCAGCGGCATCAAGTCCACGGACGTGCCTCGGACGGAGTACGTATGCCCCACCACGCTCCTCTAAGCGCGGAGGGCATATTGGACACCCCGGCTAACCGGTCACATAGGGGTACCGGCGCCGGGGTGATCCGTTCTTATGAGGGCAGCTTATCGCTCCCAAAGACGTGACTCGCTGAGCCGGTCGAAGCGCGATACTGTTCTATAAGAACGCTGCAACCGGTTCGACACTTCGCCAGGCTCAGTGCAAGCTTGCCCACCGGGACAGTTCATGGGATCTTCAAGGCACGCTGCAGAAGCAATGTCTCGCTGAGCTCGTCGAAGCGCGATACTGAATTGATAGCCGCCGCAAAGCGGTTCGGCCCTTCGACAGGCTCAGCGCAAGCTTGGTCACCGAGACAGTTCTGGGGGATCGTCTCCCCTCCTTGGCCAGCGATCGCTCGCTGGCCTGTGCAAAGGAGGGGTTGGGGGAGGTTTCAACTCAGGCAAAAGAGCGCGCTACAGGAAGATCGAAACCACCCCTAACCCCTCCTTTGTTTGCGCGGCGCGGGTGCGCACGCGCAGGAGGGGAAACAGAGTGCAGTAGATCGCTCTATGAAGATCGTCTCCCCTCCTAGGCCAGCGAACGCTCGCTGGCCTATCCAAAGGACTTTAGGATCGCAGCGGCAAGGTTTGGATACTTGTCGAGGAGGTGAT
>ERZ724521.1215-NODE-1215-length-11476-cov-4.696699_pt1 | contig 11476 bp, 9 predicted proteins | sample MGYA00376054_ERZ724521 | MGnify/ENA primary metagenome ERZ724521 (study PRJEB28724, sample SAMN07190883) | activated sludge metagenome | isolation source: activated sludge of sewage treatment plant in Hong Hong | place: Hong Kong | collected 2016-03-17 ... | reverse complement strand
TTCCCCCGCTTGGGCCTGCTATTCCGGAAATGGCAATGCCCAACTCCGTTCCCATCAACTTCCTCACATTTTCCGCCATGACCCGCACAACCGGTTCGCTGACTGCACCTACCTCATCGAAAAGCTTGGGATCAACACCAAGCAGGCTCGTTTTTACCGCGTTATCGTAGGCAATAACAGAGCCCATGTAATAATCCGAACTACCGGGAACCAGGGTCAAGCGATGCGACAGGTACCCGCCTGTACAGCTTTCTGCAGTGGCGACTTTCCATCCTTTGGCTCTGAATAAGGCGCCGACAACTCCTTCCATGGTTTCTTCTTCATAGCCATATATATATCTGTTTGCCAAATTCTTTAGTCCTGCTACCTGAATATCTAATTCAGCATTAATTTCCGCTTCCGACTTTCCCGAAGCGGTCAGTCGGAGTCGTACCCGACCATCTGCCGGGAGGTAAGCCAGACGGATATGTGGAGGCAATGCATCCTCCCAGGGTTCCAGCAGATCAGACAACATGGACTCGCCGATACCCTGGGTAAGGATGGTCCGATGGATGACGGGAGGAAGCTTGAACCGTTGGCGCAGTTGCGGGATCACTTCCTGCTCCATCAGGCCTTTCATCTCATGCGGAACTCCTGGCAGGGAGACATAGATCCTGCCGTGTTCCTCGAACCACATCCCGGGGGCGGTTCCCAGCGGATTGAGCAATGCGGTAGCGTTTTCCGGTACTTCCGCCTGCCGGCGGTTCAATTCGGTCACTTCCCTTCCACGGGCCCGAAAGATGCGTTCGACATTCGCCAGGGAAGGGCCATCCAGGCGCATACCGGACTTGAAGAATTTGGCAAGGGCCTTTTTGGTGATATCGTCTTTGGTCGGACCAAGACCACCGGTGATCAGGATGATGCCCGACCGCTGCCCGGCCTCGTCGAGCGCCTTGAGGATGTGCTCCTCGTTATCGCTTACAGAAGTGATCTGTTTGATCCGGACCCCGATCTCGTTCAGTCGTTGACCGATCCAGGCACTGTTAGTGTCGACGACTTGCCCGATCAGGAGCTCATCGCCGATGGTGATGATTTCGGCTAGCATAGGTGCTGTCAAAGGTAAGAACAGAAAAAAGTCATGGAAGTTTGCAATATCCGGCATCCTTCGGCGTCTGCGGGATTATATGGAACTTGCCCCTACATCCCGATCGGCGATGACGCAGTCCCAGGACGAAAGCATACGAACAGCATTGCGCGAGAATGGTCGCAGGCTAAGGGACTTCATCCGTTCCCGTGTCGCTGAACCTGAAGATGCGGATGACATTTTTCAGGATGTGGTGCTTGAACTCACGTCCGCATACCGGCTGATGCAACCCATCGAAAAAATGGCCGCCTGGCTGTTCCGGGTTGCACGCAACAAGATCACTGACCGCTACCGCAGGAAAAAAAGCGTACGCCTCGAGGACTACTTTCGGTTTCCCGACCCATCCGGGGAAGAGACCCTGTTGGTCGACGAGTTGCTGAGGAGGGATACGGCAGGACCTGACGCGGAATTCGACAGAAGCTTATTGCTGCAAGCCATCGAAAGCGCGCTTGACGAATTGCCTGTGGAACAGCGGGAGGTTTTCATCGCGCACGAACTGGAAGGAAAGAGCTTTCAGCAGTTGTCGGATGAATCCGGCCTTTCCATCAACACCCTTCTCGCGCGCAAGCGTTACGCTATTCTGAAACTACGGGAGCGGCTACAGGAATATTACGACGAACTCAACACACCCTAAAAATCACTACAGAAATGAAAGCGAAATGGATAATGAAAATAATGGTCGGCCTTGTGGTATTCGGGGCACTGGCCGGTTGGGTAGTGATGACCCTTTGGAATTGGCTGATACCTGCCCTCTTCACCGGGCCGGTGATCGGATTCTGGCAGGCATTGGGGATCCTCGTACTGAGCAAAATCCTTTTTGGTAGCGCTAAAGGCTGGAAAAGCGGTGGTGGTCATTGTCGCGATGGCAGTTGGAAAGAACGTTGGGAAGGCATGAGCCCGGAGGAACGTGAACGTGTGCGAAGCCTCTGGAAACAACGCTGCCGCAAATCAACACCTCCCCCTGCACCACCGGCCGAAACTGAATCTTGAGGAGAGCAGACTGACTTTGGTACTAAGTTTGTTTCTTCGCCGGATAAACCGGTTTATGCGAAGACTCCTTTCCCTCCTCCTCCTGGCCCTTCCGTTGGCCGGCTGTTCCCAGATCGATCTTAAAAAACTTGAAAAGAGTGTGAACGAGACCGTTCAGGGTAGTAAACCCCTGTCGGAATCGGAAGTCGTAGCCGGATTGAAGGAAGCCCTACAGGTGGGAAGCCGCAATGCCGCGGGTAGTGCCGCCAAAACCGATGGCTACTTCGGCAATAACCTGATCAAGATCCCTTTTCCTCCGGAAGCGAAATCCATGGAAACCAAGCTCCGGTCGCTTGGGATGAACAAACAAGTCGATGACTTCATCCTGACCGTCAACCGGGCCGCTGAGGAGGCTGCCAAAGAGGCCGCTCCGGTCTTTCTGGACGCGATCACGGGCATGACCGTAACGGACGGCTTCAACATCCTGCGGGGTGCTGATACGGCCGCTACGGGCTACCTGAGACAAAAAACCTCCGGTGCACTTCACACCAAATTCAAACCGATCATTCAGCGCGCGATTGAAAAGGTCAGTGTTACCCGTTACTGGAATCCGCTCGCGACCACCTACAACAAGATACCGTTCGTAGATCCCGTCAATCCTAACCTCGAAGAATACATCACCCAGCGGGCTCTGAGCGGTTTGTTTACGCTGGTCGCACAGGAAGAAACCAAGATCCGGAGAGACCCCGCGGCCCGAGTGACCGCGCTTTTGAAGCGGGTTTTTGGAAACTGATCCGGCACCTATAAACAGAAAGGCCATCACGACGTGATGGCCTTTCTGTTTTAGGATGTTTCGATCAGTAACCGATGGAGATCTTATCCGGATCGCCTTCATCCGGCCGGATACTCATGACCGGAATCTTGGAATGGTTGACGATCTGTTGGGCAAAATTACCCATGAACAAGCCGCCTCCCTCCTGTTCGGTCATGATCACGATCAGGTCCGCGCTGCACTGGGTGGCATAATCCATGGTGATCTGAGCGGTGTTGTCGCCCTTGAAAACCTTCGTCGTATAAGGAATTTCATGTTCGGCCAGGTAATCTGCGACCTGATGGACCTTCAGTTCGAAGCGACGTTGCATATCGGTGTCGCTCATGGTCATAATGCCCAGAATGTGGACGATGGAATTGTAATGACGCGCGATCTCAACGGCGTGTTTGACCTTTTGCCGGGAAGCCGGGGAATTGTCGATCGGCAGTACTATATTCTTGAAGCCGATCTTACGGGCATGTGTCTGAACGGAAACGACGGGACATGGCGCACCGACCACGACCCGGTAGGTATTGGTGCCTACCAGGAATTCCTGGAATCCGCTTACGCCATGGGTTCCCATGACGATCAGGTCGGCACTGGTTTCTTCCGCTACGGAGATGATCGTCTTGTAGATCTTGCCCATTTCCGTCCGGAACTGGACACCCATGCCACTATCGTGATGTAGCTTATCGGCCAGTTGCTGCAGCTTTTCCGAAGCCGAACTCTCGATTTTGGATTCGAACTCCGATTGCGACTTGCTGAACGCGTGGCTGATGGCGGACGTGAACGAATAGGTTTCGATCACGTGGAGCAGCACGATATCCGCTTTGTGCAATTTTGCCATGAATACAGCATGTTCAAGCGCCAGGTCAGCGGTCTCGGAAAAATCGTACGGAATCAGGATCCGTTTGATTTGGAAGTTTTTTGAATGCATGGCAGTGATCTACAGGTTAATATTCAAAAGGCGTAAGCGTGGTGTCTTTCTTTTCCTTCGGATGAACGCTGAGCACCGGAATATCCGATGAATTGATGATATCCTGTGTCGCGGAACTGATGAACATGTCGGACCAGTCCATCTCACTTTGCGTCATGACCATGATGATGTCGGCCTTGATGCGTTTGGCGTACTTCACTACCTCTTCCGCCACATCGTCGCCGTGGAGGAACTCAACGGTACAGGGGATGTTCTGCTCCAGGATATACTCGTGCACCTGATGCATCTGGCGTTTGAGCTTATTGACGATGAACTCGTCGTCGGTCGTCAGAACAGAAACCAGATCAATGGTCGAACCGAACAGCTTGGAGAACTCGATAGCATTGTGGACTTTCTCTTTGGTCTCCTTTTGCAGATCCAGGGGCAGCACAATATGCTTACAACCCGCCCGGTGCTTCTTCCCTTTGATCGTGATCACCGGACAACTGGCTTCCCGAATGACGCGAAGGGCGTTCGACCCGATGAAGCGCTTGAATCCTACACTGCCATTGGTTCCCATGATGATCAGGGAAACCTTGAGTTTCTTGACCGCTTTTTGGATCTCTTCGTAGATCTTCCCGCGGGTCACCATGGTATTCACCTTGATACCCGCAGTTTGCGAAGTTTCCGAAGCGAGCTTATCTAATTCCTTCTGAATCTTCTTCTCCATCGACTTATCTTCCTTCTTCCCCATGAACGGAAGATGGAAGGATTCGTCGATGATATGGATGAGCGTCAAATCAGCGCGGTTGAGCCGCGCCAGGTTGTAGGATTGACCGAGAGCGATGAGGGATTGTTCGGAAAAGTCGATCGGAACCAGAATGTGGTTCTTCGGTTGGGCCATACGAATTTTTATCTTGTGAGCAAAAATAACGGAAACCCTCAGATGAGCAAAATACCCGAATCCGAACTCATTTTGAATTCAGACGGCAGTGTCTATCATCTCAACCTGCATCCGGAGGAAATTGCAGATACAGTCATCAACGTGGGTGATCCTGACCGGGTCGGTATGGTTTCGAAGTTCTTCGATTCGATCGAAGTGCGTAAACAGAAACGGGAATTCGTTACGCATACCGGAACCTATAAAAGCAAGCGAATCACCGTTTTATCTACGGGTATCGGTACAGACAATATCGATATTGTCTACAACGAACTGGACGCCCTGGTCAACATCGATCTACGAAAGCGCGAGATCCAGCCACAACTTAAGTCACTCAACCTCATCCGGATCGGGACCTCAGGCTCCCTCCAAAAAGAGATCCCGGTCGACGGATTCGTTTTTTCCAGGTTTGGTCTGGGACTGGACGGATTGCTCAACTTCTACCGATTGAAAAACGACCAGGAGGAACAGCAAATCGTGGAAGCTTTCAGGCATCATTACCCCAATGAAGGTATCCTTCCCCAATCCTACCTGGCACGCTGCTCCAACAAATTGGAGATGGCGCTTTCAGAAGGGATGTTTAAAGGGATAACTGCTTCATGCTCTGGATTTTACGCCCCTCAAGGTCGTGTGCTGCGTTATGAATTGGCCCGGCCGAATTTTATTGAAACGCTGCACAGCTTCCGCTTGGGCGAACACCGGATCACCAACTTCGAGATGGAAACCGGGGCCATGTACGGACTGGCCAGGATACTGGGCCATCATTGTTGCTCTATCAATGCCATTGTGGCCAACCGGATCACCAATGAACATACCCACAAAGGGGATGAGACGATGAACCGCCTGATAGAAACGGTGCTCGACCGGATCGCTGCCGGACTATGATCAACGAGCTACGATAAACCGTCCTTGACGAAGCTGAGACGACTGCGACAGGCGAATCGAATAGACTCCCTGCGCGAGTTCGTTCACCGGAAGGACCAGGAAGCCAGCAGCAGGCACCATTTCCCCTTGCGAAACAAGTCGCCCCTGGCTATCCGAGATCATCCAATCCACGGGCGCGTTGGAAGCAAGTCGAATGTTCAGGAACTCATCTGCCGGACTGGGGAATGCATCCAAAGCAGCATAGTGGTCATGCTCTTCAATACCAATGGAAGAGGAAACCAATTGAACATCCAGGGTGAGTAGGGAACCGTTCACCAGATTGACTCCGGTGACATCTTTTGTCTGGTAGCCCGCTCTACTGAACCGCACCGTATAAGCACCTGCATCGACAATGCCCGTCTTATACTTTCCAAGCAAATTGGTATTTCGCACCGGGCGTGTTGTTGAAAGCAATTCCACCGCCACATCGCTCAAGGGTAGTCCGGACACACTATCGGTTACGGTTCCTTCCAGGCGGGCAGCACGAACATAGTTCGGTTCAAAGACATAGAAGATACCGGACGACATATCCGTCGCAATGATCAATCCATTGCTTAGATAAGGATCCGCGTCCCAACACAGGGAAGAACCGGTAGGGAAATTCGCAACTTCAATGAGGTTCTCCGGATCGGATGCATCGGCGATGGTGAGTTGACTTCCGTAGCTCGGATTGATCAGGTAGTCGTTGATTACCCTGACATTATGAACTTCCGCGGAGGACATCTTTTCATTGTAGAACTCATCCAACAGGGAAATGTTGCTCAGGTCGCTGACATCAAAGGCGGCCAGGGGTTCATTCGAACGTTCGTCGGTAGTGAAAAGCGTGCGTCCGTCATCACTCAGCCAACTGTTGTGGTTGAATTGACCGGGAGTCTGCTGAGTCGCGAGCAGGATGGGATTTTGCCGGTTGGTGATATCGTAGACAGAAAACAGACCATCGATAATGTCACTGGTCCAGATCGTATCGCCGCGTACATAACTGTCGTGACAGTACCGGCTGGTCACAGCCCCCACATACGTTGGGTTCCAGGGATCACTGATGTCGGCGATGAATACACCGCGCCCAAGCGAAGAAAGGTTGTGCCCGTTCACGTACACAAAGTTTCCTGCGGTAGTGACCGTATGACCGGTCAACAATTGTCCGGCCCAAGCTCCGTCGCCTTGCCAGAACTTGTTGGGCGCACTATCGGGCAGAAAGCGCAAATCGATGATCTGCAAACCGTTCTTGATGCCAAGTGAATCGACTCCTTCGCTGACGGCGTATGCATAATCTCCCTGCACTTTGACTTCGTGCCAAAGGCTGCTTGCTCCCGGAAGTTGAAACAGTTGCTGCGGGCTGGACGGATCAGTAATGTCTATGATGATGATCCCCTGTGCCGCGCCTACCAATGCATAGATCTTTCCTGAACCATCCTCGTAGTGCCAACAACCGGCCAGGGTTTGTCCGGGAATCTGCAAAGTCGACCGGATACTCAGGTTTCTTTGTGCGAAGCCTGTCGTCAAGGTCAGTAAGAGGATGAATGAAAGCAAGCTTGCGCGCATGGCAGGTGTTATTGTACGATCAATTTAGCCAGATAGCGGTCGCCATCCGGTGTGCTGACGGAAACCAGATAGAGCCCGCAATCCCACTCATTGCGTTCGATCAGGATGCGGTTTCCGTTGACACTTCGGCGTTGCACCAGTTTGCCGGTGATATCCGATACTTCGAGCACCGAACCAGCGGTCAGCGGCTTGGCGAAATCGAGTGTTGCCGATGCAGTCATGGGATTGGGGAAAGCAGACAGCATGATGTCCACACGATCGGGGAAACTGATGCTTGTGGAAATATCATAGCGGTTCACGGTCAGGTCCTTTTGTGTTCCAGCACCCACGGTATAACCCGTTACCCACAACGAAGTGCCACGCAACGCCACTGCGTTTGGTTCATCATCATCGGCCCCGGTACCGTCGACGGTTGTCACCCAACTTTGCGTACCGGCTGGTGTGTATCGGATAATGACCCAATTCCGGTTAACACGCGCTGCAATGGTGTCGGCTTCACTTGCACCAACGACAAAAACATCACCCGAGGAATTGACCGCCAGGTCGATCGGAATATCGTCTCCATTTACCGGGGAATTGTATTCCGGCGGGCTGGTCCACACCTGGTTGAGGTTGCTGTCGAATTTGATCGTGAGAATATTGTAGTTCGCGAGGATCGGGTCCGGATCAACATCTGTCCGGAACGTGGCAATGATGTTATCGGAAGCGTCGTGGGTCAGGTTGATCGCCTGGTCGTTTCCTGTTCCTAAACCATCATAGCCGAAGAAGCCGGCAAAATTCCCGTTTACATCGAATTTGACGATAGCCGCGTCGTCCGGAGAACTTCCCTGTCCAGTCTGACTGTAACCGGCGACAAAGATCTCATTGGCTGAATTCACCGTGATATCAAGTGCACGATCATCGTTCGCGAAGGGACCGTTGTAGAGAGCGGGGGAAGCCCATACCGGATTTCCAGTCGACGGGTCGTACTTCAGCACGATGAAGTCGTCATTCTGGATATTCTCCGCACGTCCTGTGACCAGGATGTTGCCGGAATTATCGAAGATGATGCGGGAAGGTTCGTCGCGCAGGTTGCCGGTACCGTTGTAGGACCTTAACCAGAGCTGGTTACCGTTGGCATCGTACTTAATGGTCACGATATCGTTGTTGTCAAGGGTATCATTCAGATCGGTATCCGAACGACCCGTAACATACACAAACCCCGCAGGGTCGACCACCATATCCTCTATCCTATCCGCCTGACTTACGGCCCCATTGTACTTCCGGGTCCAGACGGTATCACAGGTTGCAGGATCCCACTTCATCGTGAAGAAATCACTTTTCTGATCGATTGATTTGGTATAACCGGCGGCATAGACATATCCGCTGGCATCGATGCCAACGGCACTCAGCTCATCGTCATCGTCATTGGAACCGTTGTACCGATAACGGCAAAGGGTGTCGCCGTTCAAATCGAACGAGACCAGCAAAATATCCCGTCTGTCATCTTCGTGGAACGTATAACCGGCTGCATAAGACCGGTTGTTGGCATCCACCACAATGGCGCGAGCGCTTTCGGAAAAATCCCCCTTACCATTATAGGATCTCACCCATACTTCATTGCCGGAATAATCATATTTGATCGCGGTAGCATCCTTTTGGGTGACCGTATTCTCGGAACCGCCCGCGATGTAAATGGAAGAGCCTCCAATACAAACCGAGGAAGAAATATCACTTCCTCCGGTACGACTACCTGCATACAACATGGTCCATTGTTTCACGCCGGCCGTATTGTACAAAATAGTTATGTAGGAGTTGTCGGTAACGAGCGCGTTGGGATCCTGGTCGCTCTTTCCGGTCACAATCGCGTTACCAGCCCCATCCACCGCGATGGCGGAAGGGATGTCGTCCTGCAGCGCGTTCCCGGCTTCCACCCTCGCCCACTGTGCGACGCCCGAAGCATTGTACTTTACCGTAACAATGTCATAATCGGTAACGGCGGAATTGTCGACATCCGACTGACCCGTCACATACACGTTGTTCGAACCATCCACCGCGATCGCGAGACCACGGTCGTTCTGGTTGGCGGGGCCATTGTAAAACTTGCTCCACTGCAGGACGCCGTTGGAATTATACTTGATGGTGCGGATGTCGTCATTGTTGCCATTATCATTCCGACCGGTCACCAGTACGTTGCCCGCGTTGTCGAGCACAAGACCGAGCCCCCGGTCGTCACCGTTGCCGGAATTGTAGATGACCGTCCAGGCCGGGATGCCCGTACTTCCGGCGTATTTGATGGTGACAATGTCATCATCCGTACCACTGGAGCTGCGGCCGGTAACGTAAACATCTCCCAACCCATCGACCGCAAGGCCATAGGCTTCATCTTTGCCACTCGTAACACCGGGACGGTTGTACTGCGCCTGCCAGGCTAATGATCCATTCGTGGATGCGAACTTGAGTGTAATGTAATCCTGGCTGCCGGTTACCGTATCCGGTTCCGTGTAACCGGTCACGACCACGTCGCCTGAAGGATCGATGGCGATGACCGTTGGCATATCATCGTAATAAGAGCTGCCATTCCAATTGGTGGCCCAAACCAGATTTCCACTCACGTCATACTTGAGCAGCAGGATGTTATCCTGTTGCGTATCCCAGTCGGCATATCCGGTCACAAAAATATTCCCCAGAACGTCGACCGCTACCGTAGTCGCTTCATCATCCCCTCTTGCAAACCCGTCGTAGGTCCGCTTCCAGAGCGTATCCCCGCTTGCATTGAATTTCACCGTTAGAAAGTCACGATAATTGCCTTCGCGCATTTCGTATCCAACTGCGATCAACGATCCGGAGTTATCGTCTGAAATGATCTTGTTGAAGCGGTCTGAATTGTCCCCGGAGCCGGCATAACCGGATGACCACATCAGGCTGCCTTGTGCCAGCAGGCTGTTGCTCAGTACTAAGGAGATCAATACCAGGGCAATGGAACAAATTTGTTTCATGTAGAAGGGTTTTCTTATTCGAATGAACTGCAAAAATAGTGGAATCCGCCGCGCCGGCGATCACGGGAATGTCGGATTTTCAACCGGTTTGGCCGCATTTTAATCCCGGATTCCCGCTCCAGGCAAGGCTTTCCGGGGTTCCAACATGTTTATGTTGAAAACGGTTTTGTTTCCGGTGTATCCTGCGGGGCCTCGCTTCGGTTAAACTGGTCAGGAAAACCGACGTATGGACTATAACGAAATCGCTGCCCTTATCCGACTTCTGGATGATTCTGATTCGGAGATCTTCACCCAGATCGAACAACGCCTGTTGCATTATGGCAAGCCCGTCATCCCCTTTCTTGAAAAAGCCTGGGGTGGCTCGCTGGACGCGTTGATGCAGCAACGGATTGAAAATATCATCCACCGTATCCAGTTCGAAGACCTACAGCGTGAGTTGCGTGTATGGGTCGAAACCGGCGCTCAGGACCTCATCAAGGCAACGGTCATGGTTGCCCGATACCAATACCCGGAGCTCAAAGAGGCGGATATTCGCAGTCAACTGGAAAAGATCCGTAAGGATGTCTGGCTGGAAGTGAACGACGGACTCACGGCTCTGGAGCATATCCGGGTACTGAATCGGGTGTTTTTCGAGATCCACGGGTTCTCCGGCAACACACAGCACTACCACGCTCCTCAAAATTCCTTTATCAACATAGCACTGGAATCCCGTAAAGGAAATCCGCTTATGTTGAGCATCCTGTATCAGGAAGTCGCTCAGGGTGCCGGAATTCCGGTTTACGGTGTCAATCTGCCTGAGCACTTCATCCTCTGTTACAAAGAAGACGCCGATCCCGGATCAGGTTCAGCAGGTCAGGTACTCTTCTATGTCAACCCGTTCAGCAAAGGGGATGTTTTCCATCGCAAAGAGATCGACTTGTTTCTTCAGCAGTTGAAGATCATGCCCGACCGTTCCTTCTATGAACCTTGCACGAACCTGGATATGATCCAGCGGCTGATCCGCAATCTGATGAATTCCTATCATAAACTTGGCTTCATGGACAAAGTCCAGGAGTTGGAACAGTTGATGAAAGCGACCGATCTTAAGTCCTGAGTTGGGCGTAATAAAAAAAGCCGTGATGTACTAGTACATCACGGCTTTTTTCTTGGGTGATATTATCAATCGTTCAGTAAAAAGACACCTTCCACACCAGCCGGCGTCCAGGTGTATCCCTGCTTGCCACCGGAAGCTGTTGAGGTATTGTCCATCTTATCAAACGCGGCTTTATCGATC
>ERZ724521.1211-NODE-1211-length-11494-cov-4.458956_pt1 | contig 11494 bp, 8 predicted proteins | sample MGYA00376054_ERZ724521 | MGnify/ENA primary metagenome ERZ724521 (study PRJEB28724, sample SAMN07190883) | activated sludge metagenome | isolation source: activated sludge of sewage treatment plant in Hong Hong | place: Hong Kong | collected 2016-03-17 ... | reverse complement strand
TACGCCTTGGTTGCCCTGTTCACACTGGCCGTTGGGTTATGGACAGGCGGCACAGATATGCTTCCCAACGTGGTGCTCGGGCTGTTCAATCAACTGCTGATCATTTATATCTACGCCGTTTTTAACTTCAAAAAACTGCCTTTCTCGCAGCCCATGAACATGAACCAAAGGGGAGGGCAACTGATCAAAACGCTTATGATGGTATTTGCCAGCCTCATCATCGGGTCCGTCCATTACCTGTTCATCAAAGAACCGAAAGCCATCGGCTTGGCGTTTCTGCTATCGGCAACAGCCACCTGGCTTCTGATGCGCCGCATCAGGAATATTGACTGGGAGGAAATGGAGTTCGCCGAGTAGAGGGTACATTGCTATCATTGCTAATATTGTTTCATTGCTGACAATGGCTACAATAAAGCAATGTTAGCAATGAAACAATGTCAGCAATAACAACAATGAAACAATGATCAAAGGTGAATCACCTCGCCATACGCCGCTGCGGCCGCTTCCATCAGGGCTTCGCTCATGGTCGGGTGCGGGTGGATGGACTTGATGATCTCGTGGCCGGTTGTTTCGAGTTTACGGGCCACCACCACTTCTGCGATCAGTTCGGTCACGTTGTAGCCGATCATGTGCGCGCCGAGCCATTCGCCGTATTTCTTGTCAAAAATGACCTTGACAAAGCCTTCCGGATGTCCGGCAGCTTTCGCTTTGCCTGATGCCGTGAAGGGGAATTTGCCCACCAGCACCTCGTAGCCGGCGTCTTTGGCGCCCTGTTCGGTATAGCCGACCGAGGCAACCTCCGGCGAACAGTAGGTACAGCCCGGGATGTTGTTGTAGTCGATGGGTTCGGGGTGATGACCGGCGATCTTCTCTACGCAGGTGATTCCCTCTGCGCTGGCCACGTGCGCCAGTGCCTGGGTGGGCAGGACATCGCCGATGGCGTAGACGCCCGGAACGGTAGTCTGGTAATAATCGTCTACCTTGATATAACCGCGATCGGTGGCAATGCCGAGATCCTCGAGTCCGATATTTTCAGTGTTGGGCGTAACGCCGGCGGCGCTCAATACGACGTCGCAGAGGATCGTTTCCGTCGCGCCGTCCTTGCGGTTTTTCATGTGCACCTTAACCTCTTTACCGCTGGTATCGACGCTTTCCACGGCCCAGCCGGCATAAACTTTCATGCCTTTCCGGGAATAGAGTTTGCCGAGTTCCTTGGAGATGTCGGGGTCTTCGCGCGGGACAAGGCCCTGTTCCAGAAACTCCACGATGCTGACTTCGGTGCCGAGCGAATGGTAGAAATAACCGAATTCCACACCGATAGCGCCTGCGCCGACCACCACCATGCGTTTGGGCTGGCTTTCCAGGCTCATGGCCTTGCGGTATTCAATGATTTTTTTGCCGTCGATGGGCAGGTTGGGCAGTTCCTTGGCGCGACCGCCGGTGGCGACGATGATATGTTTGGCCGTATATTCGGTCGCCTTGCCTTCGGCATCGGTCACCACGACTTTCGGACCTTTGGCGAGTTTTGCAGCACCCATAATGACCGTGATCTTGTTCTTTTTCATCAGGAACTGGACCCCTTTGCTCATGCCGTCGGCCACGCCGCGGCTACGCTTGATGACGGCCCCGAAATCGGCGCTGGACTTGCCGACCTTGATGCCGTAGTCTTCCGCATGATTCAGGTATTCGAACACCTGGGCGCTTTTCAGGAGCGCTTTGGTCGGGATACAACCCCAGTTCAGGCAAATGCCTCCCAGGCTCTCGCGTTCGATGATGGCCGTGTTCAGTCCCAATTGTGAAGCGCGGATAGCGGCAACGTATCCGCCGGGGCCGCTGCCTATGACGATAAGATCAAAATTCATGGTTGTTTACTATTGGTCGGTGAAATACTGATCGGAATTAAGCCGGATGGCTCCGGTGAAAATATTATTTGGTTTTGGAGGGGCAAAGATAACGCATGGCGACAATTTTTTCGAAAATCGCTCTTAAAGCCATATTTCAACACGGTACCCGCCTGACTGTTTTGTAAATATGTCTATTTTTGAACTCCCGGTATTCAAATTGCACCGTAACGACTAAATCCATACCTCCATGAGACAGATCGTACTTTTTTCCCTGTTGTATGCCGTGCTCCCCGTTTTTGCGCAACCTGCCGGCAAGGTGCAGGTAGAGATGAGCGCGCCCTTTGAAAATGACCGCAAACGCACCTATGTCACCGATATGTTTCGCAACGATGCCGGCGATATTTACCTGGTCAAATCGGAAGATAAAATCACGATTGGCGAGGCGCTCGTCGGCGCAATGGCAAAAAACGACCCGACGGTTTTGATCGAAAAATACGATGCATCGCTGAAACAGGTGTACTCGACGCCCCTGTTCTCGGAGGCGATGGGCGATAAAAAAGTGTATTACCAGGGTGTATATGTCCTGAATAAAAAGCCCTGGTTTTTTTCGGCGTATTTCGACAGCGAACAGGACATGCGCATACTTTACCGGCATGACCTGAAAGAAAACGGCCGGCTCGGCGATCCAGTCAAGGTTGCGGAGATGGAGTCGGGAAAAGGCGGCGGCCGGTTCAATATCATCTTCTCGCAAGACAGCCAGTTGCTGGCGGTTGTCGCCCGCCCGGCAGTGAAGGGCAAAAAGCCCGAGGAATTGACTTTCCACGTGTTCGACCGCGATTTTCAACTGGTGCGCGAAGGCAGCACAACATTTCCCTATATCAACAAGGAAATGGACGTGAAGGGCCTCACCCTGACCAACCAGGGCGATTTCAGCGCGCTTGTTTCCTGGGAAAAAGACAAAAACAGGGACGGCAAGCAGTTTGTCGAGGAGATATTCATATTCCCCAACGGTGAAAACGAGCCGCGACGCATACCCCTCGATCTAGGTGAGCACTATGTCCTCGACTTTTTCGTACTGCCCGACAAGGCCGGCAACCTTTACGGCGTCGGGCCGTATAACCTGATTTCCAAACGGCAAAAGTTCAAGGATGGCGTGCCGCCCACGTCTCTGGGAACAGCCTGGATCAGGATCGACCATGCTACCTGGCAGGCCGGCAAACCGGTATTGAACCTTTACAAGACCGAAACCAAAACCTTCATGGAGTCGAAGTCCAAACTCGTTTACGGCTACGGGTTTCAGTATTTCCGCAATTTCAAGGCATGGGTCACCGACGACGCGCGGGTTTTTCTGGATATGGAGCAGGATTGGCGTACCGAGACGCAGGGGAATGCCCTGCACAGTGTGCATAACCAGTCTGAAATGATCCTGCTGGTGCAGTTTGACGCCTCGGGGAAAGTGGCGCAGGAGGTCATTGTACCGCACAAGGTATCGGGCGGCGGCATTGTCCAGGGGTTGTTTCACATAGCCTTGCGCAGGGGGGATACCTTTTATTTTATATACAACGACAATGCGAAAAACTTCCGGAAGGTGTTCAAAACGGTGAAAGATATCGATGGCGTGGTTGCACCGGGGTCTTCCGGCATCCCCTTGAAAAGCAACAAACCCCACGTCGTACTGTGCACCGTCGCGCCCGACGGTTCAAAGACCTTTGATTCGGTTTTCGACTTCAAAGAGGTCGAGGTCTTCCTGCATACCCCGGATGTGTTGATGGCGGACAGCAACACGCTTGTCGTGGTAGGCAGTTACGGCCGGGATTTCCGCTTGTTCCGGTTGAAATTATAGGGCGCCGTCGCTACACCGTTTCCACGTAGTCCAGATCGTCGCTGAAGGTTTCCTTCATACCGTAGAGCGCCAGAAAGGCGATCACCAGGCAAAAGGTTCCAATGATCCACGCCGCCGTAATGACGCTGCCGGTGGCTGCCGGGTCTTTCAGCCACTTGAACGAGGCGCCGATGGGCACCAGCATGCCCCGCGCGAAATTGGGCACCGAAGTAGCCACCGTGGCGCGCAGGTTGGTGCCGAACTGTTCTGCACCGATGGTCACAAAAATTACCCAGAACCCGACGGAGATGCCCAGCAGGAAGTGGGCGACATAGAAGGATGCCGGGGTCGAGAAGTTGCCGGCGAGGTAATAGATGACCGCGAAAACATCGAGGGTCAGGAATATCCACATGACTTTCAACCGGCTTTTCAGGTACTGACTGAGCAGGCCCGAAGCAATATCGCCGAGTATGAGCCCGGTGTAGCAGGCGGCAATGGCGTTACCGCCGGTAATGCCGCTCAGGCCCTTGGCGTGGCCAAACTCTGGCGCCAGCGTGATCAGCACGCCAACCACGTACCAGGTGGGAAAACCGATCAGCAGACATCGCACAAACCTTGAAAAGCGGTCCCAACTGGTGAACAGGGACAAAAAATTGCCCCGGCTGACGCCGACCGCAGTTTTTACCTGCTGGAACATGCCTGATTCACTGACGCTGATCCGCAACAGCAGCAACATCAGTCCGAGTCCGCCGCCCACAAAATAGCAGGTGCGCCATGGGAAAAACTGGTCGATCACCCAGGCCAGCAGTGCACCGCTCAGGCCGATGGATGCCACGATCATGGTGCCGTATCCGCGTTTTTCCCTGGGCAGCACCTCCGAAACGAGCGTAATACCGGCGCCCAGTTCGCCGGCCAGTCCGATACCCGCCATAAAGCGGAAAATGGCATAATCGGTGGCGGAGGTGGCAAACCCGTTCAGGATATTGGCGATGGAATACAGGAATATGGAAAAGTACAGGACCCGAACACGGCCTTTTTTATCGCCGAGCACACCCCATATCAGTCCGCCGAGCAGCATGCCGGCCATCTGCCAGTTGAGTAGTGAAATGCCGGTATCCGTCAGGGCCTGTCCCTGAAAACCGAGGTCCTGGAGGCTTTTTACCCGCACAAATCCGAAGAGCAGCAGGTCGTATATGTCAACAAAATAGCCGAGTGCGGCTACAATTACGGCGGCATTCAGGATGCGTTGGGTCGTCGGTGCAGGTGCAGTCATGGTTTGGATGCGTGATAGTTTTCGTCCCATCTCTTGGGTTTCGGGTCGCCCAGTTTGCCGATGCTTTTGGCGACGATCATGGATACGGTTGCATCGCTGGTCACATTCGCAACGGTCCTGCACATGTCGAGTGGCCTGTCGACGGCGAGGATGAGCGCCAGCCCTGCCTCCGGAATACCCGCCTGGGCCAGCACGATCACGAGCATGACCATGCCCGCACCGGGCACGGCGGCCGAACCGATCGACGCCAGCGTGGCGGTGAGGATGATCCCCAGTTGGGCGCCGAGCGAGAGGTCCATGCCGTACGCCTGTGCGATGAATACCGCCGCCACAGCCTGGTAAAGTGCCGTGCCGTCCATGTTCACCGTGGCGCCGATCGGCATGACAAAACTCGCCACATCTTCATGCACGCCGAGGTGCTCTTCCACGCGCTCCATGCTCACCGGCAGCGTGGCCGCGCTGGAACTGGTGGAAAAGGCCAGCAACTGTGCGGGTGCAAAACCTTTCAGAAAAAACATCGGCTTCTTTCCCGTAAAAACGCGAACCAGCGTCGGATAAAAGATAAATATCATGAAGGCCAGGCCCACCAGTACGGTCGCCATATATCCCAGCAATGCGATAAATATATCGGATGAGGGCGATTCCACGATCAGGGCCGCCAGCAGTGCAAACACGCCGTACGGCGCAGCCAGCATGATGAGGTCGACCATCTTCATCACCACTTCGTTCATGCCGTCGAAAAATCCGATGACCAGCCTTGCCTTCTCCTCCGGGATCAGGATCAGCCCCACGCCGAAAAACAGCACGAAAAAGATGACCTGCAACATGTTGCCATTGGAAGATGCCGCGCCGAACACATTCTCCGGCACCATATCGACCAGCGGCTGCAACGGCGATTTGTTTTTCTGGGCTTCCGCAGCAGATATTTTGGCCGTGGCATCACCGCCATACGTGGCGTTGAGCCGGTCCCTCGTCTCGGTATTCACGAAGTGGCCGGGCTGGGAAATATTGACGGCGATCAGGCCCACCGAAACGGCGATGGCTGTCGTCAGGATGTAAATGCCGAGGGTGCGAAATCCCATCGACGACAGTTTGGATATGTCTTTCAAATCCGTCACGCCCTTGATCAGCGAACTGATGATCAGCGGAACGGCAATCAGTTTGAGCAGGTTGAGAAAAACGGCGCCGAAGGGTTTAATCCAGTCGCTTACAAATGCATTCCAGCCGGCTGTGGCAGCGACAACACCAAATACAACGCCGAGTACCATGCCGATAATTATTTGCCAGTGTAGCGCTAATTTTCTCATAATGAATTATTTGTATCCGGATTAAAGGTCCCTCGGGACCACCTGCGGGGGATTCCGCCTGTTATATGCCGGTCGGCAAATATACAAACGCAGGCCAAGGGGCAAAATGAACGTGCCCGGCAGGCCCCGGATACAGCCTATTGAAAGGCATTCGCCTTTTCGTCGTCGAACTCGCCTTCCCACCGGGCCACCACCGCAGAGGCCAGGCAGTTGCCGATCAGGTTTACGGAGGTGCGCCCCATATCCATCAGGGCATCGACGCCGAGGATCACCGCAATGGGCCACTCGGGTATGTTGAACTGGTTTACCGTGGCAGCCAGGATAACCAGGGAGGCGCGCGGTACGCCTGCCACACCCTTGGAGGTGAGCAGCAGGGTCGCCATCAACACGAGCTGGGTGTGCCAGGAAAGGTGCATGCCCGCCGCCTGTGCGCAAAAGATCGCCGCAAGCGAAAGGTAGAGCGTGGAACCGTCGAGGTTAAAACTATAGCCGGTGGGCAAAACGAAGGACACGATCTTGCGCGGCACGCCAAAATTTTCCATGGCGGAGAGCGCCTTGGGCAACGCGGCTTCCGAACTGGCGGTTGCGAATGCCAGCGATGCCGGTTCGTACACGGCGCGAAGGAACTTTCTGATGGGAATTCTGAAAAACAACATCACCGGAAGAAAGACCAGCAGTATGAATACGATAAGCGCAACGTACAGGGTTCCAAGTAGTTGTATCAGGTTTCCCACCACCCCGAAGCCCATGGTGCCGATGGTGAATGCCATAGCGCCGCCAACAGCAATCGGAGCCGAATACATGATGATGCCGGTAAACCTGAACATGACTTCAACCAGCGACTCCGCCCATTCGAGCATTTTTGCCCGGTGCGGTTCCTGCACCTGCCGAAGGGCAAACCCGAAGATCAGGCTGAACACCACCACCTGAAGCACGGCCCCTTCGTAAATCATTTTGGCGGCGTTTTCAGGGAAAATATGCAGGATGATCTGCTTCCAGTCCTGCGTCACCTTTGTCGGCGGCGTCGACATTTCCCTGCCGTTATAGAGCAGTTTCGCCGTGTTTTTGACGGAATCGAGTTTGTAGGTAAACCCCGGATCGCTGGAGGCGACCTGAATCGGCGCGGCCTCCTTTTTGGCCTCTATACCTTCCCCTGCCTTTGAAATGTTGATGGCCACCAGTCCGATGACCAGCGCGACGGTGGTAGCGGCTATGAAGTAGGTGAACGCCTTCGCGCTCATGCGCCCTACCTGCCTGGAACTGCTCTGTCCCGCAATACCGACCACCAGCGTCCCGAACAACAGGGGCGCGATCACCGTTTTGATCAACTGGATGAAGATTTTGCTTAAAATCTCCAGGTTGCCGCCGACTTTTGGAAAATCATACCCGATGGCCATGCCGATGATCATGCTGATCAGTATCCAGGCGGTCAGCGACCCGGCCTTGTAGCCGTAGTAGCAAAACGCGGCGACCACCCACCACCGGGCGATCAGGAGCAGAAGGGGTTCTACGGACACGCCGGTTCGGGGCAAAAAGTGCAGGCCGGTTGCTGCCAGGGCACTCAGCACGGCCAGCCAAAAGGAATTTTTAGCATTCATAGGAAAGGACAGGTGAAATTTAGGGCGACAAAATACAACAAGGTTCGACAGACAAAAGGCAAATATTTATGGACCTTTCCGGCGTATAAAACACAGGAATAATGACGAACAAGGAGCATGATATTCCCGGCGATCCGGGCCACTGGAAAATAACCGAAAGCCGGTATGTACTGAACCGGCAACCCTATATGACGCTTCGGGAAGACACTGTTATTTTGCCCACCGGCGCGCAAATCGACGATTACTTTATCTTCGAATATCCCGACTGGGTCAACGTACTGGCCGTTACGGCGCAACAGGAGTTTGTGCTGATCCGGCAATACCGCCACGGCATCGCCGGGGTGCACTACGAACTGGCGGGCGGCGTGGCCGATCCGGGGGAGCCGCACCTGGAAGGCGCCCGGCGCGAGTTGCTGGAAGAAACGGGTTACGGGGGAGGGGAGTGGCAGCCGTGGGTTCAACTATCGCCTAACCCCGCCACCCACACCAATACCTGCCATATTTTTCTCGCCACAGGCGTGTACAAGGTCGAGGAGCAGCGCCTGGACGCCACCGAAGAAATTTCCGTACGCCTGCTTACCGCCTCGGAAATGTTGCACATGCTGCGCGGGGGAGGTGTGTCGCAAGCCCTGCACGCGGCCGCTATCTGGCGGTACTTTGCCGAGTACGGGTTGCCATTGTAAATCCTGTAAATCCTGTCTAACAAACCTGTAAATCCTGTCAACTCCCGCAGGTCGTCGTTTTATTGTCCAGCCTTGTCCCGCATTTGACTGCCATTATTTGAATCTTTTGCCGGGCACCGCACAACGGAACCGCTCCATTCCTTTCCTGTCCTGCAGGGTCACGAACACGTCGCGCCCGTCTTTGCCCCCGAAAACGAGGTTGCTGCATTTTTTTCCTTTCAACACGACCTCCCGCAACAGGCGACCCTCCGGCGACACCACCGCCACGGTTCCCTTTCCCCAGCGGGTGATGTACAGATTGCCTTCGCGGTCGCATTTCATCCCGTCTAGACCGTTGTCGGCGAATTCGATCAGCAGTTTTTTGTTGGAGACATTGCCCTGCGCATCCACATCGTAACGCCAAACCCGCCGCTGGACACTCTCGTTGACATACCGGCGCCGCTCGTCGGGACTGAGTTCAATACCGTTGGTGGTGCCCATGCCTGTCTCCAGCAGCACCGCTTTGCCGCCGGGGTCGATCCGCCACAACTGGCCGCTGCTTTCCGACCATTTGGGATCGGAGGCAAAAACCTGGTCTTTTGCATTGATACACAGATCGTTGGGCTGGTTGAACCGCTCGTCGTGGCAAAAAACATCCACTGCTTTAGTGGCGGGATGCAGGCGCAGGACGTTGTGCCGCGGAAAATCGGCGAGCAACATATCCCCCTTGCTGTCGAACTGTATGCTGTTGGCAATGCTGCCTTCGGGCAATTCGACGAATAATTCGCAGCTTCCGTCCGAATTGACCCTGCCGATCGTGCCGTCGCGTAGGTAATTTACCACATAGAGGTTTCCTTTGTTGTCGAATGCCGGGCCCTCGATGTTCCCGGAAAACAGGTTTTCAGCCGTAAAATCCCGGGCGACGTATAAACCTTCGGCAGGAGGTCGCGTTGTGCAGTACAGGGTTAAAACGGCCAACAGGGTAAGGGAAAGTACAGTCCTGAGTGTTTTCATGTTCACTATAGATAGATTTGGACAAATTTTTCATGAGGTTTCTGCTACGCTCGAAACTTCGACAATGTACAGGGTAGTTTCGAGCGCAGCGAGAAACCTGTTTAATTCTTTCATATTCAGCGATTTGTCATGTCGAACGAAGTGAGACATCTGATTTGTTTTGAACAAAACCTATACCTAGATCACGCTAATTTATACAGCCAGCATCCATGACAAAAACAACGCGCCTCAAACTATTACAACTTTTCACCGGTCTCGCATTCGTGTTTGCGATACTCGCCGCATTCACCGTCGAAAAGGTACTGCCTTATTACGGAATTAAACCCTACCGGATGGTCGCGGCAGAAAATACCTGGCGTTTTCCGAGGGGATACATGCCTGAAAACTACGGACTGACCGGCAGGAAAATATCCGTCACAACCCGGGACAGCCTGCAATTGAGCGCCTGGTTTTTACCAGCGCAGGGCGATTCGGTCCGGGGCACGGTGATTATGCTGCACGGGATCGGTTCCTGCAAGGAAACGCAGTTTTCCCGGGCTAAAATCCTGGCAGGCAACGGATTCAACAGCGTGGCGCTCGACCTGCGCGCGCACGGGGAAAGCGGGGGCGAATACTGCACCTTCGGTTTTTATGAAAAGAACGACATCGCCACCGTCGTCGATACGATACAGCGCCTGACCAATGGCAAACCCGTCGGCATCTGGGGCGCTTCCCTCGGTGGCGCGGTAGCCTTGCAGGCCATGGGCGCCGACCGGCGTATCGCGTTCGGCATCATCGAGAGCACGTTTGACGAATTTGAAAAAGTGGCGGTCGAGTACGGCGCCGACATGATGCTGGGCTTTCGCAGCAAGTGGCTGACGGACCGCGTGATCGGCAAGTCGGGGGACATTGCCCGTTTTGACCCGCAACAGGTAAAACCCGTGGTGTCAGCGGCTGAAATAAACCGCCCCATGCTGTTCATGCACGGCGACCACGACGATAAAATACCGATCGAATTCGGCAGGCGCAATTACGAGGCGGTACCGTCGGCGCAGAAGCAGTGGATCGTGGTTCCGGGTGGCGGCCACAGCAACATCTGGCGGATGTACGGGGACCAACTGACGGTCCGCACCGTCGATTTTCTGAACAGCCTTGACCTGCACTGATCATGGCCGGGACACCGCAATACCTGCTGGTGGGCCATTGCTGCCACGACCGGCACGATGACCGGAATACGCTCGGCGGCACGGTCTCCTATGCTGCGCTGGTGGCGCGCCAACTGGGACAGGAGACGGCCGTGCTGACCAGCACCGGGCCCGATTTTGAATTTATGGAGGTGTTTCGCGAAAATGGTATCGAGGTGAAGCATGTCGCGGCGCCCCGCACCACCGTTTTTGAAAATATCTACCGGGAAAGCAGCCGGACACAATACCTGCACGCCCGGGCGTCGACCCTGCTGCCGGAGCATGTTCCCGACCAATGGCGGGCTGCCCCCGTTGTTCAGTTTTGCCCCATCGCGGATGAGGTCGATTTTTCCCTGCTGCGCGCCTTTCCGGGCAGTCTGACCGCCGCCACCATACAGGGCTGGCTCAGGCAATGGGACCGGCAGGGACTCGTATCTCCCAAACCGATGGATTGGTCCCAACTCAAAGGGCTCGATATCGTGGTCATGAGCGATGCCGACATCGCCGGTTTTGAATCGGCCATACCGATTATTGCCTCCTGCGTAAAGATCCTGGTGATGACGGAAGGCGCAAACGGGGCAAGGGTATTCCATGACGGCCGGCAACAGCATTTTCCCGCGTTTCCGGTGGCCGAAGTTGACGCGACCGGCGCCGGCGACGTGTTTGCCACCTCGTTTGTACTGCGCTACGCGCAAACCCGCGACATAGCGACAGCGGCGGTGTTTGCCAACGCCGCAGCCTCGTTTGTGGTGGAAGGGGCGGGGATCAGCAGGTTGCCGCCGCGGGCCAGCGCGTCCCGCACGATCCCGGC
>ERZ724521.1210-NODE-1210-length-11495-cov-3.301311_pt1 | contig 11495 bp, 9 predicted proteins | sample MGYA00376054_ERZ724521 | MGnify/ENA primary metagenome ERZ724521 (study PRJEB28724, sample SAMN07190883) | activated sludge metagenome | isolation source: activated sludge of sewage treatment plant in Hong Hong | place: Hong Kong | collected 2016-03-17 ... | reverse complement strand
TGAGCATTGTTGTACATTTCAGGTATTGCTTTTATTTCAGTATTTATTTCATCAGAAGTAGAAAATGAATTGGATCGATGTATAAACTTCATAGATAAAGCGGATCGTTTTAAAATTGATTTTATTCAATGTACACATTTCAATGCTATTAATAAAAAAGGCAGACCCTCAGATCTGCCTTAAAATATTAATTAATATCTTAGATTAATTCTTAGATTCAGGCGTTTGATGGTTTTGCATACCAATGGATTGTTCTGTTTTCGTTTCCCTTGTATTTGAACTTTGGCTGTGAGCAAACTTTTCCCCAAGTATTGGTGCAATTGTCAGACCAACCAGACAGGTCAGCTTGATGAGAATATTCATCGAAGGTCCGGAAGTGTCTTTAAATGGATCTCCAACGGTATCCCCGATTACGGCAGCCTTGTGAGGATCAGATCCCTTGTAATACATCTGTCCGTTGATTTCAACACCAGCCTCAAATGATTTCTTGGCATTATCCCATGCACCACCTGCGTTATTCTGGAATATTGCCCATAGCACACCGCTCACGCAAACGCCGGCCATATAAGATCCCAGTGCTTCTGGTCCCATAATAAATCCAATAATGATCGGGACAACGATCGTGATAAGTCCTGGCAACATCATTTCTCGCAGTGCAGCCTTGGTCGAAATCGCCACGCATTTGCTGTAATCTGGTTTGCCACTGCCATCCATGATTCCAGGAATCTCCCGAAATTGTCTTCTTACTTCATTAACCATATCCATGGCGGCCTTTCCGACGGAACGCATGGCCAAAGCAGAGAAAACTACGGGAATCATTCCTCCGACAAACAACGCAGCGAGCACATCCGCTTTGAAAATATTGATTCCATTTATTCCGGTAAATGTTACATATGCCGCAAATAATCCAAGAGCCGTCAGGGCAGCGGATGCTATTGCAAATCCTTTGCCGATCGCCGCGGTCGTGTTACCAACAGAATCTAGAATATCTGTTCTGGTTCTTACTTCTTTGGGTAATTCACTCATCTCTGCAATTCCACCTGCGTTATCCGCAATCGGGCCAAACGCATCTATGGCAAGTTGCATTGCCGTAGTGGCCATCATGGCCGATGCTGCAATGGCCACACCATAAAAACCGGCGAGAGAATAGGTCACAAAAATTGCAATGGCAAATAATACAACCGGACCTGCCGTGCTGAGCATTCCGTTGCTTAATCCTCCGATAATATTTGTTGCAGCTCCGGTTCCGGATTTCTGTACAATATCATTGACAGGACCTTTGCCCAGACCGGTAAACAATTCTGTCATCCAGCTGATGGCGCCACCAACAAACAATCCTACCAATACCGCGATAAATACTTCATTTTGAGAAACTGACACTGCACCTTTCCCGAAAAAATTCATCTGCATTTGCGCTGGTAGCATCCAATTGATCAGAAAGTAGCAGGCAATCGCTGTCATAGCGATTGAACTCCAGTTTCCTAAATTCAATGCCGATTGAACCTGCTGTTCTTTGGCGTTGTCTGAACTAACTTTAACAAAAAATGAACCAAGGATTGAAAATACGATACCTACACCTGCGATCACAACCGGCAGCAGAATGGGTCCGATTCCGAGAAAAGAATCATTGATACTTCCTCCGTTATCGCGAATTACATAATTACCCAATACCATAGCTGCCAGCACTGTAGCAACATAACTTCCAAAAAGATCAGCACCCATTCCGGCAACATCTCCGACATTATCGCCGACGTTGTCAGCGATCGTGGCTGGGTTGCGCGGATCATCTTCAGGGATGCCTGCCTCAACTTTTCCAACCAGGTCTGCTCCAACATCAGCAGCTTTTGTATAAATACCGCCGCCGACACGAGCAAATAAGGCGATAGACTCAGCACCTACGGAGAATCCAGCCAGCACCTCAAGAATGACACTCATGGCCTTATAAGCTTCAAGGCTATTGTCCTTAATTACGGCCGTGCCCCATACGCCGCCCATGAAGTGTTGAAAAAATATCGCAAACAGGGATGAAAGTCCAAGTACAGCAAGACTTGCCACACCAAGCCCCATGACAGTGCCTCCTTTAAAGGAGACCTGCAGGGCCTTGCTCAGACTGGAACGCGCAGCCTGCGTAGTCCTCACGTTGGCTTTGGTTGCGATTTTCATACCAATATAACCTGCAGTAATAGAGAATACTGCTCCCAATACAAAGGCCGCTACAATGAGCCAGTGGGTCGTGGCCACCTGCGTGCTGAGGACCCCCAGCAAGGTGCCGGCTATAACGACATAAATCGCAAGAACCCTGTATTCAGCTTTGAGAAAGGACATCGCGCCCTCAGCGATACTATCAGAAATGGTTCTCATCTTGTCTTCACCGGCATCCTGCCTGGATACCCAGCTATACAGGTAGGCCATGTAAATAAGCCCTATGACGCCGAATACTGGCAAGATATACACTAAATTTTCCATACGTTTGGTTTTTAAGCCGCAAAGATAGGTTTCTGACGGGCATATGCCAAAATCAGGCAAATTAACATTGTGACATCCTGTGCGTTAATTGATATATGATGCTAGAAAATCGATTCATTTGCTGGACTACGTTGATGATCTTCCTGGTATTCTTCTCTTGCCATCGAACCGACCAAAAGAATGAAAGCACTCCAACAACCGGAATAATACGCATTGCCTGTGATGAGATGCTGAAAGGTATTGTTATGCAGGAAGAAGATATTTTTGAAAGAAACTATCCGAATGCGGCTATAACCATAGATTATCTCCCTGAATCACAGCTTTTTGAAGTGTTTCTGAAAGATACCGTTGAATTGATTATTGCTTCACGGGGTCTGGATTCTATAGAGAAAAAATTTCTTGACCAACAGAAAAACCTGCATCCCAGGGAATTTCCAATGGCAGTCTCTGCCATCGCACTCGTAGCCAAAGCTGGCATCGCTGATTCAACCATTGGATACAGTGAACTTCTGGATATTATCCGGGGTAGCGAGAACACGCGCATCAAGACGCTGGTTGTTGAAAAAACCAGATCAGGCATACCTGGATACCTGATGTCCCTGGCTGGAGTAAAGGCTCTTCCTGGTAACTTTTATGCCAAGGATTCGCTTCGGGCAATCATTGATTATGTCAACACCCATCCGGAGGCCATTGGACTTGTAGACTGGTCCCAGCTCAGTGACTCGGATGATCCGATTGCCAGGCTATTGCTGGATCGGGTGACTTTGATGTCTTTAGAAAACCCTTCTGACTCGCTTAAAGGCAAATTCTATCAGCCTTACCAGTATAACTTGCAAGACCGTCTTTATCCGCTGACCCGGACACTGACTTTTATTACCCGAAGCGGCAAAAACGACCTGGGACTTGGATTCGCCTCCTTCATAACAGGAGATATTGGACAGAAAATCCTCTTAAAGGCCGGTTTATTACCGCTATACCAGACAGATCGCTGGATTGAAATTCATTCTACGGGTGATTTCAGGGTGGTTCAATAATCTTAATAATGATTTAACGATGTCCCACTAACTTCAGAGGGCTTTCCAACGTCAAATGCTTAAACGATCAATCGCTAAAACAATGAAAAAACGTAATTTTGCCCACTTTCAAGAAATACCTTCGGTAATGAACAGATTGCTGTACTTCGTGCTCACGCTCATGATTTCTGTACTGGGGCTAAATGGCCAGACTTTACAGGACGGAATCAAACAGCTCGAAAATGAAAATTATGAGACTGCCCTCAATACATTTACAAAACTGAGTAATGCAGACGGTAAAAATGCTCTGTATCAATATTACATCGGCGAGGTCTATTATGCGCTTGAGAATACTGATGCTGCTAGGACAGCCTATAATAAAGGGCTGGCCATCAACCCCAAATGTGATGAATGCAGAATTGGTTTGGGTAAACTTGAGATAGACAAAAAGAATCTCGCTGAAGCCAAAAAACAATTCGAATCTGCGCTTAAAGGCAATGGCAAAAACCACGCAATCATAGACATGGTTGGAATGGCTTATCTGTATAATAAAAATCCCCAGGCACAACAAGCACTGGAATATTTTACAAAGGCCAGAGACCTTGATCCAAAAATTGTTAAGTACTGGATTCATAAAGGTGATGCACACGTTCTCGCGGATGATCTCGGCGCAGCCATGACTGCCTATGAGGTTGCCGTAGAGAAGAACAAGAATGAACCTGAGACTTATGTCAAGATGGCGCGTATCTGGAACTCTTCCGGAAAATATGAACTTGCCATCGAGAAGCTAGAAAATGCAGTAAAGCTCGACGCCAATAATGCACTGGTTTATAAAGAACTTTATGAGTCTTATATTAAGAGCAGAAATTTTTCAAAAGTGATACCGGTCCTTGAGAAATATGTTGCACTTGCAGGTGATGATATTGGTGCGAAAGTCAGATTGGTCAAATTCCTTTGCTTCCAGGCCAAAGATTATGAACGTGCCATTGAAGAAGGCAACAAAATTATCAAGACGAATCCGGAACAGTATACGATCAACCGCTGGCTGGCCTGGTCTTATGCCGAAACCAACAGGGCGCAGGAGTCATTTAATGCCAATAAGCAACTGTTTGACACAGCCGGAAAAAACCCTGAAATCAAACTGTATGCCTCCGATTACGAATATTTTGGAAAGGCTTCAGCCAAATTGAAAAAAATGGACACAGCGGAATGGGCCTACAAGAAAGTCGTGGAGCAAGATAGTTCAAGACAACTGGATGTCTATGGAATTTTGGCCAAGGCATATTATGATAATAAGGACTATGTTAATGCGGAAAAATATTATGTTGCCAAAAACAACTTGAAGAAACTCAATAATTCAGAGTTGTACTATCTGGCCCAGGCGCAGTTCTTCAATGAAGCTTACAGCCGCGCCGACAGCAGTTTTGCAATGGTGCTCGAATCTACACCGAATTATGCGCCTGCCTGGATCATGCGTGCCAAATGCAATGTCAATCTTGATCCTGACAATGTTAATTTTCTGGCGAAGCCATATTTTGAAAAATATGTTGAAGTCGCAGAAGTGGATAAGGCCAAAGAATATGTCAAAAAAAACCTGATCCTTGCCTACAATTATCTGGGCGTATACTTTGTGCAGCAAAATGATAATACCACTGCAAAAAGCTGGTTTGCCAGGACAATAACGCTGGATCCAAATGATGCAACTGCCTCAGATGCGCTTCGCATCCTCAATAAAAAATAACATGGTTCCGGCAATCGGTTCCACTTATAAAATTTGTGATCCACCTTCGGGTGGATTTTTTTTTGGATATATATTCGTATCAAAGGATTTGATGTCCCCGGTGCCTCAGAATATTCCGAAATATTTCTATTAATTTTACAAGATGTAGAATGATGCGACCAGGATGGGGAAGAAGTGTTTTTCATTCCAAATTACCTATTTATTGCCGTTGATATTCGCATCATGAATAGATAAATTTTTCTCACCAGGTCATGCGTGAAATGCAATCCCAAAATGATGGACTGGTCTGTAGAACGTTAGGAAATGATAGATCAACGCAAGTTGCAAAGTTGTGTTACTTGGAACCTGTGCCCAATCGGTAAATGATTCATTAATTCATTGGTAAAGCGTGAAGCGCATTCATGACTTTGATATTCATTTGCTTATGGGGAATAAGTGAACAAGTCAGGTATTTGCAGAGAAATTTATTCTGCGCTTAAAAGAACATATCAGCATACATTTTTATGAAATATTAACGCAACATCCAGATCTCCAAAACTGATAGATCCATCACATGTTGCATTACAAATCCAATTCTGATAATGTTGGTATGCCCATGCATCTTGTAAATTCTGGAAAGTAATTAGTCCCGGATATATTCCAAGAACGCAAAATATCTTCTGACTGCGGGATAGTCTTGTTTGCGCTCATTGGTGTACGCTTCTTTTTCAAAGCTTATACTTCGATATGCCTCAAAGTGTGTTTTGCCTTGTATACGGTAAATCAGGTATTCAATAAGGTACCACAAGTAAAAGAATACAACCAGCAGTTCCGCCTGTTGGCGAAGATGAATTCTTTCATGAATGATAAGCGAATTGTTCTGAACATCATGCTGAGAACGCAGGATAATAAAGGGCCAAAGGGTGATGGCTGTGGCAAATCTACCGGTAAACAGACGTACTAAAAACGGACTGATGATGATCAAATACGATACTTACTTAAAGCAAAAGCCAGTCTGCTATTATTTATGGGCGTCCACTTTGTCCATCGCTTCCTGGGTCTTCTCCCAGAATTCACTGAAAAAAGGTTTGATCTGTGCGAAGACGACTTTTGATTTTTCAGGAACTGACTCTAACAAAGGATATGTCAGTGAACTTTGTTTGAGTCCTGCAGATACCACCTTGATCTCATTAAGAAACCAAATCAGCGAACTAAAGATCACGAGGGTGATCAACGCAGAAAATGCCCCACCGGCGAATTGGTTGATAAAATTAATGTGTGTTGTCTCCAGAATTTTCTCAAGACCCTTGCCGATCATTCTGATGCCAACCAGCACCAATAGAAATGTGGCCACGAAGCCCAGAATAATGTTGAGCCTCGGATCAACGGTCAGAATTTTTTCCAGAATCCCGATGGTTAGAAAAGAAAGTTTAAGCGCAGCCAGCAAACCAAGAAAAATGGACAAGACACCGAATATGGTCTTCAGTATGCCCTTGGTATAACCAATGTAAAAGCTTCCTGCCACAAGGATCCCGCAGATAATATCAAGAATCATAACTGAAGCATTTAATCGGGTGTAAAGGTAAGTAATTTGAAGATCTGATCTAAAAGGGATCGACTACAACAGTTTATCTACCAATTGATGCCGCAGTGTGCTTGTTCATTTTGTGTATACTTTAAGGATAGTGGTAATTAATCATTGAGGTTATGTAAATTTGTCTGGTCATTTGGATATGTTTAAGAGGGTATTGCATATTATTTGTTGGGTCGTTGTCTGCAGTGTACTTGAAGCTCAGACGTCAACCGATACAAAAACCTCGGGGGCAAAGATTGCCCTGCCCAACAGTTTTTTAATTGGAGAGCACGAACTGGCCTATGACGCTATTCTTGACAGATACGCCAAAGGACTTGTGGCGATCTGCGGTAATGATAATGATAAGGCTTTCATGATCTGGTCCTCGATACTGGCAGATCTTGTCGAATTCTCAAAAGCCAATAATGTGGAGCTCAATGGCCTGAAACTTTGGATGAACATTTTCTTTAATGACAATTCTGGGATTGACTATATCGTCTATTACCCAAAGCCCAACAGCAAGAATATGGATTTTGACAAGCTGACCGAATTGTTTATTAATTTTTGCAGGTCTTATAAAATGAAAGTCAAACTTGGGGAGCGATGCATTCTCAATGCCAACGCCTCGTTTCCTCTGACAGTAAAATAAAATATCATTTTTGCTGAAGCCTGGTTCGAATTTGATCTTTCTGATGCTGTTCATTTTTTCTTGCATGAAGGAAGAAAGTGCTTCATTCAAATTCTTAAATACCCAAAGCAGCGATGAGCTGACAGCCATACATCTGTTTGATGATAATCAGATTTTAGCGGTAGGTGGCAAGACCTGGGAACGATCGGTGGCACTGGTTTCCCATGATGCAGGACATGAATGGCAAAACATAACACTTGAGGGCAGGGGCTTATATGCTATGGCTGGTGACAGAAGCGGGAAGATTTACAGTTGCGGATTGGATAAACGGATTTTTACGTTCACCCCACAGACCCATCAGCAGTATCTATTTGGTGATTATATCGCATTCAAAAGCCTGGACGTGTATGATTCAGCGCATATCATACTCGCAGGAGGCGAATCGATTGGCAAGGGTTATTTGTATAAAGCTTCCCTGTCCGCGGGAACGATGGAGGAAATTTTTTCGCTCAACAGGGAAATGAATGTAGTGCACTGTATTGACAGCCTGCGCTGGTTGGCTACCGGATTTGGACTTGTGATCAGATCAGAGGATGGTGGAATTAGCTGGGATACTTTGGATATCAGGGGAGAACATTTTCTGGACCTGTGTACCATTCAGGATAGTGTCATGTTCCTCTGCGGTATCGGAGGAAGTATCTATCGTTCTGCTGATTATGGAAAGCACTGGTTAATACTGCGGGATGCGACCAAGATTTTTGTTTCTGCCAAACCCTTCAGGTGCATTTGTTTTAAGAATATCAATGAAGGTATTGTTGCGGGTGAACAAGGTATCGTATGGCTAACAAAGGACAGCGGTTATCATTGGATTAGTCTCGAAGGATTGCCTGATGTCGACTATTTGGATGCACAGTATCGCAATGGCAATTATTGGATTTGTGGAAGCAACGGAACTGTAATCTGTCTGAAAGATCAATAAATCTTACACTTTCCGATGGAAGACGAGTAAACGCTCTACTGAAGCTTTAATAAGTAATTACGAAACGAAGTAAAATGCGTCGCACAGGGCATACAAGAAGTCAAAATCAGCTTTGTACCAGCAAACTTACTTCATTCTTCAGCACTTCGCAGAATCCCTTGCTGATCTCAAACTTCTGGCTGTTGCCTTTTTCATCGGTAATTTTAATGACGCCTTTTGTCAACGCTGCGATCATCGGAGCATGGCGGTCGAGAATTTCAAACTGACCACCCAGACCCGGCAATACAATTGCAGTTGCATTGCCCTCAAACAGGCTTTTCTCAGGCGTAAGAATAGTAAGCTTCATGATTGCAATTACTTGGTTTCAGCGAGAAGTTTCTTACCCTTTTCGATGGCATCTTCAAGCGTACCGACAAGGTTAAATGCAGCTTCAGGATATTCGTCCACTTCACCATCAATGATGGCGTTGAATCCGCGAATGGTATCTTCGATCGGAACGAAAACCCCTTTGATACCGGTAAACTGCTCAGCAACGTGGAAAGGTTGTGAAAGAAAACGCTGTACACGTCTTGCCCTGTGAACGACGAGCTTGTCTTCCTCGCTCAATTCTTCCATACCGAGGATGGCGATAATATCCAGCAATTCATTGTATCGCTGTAAAATATTTTTAACACGCTGGGCTGTATTGTAATGTAACTCACCAATGACATGCGGGTCGAGAATCCTTGAAGTAGAGTCCAGAGGATCCACTGCCGGATAAATGCCGAGGGAGGCGATTTTTCTGCTCAATACGGTAGTCGCATCCAGGTGAGCGAAAGTAGTCGCAGGCGCAGGGTCTGTCAAGTCATCTGCCGGAACGTACACAGCCTGAACAGAGGTAATGGAACCTCTTTTGGTTGAGGTAATACGTTCCTGCATGAGTCCCATCTCGGTGGCCAGTGTGGGCTGATAACCCACTGCGGAAGGCATCCTTCCCAATAGGGCCGATACTTCGGAACCCGCCTGGGTAAACCTGAATATATTGTCTATAAAGAAAAGAATATCTTTTCCGCCTGCAGGATCGCTGAGGTCTCCATCCCGGAAATATTCAGCAACCGTCAGACCTGACAGTGCCACCCGTGCACGGGCACCTGGCGGCTCATTCATCTGACCAAAAATAAACGTTGCTTTGGAATCCCTAAGTCCTTTCATATCAACGGTATTCAGGTCCCAGCCTCCTTTTTCCATGGAATGCTTGAAATCTTCACCGTAACGAATAATTCCTGCTTCAATCATCTCGCGAAGAAGGTCATTACCTTCACGGGTCCGTTCTCCAACGCCGGCAAATACTGATAATCCACCGTAACCTTTGGCGATATTATTGATAAGCTCCTGGATCAATACGGTCTTACCAACGCCGGCTCCTCCGAAGAGACCAATCTTGCCACCCTTGGCATAGGGTTCGATCAGGTCAATAACCTTAATACCCGTAAAGAGAACCTCTGTCTCCGTAGACAGCTCCTCGTAGGTCGGTGGTTTGCGGTGAATCGAATAAGTTCTGGCTTTGGATACAGGGCCAAGTCCGTCAATTGCCTCGCCAACAACATTAAAGAGGCGTCCATTGATTTCCTCGCCGACCGGCATGGCAATCGTTTCATGAAGGTCGATAACTTCAGCTCCTCTGGTCAATCCGTCTGTTGAGTCCATGGCTATTGCCCTGACGCTATCCTCACCGAGATGTTGCTGAACCTCAAGAATAAGATCCTCTTTGCCGGGGCGTTTGATGCAAAGTGCGTTAAAAATTTCAGGAAGACTAGCTCCTGAACCTGAAAAAGAAACGTCTACAACCGGACCAATGATTTGGCTGACACGACCGATATTTGCCATATTATTAATTAGTTTTATAAATCGGCGCAAAGATAGTCCCCGGGCTCCCGATGACCAAGCACAAGGCCTATTAACGGCCTCTCAATTTTGTTAATGATGATTAAAAATCCGGAAGAGTATTTTGATTTTCTCGGCGCCTGGCAAGACGGATCACGCGGATTGGAAGCGCCAGCGAAGGCACGGTACCTGGCAACCCTTAGCATGAGGTCCAAGGCAGCTTCAACGATTTATCTGCGTTCGGACTCGACTGCCCCGGTTGGACAAATTCGCATGGAATGGGACCAATTTCTGAGAAAAGCGATGGAATATGAAATGCATTCGCTGATTTATGAATACAGCAGCCTGGCATTCAAAAAAAATTACTTTTTTCCGGTTAACCTGCTCACTGCCATGATTCGTTATGCGGAGAAATATCCGCAGATCGCTGTCTCTATCCTTTCCTGTGTTGGCCCCTGCGGACGATGGATTATGTCTGTCAATCCGGATTGGCAATACCTTTTAGCTGAACCAGAATACATGAGATCTGTAAAAAGTGATGCCAAACGTATGGTTCTTTCGGTCAGACAACTTCTGACACTTCAGCCTGACAAGTTGTGGGAGCTGATCCTTGATGCAACGATCAGCGAAAAAATTATACTTCAGGTACTTCCGGAATGGCGTGCACAGCACGAACTCGAGCCAACACAAGCGCTGGAGGACCTTCGGAAAAAATATAACAACGGAAGGACTTTGGAATCATTGATGATGAGATTACTTCTTGCATCAAACGAACTGCGGGAGTCCTTGGCAGGAGAGGTGGCAGACCTCTGTAAGGGAGGAGATTTGTCATCGCTGTTACAACATCCTATCTTGAAGACCATCCACGGCAAAGCAGATATCAAAAAAATCCTACGGATCATTCCTCCGTACTGGTTACTTTCATCTTCTCAGTCGGATCTTATACTCAAAGACTTGATTGACAAGGAATATCTGGATATCATAACGGATTCCATCGCATTGCATCGTGATGTTTATTCGTCCAAACTGATTTTGCGATACCTGATCCGCAATAATCTTTTTACGGAAAATATGCCCGTAGAAAAATTATCTCAAACACTGGATTACCCGGCATTTAATGAAGTCGCAAGATATGCATTGCAATTGGGTGGGAGTAATACCGATCTTGAAGCATTTCTTTTTTTGCTGCGGCCATTCCGGCATTTCTGGAGTGACGAATTGCTGGATGATATATTGGCAATGTTTAAAAATAA
>ERZ724521.1204-NODE-1204-length-11547-cov-5.502262_pt1 | contig 11547 bp, 12 predicted proteins | sample MGYA00376054_ERZ724521 | MGnify/ENA primary metagenome ERZ724521 (study PRJEB28724, sample SAMN07190883) | activated sludge metagenome | isolation source: activated sludge of sewage treatment plant in Hong Hong | place: Hong Kong | collected 2016-03-17 ... | reverse complement strand
GCGCCCCCTTCCTCTACCTGACAGCGACCGTGCGGGTCGCAGACCTGACCCGCGTCACACCCCGCAGCGTCGACGCACCCGGCGACGCAGATCCGCAGCTCGCAGCGGTCGCCCGCGTCACAGTCGGCGTCGACCTGGCAGGCGATGCCGCCGGGCCAGGGATCCGCGGGGGGTGGCGGCGGGTCGGGTGCATCGGACTCGGACGCGAACCCCGTGCTTGCGTCGGGGCCTGTCGAGGTGGAGCCGTCCTGCGCGACGTCGTCGGGCGCGCAGGACAGCGAGAACAACAAGGCCGACGCGGCGGCCTGGAACATCGGTGTTCGTTTCATGGCAAACCTCTCCTGTGGCGCTCACGCGAGCGCTGTTTTCGGGCGATGGCTGGTCTCGGCAGTCAATGCCGGCGCAGCGCCACACAGGCGGGCCACAAGGCCCGCGCGGCGCGTCTGTCAGGTCCGGCGCGTGGCCGGTCGAAGATCAAGCGGCGTCGATGCGGCTCGCCGCGTCGTGGACGTCGTGGCCGAGCTGCTCGGCCTCGGCCTCCGTGAACGGCACGGCGCCCGCGGGGAGGGCTGCCACACGCTCGAAGCGAACACCCCCATCCCGCTTCAACTCGAAGACGCGGCCCGCCTGCACGTGAAACAGGCGCGTGCGCCAGGCGTAGTAGTCCGCGAGCGTCAGTGGCGATAGCTCCTGCCCCCCGCGCCCAAGCGACGCCGCCGCCCTGGCCATCATCCACAGGTCGGGGTTGGCGATGTCCCGGGTCGGCTCCGCGTCAGCAGGCAGCTCGCCCTGCCGCTGGAGCATCGCCCGGTGGCCGGGCGCCGCGAGCAGGTAGATCTGGCCAAAGTTGTCGACGAAGAACATCCGCGTGCGGGTGGTGTGGAAGCCCGGGAGGGGCCGGGCCTCGGCGCTCTCCTCGACCGTCAGCTCAAATTCCGGCGCTACGGCGCCCTGGGTCCCGTTCATGCTGGTTTCCTCCTAAACTGTTGACCATCAATAAACGAATTAAAGTTTTTTCCAACTTAAAAAGACTTCGGCTCCGAGGATGGTGTATGGTGTCTCGGACATGACCGCGGAGATCTGGGAACCCAAGGAGATGGGCAAGGACTTCGCCACGACCGAGGAAGTCTCTGCGGTCGCCGGGGTCGAGCGCGCGTCCCTCTACGAGTGGGTGCGCGAGGGCCTACTGCCGGCGCCGAGGACGACCGGCGGTCGCGGCATCATCGCCAAGTGGCCGATGTCGACGCTGACGATCGCCAAGTTCGTCCGCAGCCAGCGAGAGCTGGGCTTTGGCCTGCCAGAGATCCGGGCCCGCATCATCGAAGCGTTCGGCGAGAAGATCACCGAGATCCTGGACGAGCCGCAGGGGCGACGCGCACGCGCTCGAGGCGGCAAGAAACTGGCGAAGCGCCGGCCCAAGAAGTGACGGCGGCTGCGCTACAACCCACCCCGACGCGCCCCGAACGGGCGCGCCTGGAATTTCGCGACCATGATCTTCGACACCATCCCCGTCCTCGCCCTCACCCTCCACGCCACCGCCTTTCCACGGCGGGGCCTCGCCTTCGACGCCGCGGATCTCGATCGCCGTCGCCACGATTGGGTTCGGGCCCGACAACGGGCTGACCCCGGAAGAACAGGCCGAGTGCGAACTCGGCAAGGAGTTCTTCGAGGAGCTGCGTGGTGCACCTTGAACAGCGTCGTCCAGGCCTACGGTTGGCGAGGTTGAGCTGCGCGAGCGGGTAGCCAGCCTCCGCCGAGCGGCGGCCCAGCTCGAGTTGGCTCAGAATGAGCCCGAAGTAGGTGTCGGGGCCAGTAGGTGCCCTCGCGCCAACGGCGCGTCTGCCGTCGGCGTCTCGCCGCGGGCCGCGCAGGCCGCTCGCCACGTGGGGCCGAGGGTCGCGCGAGTTGGGCCTCCGCATCCACGGCACTATGAGCTTCACCGCAAACGGCTCTTCAGAACGAGCGAGGGCGCGCACCCGCCGGGCGTCCTTGACGCGAAGCAAGTATTCACTTACATGCTGGGGAGCAGCCCGGACGACCCATGCTCCCACGCCTCCGCCGGTTCCTCCCCTACGCCCTCGCTGTGGTCGGTCTGATCGCGGGGGTCACGACCGCGCGCGCCTGGCCCGTGGAGGCGCAGGGACACCGCGTCGAGCCGGGCGTCATCGTCGACGAGGTGCTCGGCGTCGGCGTGCTGGAGAGCGCGCGCGAGGTCCGGGTGGCGTTCGAGGCGTCCGGGCGGGTGACCGCGCTGGCGGTCGACGAAGGAGCCATGGTGGCGCTGGGAGACGTGCTGGGGACGCTCGACGCCTCGGATGCGTCGCGGGACCTCGCCGTCGCGGAGGCTGTCGCGGGGGCGGCCAGTGCGGCCGTCGGCCGCGCACATGCGGAGCTGGAGCGCGCACGTGCGGGGGCCAGTCGTGCAGCGATGGAGCGAGCTCGCGCGGACACTCTATTGGCTGCGGGCGCCATCCACAGGGCGGATCACGAGGCCGCGAGCGAGCGCGACGCGAGCGCACAGGCCGAGGTCAGGGCGATGAAGTCGGCGCTTCGTCAGGCAGAGTCGAACCGAACAGTCGCTACCCGCACCAGCGGGATCCGTGTCGCCAAGGTCGCCGACGGTCGGCTCACGAGCCCGCTCGCGGGTCTGGTCGTGTCCCGTCATGTGGAGGCGGGGCAGCTGGTGACGCCGGGCACCCCGGCCTTCACCATCGTCGCAACGGACGCGATGCGCGTGCGCGCGTGGGTGGATGAGACGGCGCTCGGACGTCTCGCGGTCGGGCAGCCCGTCCGGCTCGTCTTTCGATCGGAGGGTGACCGAAGCTTCGCGGGCGTGGTGGAGCGCATCGGTCGCGAAGTGGACCGCCAGACGCACGAGTTGCTCGTGGATGTCACGGTCCACGATCTCCCGACCAACTTCGCCGTCGGGCAGCGCGCGGACGCGTGGATCGAGGTTGGCCGTCGCGCTGCCGACGCGAGTGTGCCGCGCGGCTGGTGCGAGACCGAATGTGCCGTCGTCGACGGAGGTCGCGTGGCATCTCGCCCGGTCACGCTCGGCCTGGTCGGGCGGGAGTCGGTCGAGGTCCTGCGCGGGCTGGCCCCCGGCGAGGTCGTCCTGGCCCCGGGGACGCCCGTCGGCACGCGCGTGCACGTCGTGGAGGCGCCATGAATCTCGCGTGGAAGGATATCCGGCGCCAGAAGCTGCGCTTCGTTTTCACCGGGCTCGGGCTCGGGCTGCTGTTCTCCATTGTGCTTGCGATGGGTGGGATCTATCGGGGGATGGTCGCGGACGCGACGATGCTCATCGACGCGGTCGGCGCCGATCTGTGGGTAGTCCAGCGGGACACGCGTGGTCCGTTCGCCGAGCGCTCCACGGTCCCCCGGGTACTGGAGGATCGCCTGCGGGTGGTCGATGGCGTGGCATCGGCCGAGAACTTCACGTACGCGACGATCCAGCGCGGCGACGTCGCGCATCCCGTACGCATCGGCGTGGTCGGGCTGTCCTGGCCGAGCAATCGCGGCAACAATCTCACACTCATCTCCGGTCGCGCACTCGGCGGACCGCACCGCGAGATGATCGTGGATCGAACGCTCGGGTTCGAGCTCGGCGCACGCGTGCCGCTCGGCGACGAGGTGTACGAGGTCGTGGGGATCACGAAGGGTTTTGTGTCCTCGGGCGGCGATGCGCTGGCCTTCGTCACCGAGCGCGACGCCGACGCGATCCTGGGGTGGATGGCGCCCGAATCCCGGCGTCTCGCGGGCGGTCAGCGCCCCGATGTGCTCCCGAGCGCGGTCGTCGTGAAGCTCCTCCCCGGCGTGCGAGCGGCGGACATTCAGGCCCGGCTCGCCGAATGGCCGGACGTGACGGTGTGGACCGCGGGTGAGCAGCGAGATCTGTTGCTCCGCGGCGTGATCGACAAGGCGCGGCAGCAGATCGGCCTGTTTCGCACGCTCCTCTCGATCGTCTCGGCGATCATCGTGGCGCTCATTCTCTACAACATGACCGTCGCCAAGAGCTACGAGATCGCCCTGCTGAAGCTCATGGGCGCTCGCACTCGCGTCGTCGTGGGGATGATCCTCCAGCAGTCGCTGCTGCTCGGTGCGATCGGCTACGGCATGGCGGTCGCCATCGGTAGCGTCGCCTTCGAGCAGTTCCCTCGCCGCGTCGTCGTCGGGCCGGTCGAGCTCGGCGGCCTCGCCGTGCTGGTGGCCGTGATCTGCGTCCTCGCCAGCGTCGCGGGCATCGTCCGAGCGCTCCGCATTCCACCCACCCTCGTGCTGGCAGGTTGACCGTGAATCGGACCGTCATTCGCGCCGAGGCGCTGCGAAAAGTGTACGGGAAGGGGGACACCGAGCTGGTCGCGCTGCGCGACGTGTCCATCGCCGTCGAGCGCGGCGAGGTCGCGGCCCTGCTCGGGCCCAGCGGCTCCGGCAAGTCCACGCTGCTGACGGCGCTGGGCTTTTTGAACCTGCCGGAGCGCGGCAGGATCTGGATCGATGAACGATTGGTGGTCGCGGACGGACGAGCGCTCGCCGACCTCGCGGCGGTGCGGCGCACCAGCGTCGGCTTTGTGTTCCAGAAGGCCAACCTGATCCCCTTCCTCACCGCGCGGGAGAACGTGCTTTTGGCGCTCCAGCTCAACGATCAGGTCGGACGGGCGGCGGATGCACGCGCGCGCGAGCTGCTCGGCTATCTCGGCCTCGCGGACCGCGTGGACCACTACCCTGAGCAGCTCTCCGGCGGACAACAACAGCGCGTCGCCATCGCCCGGGCGCTGGCGAACCGACCGCCGCTCCTCCTCGCCGACGAGCCCACCGCGGCGCTCGACAGCCATCGCGGCCGCGACGTGATGGAGCTGTTCCGGCGCATCGCTCATGAGCAGGGCTCGGCGGTCATCGTGGTGACCCACGACCACCGCACCCTCGACGTCTTCGACACGATCCACGAGATGGAGGACGGCGTGCTGACACGCCGCCCACCGATGGCACCGTCGCACCTGGAGGCCTCAGCATGACCGTTCGCCAGCCCACCGAGGAGCGCCGCCGCCAGATCGCTGACGCCGCGCTCAAGGTCATCGCCGAGCGGGGTCTCGGCCGCTTCACCATCCAGGCCATCGCGGCCGAGATCGGCGTTACCGACGCTACGCTCTTCCGGCACTTCGCCAGCAAGGAGGACATCGTGCTCGCGGCGCTCGATCGCGTGGAGGAGCGGCTCTTCGAGGGCTTCCCGCCGGAGGACACCGATCCGCTGGTGCGGCTCGAGCGCTTCTTCCGGTTCCGTGCGTCGCTGGTGGGCGCCAATCCAGTGATCGCGCGGCTCGCATTCTCGGAGGAGCTCCCGCACGCTGCCGGACCGCGTGGGGAGCAGCAGGTCGAGAGCTGGAAGCAGCGGTCTCTCGACTTCATCGTGTCCTGTGTGGACGAGGCGGCGGCGCAGGGGCGGATCCCCCGGGGCCTGCCGGTCCGCGAAGTCGGGGTGATGGTGCTGGGGACCCTGATCGCCCTGGTGCGCTTCGGTGAGCTCGCCGCCGGGCCCGCCGCGGCCAATCGTGCGTGGTCCGTCATCGAGCGCATGATCGGGAGGAAGTGATGGAGGTCGACGTGCTTATCATTGGTGCGGGGCCCACCGGGCTGGTCGCCGCCATCGATGCCGTGCGCCACGGCCTGTCGGTGCGGATCGTCGACCAGAACCCACAACGCAGCCCGCACTCGAAGGCGCTCGTGCTGCACTCACGGTCGCTGGAGGTTCTCGACGACCTCGGCTGCGTGGATTGCGTGCTGCGGGCTGGCCGAGAGTTTCGGGCGTTGAACATCCTCGCCGGGACCCGCCCGGTCGGCCGCATCGAGTTCCGTCGATTGGCCTGGAACGACGCGCCATACCCGATGTGGCTCACCATCCCCCAGAGCGAGACCGAGCGCTGCCTGGAGGAGCGTCTCAATGCGCTGGGTGTGACGGTCGAGCGCCAGACGGCCCTGCGCTCGCTCCACGAGCGGCAGGGCGGGGTCGATGCCGAGCTCGTGCGCGTCGACGGCAGCGCCGAGGCCTGTCGCGCGGCGTGGCTCGTGGGCTGTGACGGCGCCCGCAGCGACGTGCGACGCGCGCTGGGCGTGGCCCTCGAGGGCGACACCAGCGGCGAGGTGTTCGTGCTCGACGACGTAGCCATGGAGTCGCCGCTCGTCGACGGCGAGGGCTACAATGTGCTCGCACGCGAGGGCGTGCTGCTCATCGTCCCCATGCCGATTCCGGGGCTGGTGCGACTGATCGCGCATTTGCCAGAGGTCCGCCCCGACGATGCGCCCCCCGTCATCGACCTTCCGCTGCTCCAGCGGATCGTCGACACCCGGACGGGCCTGACGACGAAGCTGTCGGCGCTGGGGTGGACATCGTCGTTCTCGCCCAAACACTTCATCGCCAGATCGATGCGCGTCGGGCGGGCCTTCCTTGCCGGCGACGCGGCGCACATCCACTCGCCCGTGGGCGGCCAGGGCCTCAACACCGGCATCCAGGACGCGTACAACCTGATGTGGAAGCTGGCCCTCGTGCATCGCGGGCTTGCCGCGCCGACGCTGCTCGACACCTATCATGACGAGCGCCACCCGGTCGGAGATCGAATGATCCGCGGGGTGCGGCGCGCGACCCGGGGCCTGACACTGCGCGGGGGCCTGGCCCAGCGGCTGCGAAACCGACTCGCCGGGCTGCTGCTTCGCTTCGCGCGGGTGCGTGACCGCATGGGCGCCCAGCTCGGCATGCTCCTCCTGCGATATGGCCCGAGCCTCGCCATCGCGGGCGTACACGCATCGACCGGCTCGCCGCCGCCGGGCGAGCGCGCCGCGCAGCAGGCCTCGACGCCGGCCCTGACGCAGCGGCTTCGTGGCCCGCACCACACGCTCCTCCTGTTCGACGGCCTCGATTCGGCGCTGACGGACGGCGAGCACCAAGCTGCGGCCGCGCTGGCACGGACCCTCGCCGCCGGCGCGGTCCGGGTGGTCCGGGTGCGCCGCGAGGCCGCGGCCGACGCGGACCTGGCGGACCCTGAAGGCGCCATTCACCGCGCATTCGCGGCCCATCGACCGCTCGCGGTGTGGGTCCGCCCCGACAAATACGTCGGGTTCCGGGGCGACCCTCGGTCGACCGGGGCGCTTCGCGCTTACCTCGAAGGCATGTTCGCGGGTCCTGCCCGCGGCAAGACCCCATGACCAACAAACGGCTCGCAGTTCACAGGGAAGTCAGCATGAAACGCTCTCCATTGTTACCAATGTTCGCATTCGCCGCCCTCGCCCTGGGAGGCTGCGCAGCGCAGCCGGCGACGGCTCCCCCCACGCCGCCCATCGGTGGTCCGGCCGCGCGCGTCGTCGAGCTCCCGACAGCCGCCGGATCGGGCGACCCGCGCGAGGTTCGGGTGCTCGTCGATGAGCCCGCGCTCAAGCTCGTCACCATCATTCTCCGCCAGGGGACCGCGCTGCCCGAGCACCACTCGCCGGTGCCGGTCGTCATCCAGGCGCTACAGGGCGCCGGCACCGTGACGGCGGGGACCGAGCATCTCCGCGTCGACCCGGCCCACACCGTGCTGCTCGCCCCGAACGTGCCCCACGCCGTGGCGCCCGACGACGGGACCGACCTCGTGCTGCTCGTGCAGCACCTCGGTCGCGGCGAGGAGGGTCGACCATGAAGACCGGACGCTACAATGTCGGCGTCGGGTTGCTCGTGATGGCGGGGTTCATGCTCTACGGCTTCCTGCTGATCTACCTCCGCGACTTCGCACCCGACAAGGACGCCTGGGTCGCCAGTTACTCCGTCGGCAAGCACTTCGAGTCTCGCCTTGCGCACGTCCACGGCGCGCTGTTCTCGCTTCTGAACCTTGCGCTCGGCTTCGTGCTCGCCAGGCTCGGGTCGGCCACCGACCGGGCCCGGCGCGTCGCGGCCGGGCTCGGGCTCGCTGGCCTGCTCATGCCCGTGGGCATCCTCGGCGAGGTCTATCTCGGACTCTCACCGATCTTCGTGCTGCTCGGCGCCCTGTCGATGACCGCGGCGGTGACCTTGAGCGGCGTGCTGACGCTGCGCCACTGGTCGGATGGACGAGCGTCCTCCTGACCGTTCGACCCGGCGATTCGACGCCGACCCCATATGGGCTCGGCGCGGTGCGTTGTCGCGCGTGACGTCCGAAGGTATGCTCGCGGTCCGGCGAACGTGGCACCGCACCTGCGTCGCAAGACCTGCACTTGCCTCGTCGGCGAGAACGCTGCCAGAGAGTGACACCTGATGGCCCGAACGCTCTTCATCCTCAACGATCAACCCTACGGCACTGAGCGCAGCTACAACGGGCTACGGCTCGCGGGTGCTCTCTCTCGACGGGCAGGCGAGGAGATCAAGATCTTCTTGATCGGCGACGCCGCGAGCTGCGCCAAGGCGAACCAGAAGGTCCCCCAAGGCTACTACAACCTCGAGGTCATGCTCCGGGGGGTGGCCAACCATGGCGCCGATGTCGGCGTGTGCGGCACCTGCATGGACGCCCGCGGCATCGCCGAAGCCGAACTCGCCGAGGGTGCTCACCGCGGAACGCTCGAGCAACTCGCCGACTGGAGCCTCTGGGCTGACAAGATCCTCGTGTTCTGACCGCCTCGTGGCGATGCGCGGGCTCGCTGAGGAACACCTCGCCGAGGAGCAGCAGCCCGCGGCCGGTGACGAGGTCACCGATGCAGCGGGTGAGGCCGGCCCCGACCCCTGCAGTCTTGATACCTGCCACCATGGCTACTCACTCGCGGCGCGAGCCACGGTTCCGCACCGCCGCCACGAACACGCCGCAGCCCGGGCACAGCGCGGCGTGAAGCTGCCGAAGCGTTGGACGTTGGCGGCCGCGGCATCGTCGCTGCGGCGCACTCATCATCCTTCACACACGAACGCCGCGGCTGTGCCAAGATCGCGGCGATGCAGATTTTCGATCGCCGCACCTCGCCACCGCACCTCGTCGCCTTCGCCTTTGCCGCCCTCGTGGCCTGCAACGACGCCCCTGCACGCACCCAGGCTGCTGCACCGGCGGCACAACAAGCCGCGCCCGCCAGCGGTGCTCCCGCCGTGCCCGGGGCCGGCGAAGTTACGCTGTCGCCACCCCTAGATGTCGCGGCCGTCGCGGCTGCGACCGGCGTCGCCATGCCGGAACGCAGCGATGACGGTGTCGTCAAGGTCAGCGTCCCGCGGACCGACGTGGCGGTCGCGGTCGATGGTACGCCCCTGCCACCTTTCCTCGGGCTGACCTCATGGGCCGCGTTCTCGCCGGGCCGGGCTGGAGTCGCGGAGGCGATGGTCATGGGCGACCTTGTTCTGTTCGAGGACGAGGTCAACCCGGTCATGTCGGAGCTGCTCGCCGCGGACCTCCAGGTCACCGCGCTACACAACCATTTCTTCTACGACAAGCCCGCCGTGTACTTCATGCACATTGCGGGTGAAGGTACGGTCGCGGCGCTCGGCGACGGGGTCAAGCGGGCCATGGCGACGGTGACGACGCTGCGCGCGGCCTCGGCAGTGCCGGCGACCGGATTCGGGGGTCCGTCACTGCCGGCGCGCAGCTCGCTCGCGTCGGCCGAGATCGAGTCGATCCTGGGCGTCAAGGGAAAGGCACAGGATGGGATGTTCAAGGTCGTCGTGGGTCGGACGGCCCGCGCGGCGTGCGGCTGCCCGATCGGGAAGGCGATGGGCGTCAACACCTGGGCGGCCTTCGCCGGCACGGCCGACAACGCCGTCGTCGACGGCGACTTCGCTGTCGCCGAGGGTGAGATGCAAGCCGTGCTCAAGAGTTTGCGCGGCGATGGGATCAACGTCGTGGCGATCCATCACCACATGACAGGCGAGACCCCGCGGATCTTGTTCCTGCACTACTGGGGGCGTGGCAAAGCTGTCGAGCTGGCGGGCGCGGTCCGGCGAGCGCTCGACAAGACCGACTGGGCGGGGGCCGGCGGCTGATCCCTGCGACTCGTGCCTCGCCGCGGGCGTTGACAGCCTTCGCAGCGGCGTGTACCGCAAGTTCCATGCTGCCGGTGCTCGACGTGTCGGAGATGGTGCTGCGGCTCGGCGGCCGTGAGGTCCTGGCCGGAGTGTCGTTTACGGTCGATGCCGGCGAGATCGTCGTCGTGATCGGGCCCAACGGCGCGGGCAAGACGCTGTTGCTCGAGCTCATCGTCGGCGCCAGGCCGCTGCAAGGCGGGCAGGTGCGTGGGCGAGGCGTGACGCTCGCGGGACTGACAGCGCGAGCCGGACTGCTCGCATGGGTCGCGGACGAGGCGCGGCCGACGGCGGAGATGCGTGTCGCTCAGATCCTCGACGAGGCTGCGCGGCTCGGCGGCGCCACGGCCGGGCTGCGCGAACGGGTCGTCTCCGGACTTGCTCTCGGGCCGCACCTTCGTGCGCGCGCGGGCGTCCTGTCGCGGGGCGAACGGCATCGCGTGGCGATCGCCGAGGCGCTGCTGCTGCGGCGGCCGCTGACCGTGCTCGACGAGCCGCTCGCGGCGTTCGACCCGCTCCAGCGCACCGCGGCCTGCGACCTGCTCCGCGAGCTGGCGCGGGCCGGGCACGCCTTGTTGATGACCGTACATGAGATGCACACGGCCGAGCGCATCGCCGATCGGATCGTGCTGCTCCACGAGGGGCGTGTGCTCGCCGTCGGGACGCTCGTGGAGCTGCGTGCGGCCGTGGGGCGCGAGACGGGTGACCTCGAGGACATCTTCGTCGCGCTGCTGAGCAAGGGGCGCGATGCGGCGTGAGCTTGTCCTGGTGTTCGGCGCCCGGGTCACCTGGGCCGTCGCAGCGCTGGTCGCCGCGGTGGTCGGGCACAGCTTCGTGCTGGCGGTCGACCTCTACGGCCAGGCGTCGGCGTCGGTCGCGGCCGGGTCGCTCGCCGCCCGCGAGTTCGAGCCGTTGCTCGCCGTTCTGCGGCCGACCGTCGGGGGGTGGTCGTTTTGCGTGACGCTGATCGGGCCGGTGCTGGCGGCCCGGGTGCTGGCGGCGGAGAAGGACCGGCGGACCTTCCACGCGCGGCTGCTGGCGCTCGGATCGGGTCGGCGACTCATGGTCCGCAAGCTGCTCGCCGCTTGGCTCGGTCTGTTGCTGCTGGCTGCGCCGATCGTGCTCTGCGCCCTGGTGTGGGCCGCGTCCGGGGGGCACATCGACGTTAGCGAGAGCCTTGTCGTGTTACTTGGTGTGGTGTTGCACGCCGGGTGGATCGCTGCCGTGTCGACCGCGGCCGCAGCGTGGTCGGGGAGCACACCGCAGGCGACGGCGCTAGCGCTGCTGCTGTGCGTCAGTCCGTGGATCCTTGACGCCGCGGGCGAGTTCGCGGCGCTGGCCTGGCTCGCGCCGGTGCAACGACTCTCGATCTCGCCGCACCTCGCGGGCTTCGAGCGGGCGGTGTTGCAGCCCGGCGCCGTCCTGTGGCTGGTCGTCGCGGTGCTCGGGGCGCTGGCGCTGGCGTGCATCGGCGCGCGCGACGACTGGACCCGGCGCAGGTCGTTGCCGGAGACGTCGGCGCGGTTGCCGGCGGAGACGAAGGAGGAGAA
>ERZ724521.1203-NODE-1203-length-11557-cov-3.683272_pt1 | contig 11557 bp, 6 predicted proteins | sample MGYA00376054_ERZ724521 | MGnify/ENA primary metagenome ERZ724521 (study PRJEB28724, sample SAMN07190883) | activated sludge metagenome | isolation source: activated sludge of sewage treatment plant in Hong Hong | place: Hong Kong | collected 2016-03-17 ... | reverse complement strand
AGTAATAAGTCGTGTCCTTGATGCCCGTGTCAACAAAAAAATGAAGCATGTACAATTCAAATTTAGACTTCTTCTTGAATTTTTCCTTGCAGAACTTGACGATGTCAGAACTTCGAATACCGAGTCTGGAAGTGTAGAATTCAAAAGTGGGCTCTTCTTCAGTAGCCATGCGCACGCCGATCTTGCACTTCTTGGTAATCATGCGTTCATAATAATCCAGCTCATAAATATTATCAAGCACCGGAATTACATTCTTAAATCCGCTGTTGATCAGACCTGAAATGTTGTGCAAATATTGCTTGGTCTTAAAGCCATTGTTGACAATAATACGATCCTTGTCGATCTTTCCATTCTTGTACAGGCTCTGAATCAGATCGATATCAAAAGCTGATGAAGTCTCAAGCTGAACATCGTGCTGAAGCACTTCTTCCAATACGTACGAGAAGTGACAGCACTTGGTACAATAGCAGTAATAATATTTACCGTCGTACGATTCGCTTTTCATGGATTTATTGAAAAGGTTCTTCGCCTTTTTAATTTGATCTCCGATCTTGGGCAGGTAAGTCATCTTGAATGGCGTGCCATGCTTTTCAATCAAGTTCATAATCGGAATTCCATTGAAGATCAGTTCATCCTTTTCAAGATCAAAACCGTCCTGTGGAAAAAAATACGTCTGGTCAATCAGATCAAAGTACCGGTTGTGCATAGTGAATTTAGATTATTTTTTTAGTTTTTGAAAAAAGCGACTGGGCCCTGACATCGCCACAGTTGGCCGCAAAGTCTTTACAGACCTGCAATAGCTTATCGTTTTTGTATCCGGACAAACCAGTCGGGATATACCACAGACAATTGAGGAGCAGTTGCTTCATTTTAATTTCGCGGCAAAATTACTCATCCAGGTCAAGTCCGTCGCAAATATCTTGCCACGAATGATGTTGAAAGATGTAAGTTTACACAGCCTAAAATCAAGGGTATGCCTTCTGGACTTTTCCGCAAAAAACCGATTCACAGCGTAAAAATTGATCACGACGAAGAACACCATTTACATAAGGTCCTGAATGTGCGCGACCTGACGGCCCTGGGTATTGCTGCCATTGTAGGCGCCGGAATCTTCAGCACCATCGGGACTGCAGCCTACGAAGGAGGGCCCGGAGTGATTTTTCTCTTCATCTTTACAGCCATCGCCTGCAGTTTTGCAGCCTTCTGTTATGCAGAATTTGCCAGCATATTGCCTGTGGCTGGCTCAGCGTATACCTATGCCTATGTATCCTTTGGTGAACTGGTCGCCTGGATCATCGGATGGGCACTGATCATGGAATATTCCGTTGGCAACATCACCGTGGCGATTTCGTGGAGTGACTATCTCTGCGGCTTTCTCTCCAACTTAAATATTCATGTACCCCTGTGGATGCAAATGGACTGGTTTACCGCACATCAGGGCTTTGAAGAAGCCAGCACAATGATGCAGTCCGGCAGCCCAGTATCAGGACTTCCCGAAAATCTTCGCGACGCGCTGGAGGCTTACAATACTGCACCCCGACTGGGATCCTTTCACCTGGTCGCTGACCTTCCGGCATTGCTGATCATCGTACTCATTACCTGGCTGGTCTACATTGGCATCCGCGAAAGCCGCAATGCAAGCAACATGATGGTATTGGTCAAACTTTCAGTTGTGCTTCTGGTAATTCTGGTTGGTGCATTCTATGTTAATTCCGATCATTGGAGCCCGTTTGTCCCCAACGGAGTCGGTGGGATTCTGAAAGATGTATCTGCGGTCTTTTTCGCCTACATTGGCTTTGATGCCATCTCGACGACCGCTGAAGAATGTCAGAACCCGCAACGGGATTTGCCCCGCGGCATGATGTTTTCAATTATTATCTGCACCGCGCTCTATGTGATCGTAGCCCTCGTGCTGACCGGGATGGTAAGCTATAAGGAACTCAATGTCGGTGATCCCCTAGCTCATGTATTTGAGAAGCTTCATTTGACCTGGCTCAGTGGCATTGTGGCACTCAGTGCCATTTTTGCGATGGCCAGTGTGTTGCTGGTCTTCCAGATCGGCCAACCCCGCATCTGGATGTCAATGAGCCGTGATGGCCTGCTGCCTTCTGTATTTTCACGACTGCATCCCAGATTTAAGACACCCTCATTCTCGACCATCGTAACCGGAATGGTCGTCGCCATACCGGCCCTTTTCCTCAACCTGACCACTGTAACCGATTTGTGCAGCATCGGCACACTCTTCGCTTTTGTATTGGTGTGCGGAGGTCTGCTCATTATTCATCACCGACATTCGGATCTTCCGGCCTCGCGTTATAGAACACCGTATATCAACGCGCGTTATTTTCTTCCTGTGATCATCGCGACGATTTCCTTTGGAATCTACCGATATGAACCTGATGCGGTCCAGCGCTTTTTGTCCAATCAAAAGGAAATTATTGATGTCGATGAAGTCATCCGCCAATGTGATTCAACACAGGTGCAGAACCTCAGCAATTTTTCAATGTATTACCACGGCAAGGAATGGGTGGCAGCCGGCGGTAGTCTTCAGTCTTACCTTAAGAGTCTGAGTACTGAAGAATTCAAAAAGACTTTTAAAAAATACGGCATCAGCTATCCGAGCAGAATGGCGTATGACGCGAATCTTTTCTACAATAAAATACCAATGTGGATATGGCTTTGTTGTCTTGCCGTAATGCTTGTCCTTAGCATCGTATATGGATTATCCTTAATACCGGTGCTCGGGGTCCTCTGCTGCTTATATATGATGGCCCAGATTCCACTTCACAACTGGATTGGATTTTCTGTCTGGCTGATCGTTGGTCTGGTGATCTATTTTTCATACGGCTGGCGCAATAGTCGTTTGAGCAAGTCAGCGTAGACGCGCTGCCATCTGAAGAAAAAGCGATATCATTTTTTCATAAAATCCCTTCCAGGGTTTCCATTCCGCTTCAAAATCAAATGAACTGTTATGCCAGATGATATGGGCATAACTTCCATGTGCGATGGCTTGTGACATGAGTTGTCCGAGATCCTCCAAAGCAGCTTCAGGTGATAACATCAAGTATTGCTGAAGGCTGCGATCCATTGCGATCACCGGCATCATGATCAGTACACCTATTCGTTCTTCTTCAATATCATAGAATGGATAAGGATGAGCTGTCCCGTTTCTGAAACCCGTATCGTCGGCATAAAGTTGACTGTAATCTCTGCGAATGCCTTGCCGCTCCAGATGTCGGAAAGTATCCGGCATTTCATAACGCAGATAATGTTGTCTGCTGTCCTCTATCCTCGCTCCGGTTACCTGTTGCAGTCGAATCATCTCCCTGCTGAGCAGTCTCTCATCCATCATGGTTTGGTATGAAGGGTGAATAGCGATTCGAACCTGTGATGCCAGCCGGCGGAGCATTTTTTGGTAGGCTTTGGATAAAGGATCGTGGGTGCTATCGATTGCCAGCATGCTGCGATCCAGAATAAAAAAAATCAGCCTTGACCTGATAGCTTCATCTGATAGTAAAAATTCGTAGGTATCAAATGGATCTTTCGAAAATCCAAGATGCACCGACACGCGTTCAACAAACTCGTGAAAATGCCCATTCAGTAAGGCTTTTAATGATCCTCCGAGAATCTTGTACCATGGCTTGTAAGCATACTTCCAGGGTTGATCAACATCGATCCCAACAGTCCATTGAAAATCATTTTTCCTATTCAATCGGAGCTTGAATTTCGTCTGTATTGCGGCAATAAAATCTTCACACCACAAGTCTGCCAAGGGTCTTTTATAATCCCGGGAAGCATACCAGATGGAAGCTGAAGCCGGAAATCGCCCATGACGATCGCGTTGAAGATTTTGAAGGGCTTCGCAACCCGTAAGCATCCAGAATACCGATGCAAAAAAATCGTATCCGAATGATCCCTCCATCTCATCGGCAAAAACGACCGGATTATTGCGTACACTTTTACGTGCTGGCAAACCAACTGATGGCAATTTCATGAGTATTGCCTGATCCTTGATCCAAAGTGCCGAGCCGATGCTTTTTTGCTCACTGTATTCTACAACAGGTCCGTCAATATCTCCGGCAGCTGTGCTGATTTCCAGCAGTTCAAATGAGAGATCTTCGTAATGGATGGCAACAAAATTTAAAACATAGTGAAGTCTGGGTGTAATCTCTGAACAAAAAATGCGTATGCAGGTCATCTGAACGGACAAAAATACCCTGAGAACCAGGAATTCGTTCTATCTTGACACGAATTATGGTTCATAGAAAACTGATTTTGGTCTTTGGATTGGTCGTCGGCCTGACACCTGTCAGTAAAGGACAGTCAGTTGAAATTCCCCAGACAGTTCGAAAAGGAGTCATTTATAAGAAAGAAAGATCGTTTATTGCTGCCATTCAGACCAATGGCTACTATTTCGGATATTCACTCGGGAAGATTGACAAATACTATTTGACCAAGTATCTCTACTTTGACCTTGGACACCTGAAGGACAACCGAGAATCCAAAATCAATCAGTCTTACAGCACCAATGGTGTGCTGAGCAATTATATATATGCCAAGCAGAATGACTTGTGGAACCTGCGCGCAGGTCGGGGGTTTTTGCGCTACTTCTCAGAAAAAACGCGTCGCAAGGGCGTTGCGGTAGGCCTTCGCTGCGAAGGTGGTCTGCTACTTGGAGTACTCAAACCCTACTATCTGCAAGTCAGAGATAAGGTCGACAATTATTACGCGATCAATGAAATCCGCTACTCATCGGACAATGCAGATGTTTTTTTGGATAAAAGCAGAATTATCGGCGCTTCTTCATTTGGCCGGGGGCTCACCCAGTTGCGTGTTGTGCCCGGAGGATTTGCCCGTATTGGGCTAAGTCTCGATTCTGGCGCTTTTGAAAAAATGGTACGCTCCATCAATACTGGCCTCAGCATCGACATTTATTCTTCGCGGGTTCCGATACTCGCTGCCTCCAAGAACCGCTTCCTTTTTGTCAATTTCTTCCTCAATGTTCAGTTTGGGAAAAGACACTAAGCTTACGACAATATCCGGTATCGATTTCTTTTCTTTTACATATTTATCCGAACATCAGGCGCTTCTTCGTGTTGGATAAATGCTGCGATTATAAATTAACATACTGCATATCAACTAACTTTGCACCATGCACGATCTTCCGGTTGTAGAACATCAGGAACAGCGCCCGAGAAAGCCGGACTGGCTGCGGGTCAAACTGCCTATTGGCGAGGAATATCGCAAGGTGCGTCGATTAGTTGATGACTACAAACTCAATACCATCTGTCAGAGCGGCAACTGCCCTAATATGGGTGAATGCTGGGGAGCCGGTACGGCCACTTTTATGATTCTTGGGGATGTCTGTACAAGGTCCTGTAGTTTCTGCGCAGTCAAGACCGGAAGGCCTAAAGAATATGACGAAGATGAGCCAAGGCGGGTTGCCGAGGCCATTCAGCTCATGGGGGTCAAACATGCGGTCATCACTTCAGTGAACCGGGATGAACTACCGGATTCCGGAGCTGAGATCTGGTATCAGACCGTAAGACGCACCAAGGAACTTTGTCCCGAGACGACCATTGAGACGCTGATCCCGGATGTCAAATCCCGTTGGCAGGCACTCGATAGAATGATTTCCGGAGGCCAGGAAGTGGTTTCCCACAATATGGAGACTGTCGAAAGACTGTATCGTCTGGTAAGACCACAGGCCCGGTATGAAAGGAGCCTGGAGCAGATTCAGCGGATAAAAAATTTCGGCAAGCGTACCAAGACCGGTCTTATGCTCGGACTTGGAGAGACCGAAGATGAATTGTCACGGACGATGGATGATCTCGTCAGTCATGGTTGTGATGTACTCACCCTTGGACAATATCTTCAACCGACACGGCATCATCTGGAACTGGTTGAATTTATTCATCCGGACCGATTTGCTGCTTACCGCGAAATGGGACTTTCCAAAGGATTCAAATATGTTGAAAGCGGCCCGCTGGTGCGTTCCAGTTACCACTCAGAGAGACATCTCTAACGCTGGATTTATTTGATTTTTTCTGTATCGGGATACAACATTCCAAGCCACTGTCTGGTCATCTCTTGAATTGAGTCGTTCAAATCATTTTTTCCAGACATTCTCTCGTTGGAGACAGGTTACCTTGTATCGCTACTTTTAAGAATGTTTCTAAAGAAGAGAATGGAAAATGCCAATATATTGTCCTTCAACAACCTTAATTTCAGAAGAATTATTACATCACTATACCTTTCCATAAAATTCAATTTGAACGCTGAAATTCCAAAACCTGAGCTGGACCTATTCTCTATGGTTTTTAGGGGAAATGGCTTATCTTGCGGCCCTAATCTCATGATGTTCAGGGATTTCCCTGATATTTGTTCCGGCAGTTTTTTTGACTTTTGTGATCGAAAGACCAAAATCGATATGTTTAAAAATTTATTTATTTGTACCTCGCTCTTTATGTTAAGCTTGTCCGTTGTGTCTGGACAGGCTGTCTATATTGTCAATTCCAATAACGATATGGATGACGGCACCTGTGACGCAATGCATTGCAGCCTTCGCGAAGCGATCAAAGCTTCGGAAGCTGACGGAAAATACAGTATTATTAATTTTAACATTGGCCCAGGAACTCAGGTGATCGTTCCAGCAGGCCCACTTCCGGTGATCAATGCCGACAGTACAGATATCGGTATTCCTGCTGGCAACCCCAACAAAGTGACCATTAATTTCAGTTATCGCGATTTCGGTGGCGCTTCATTCCTGCAGATCAATGGCAGCCATACCAATATCTTCGGACTGGAGTTCACCAATATGCTCTACAACAGCAACAATGATCATATCATCAGGCTAGGGGGTGCAGCCAATAATTCTCAGCTCTCCAGTATCTCGAGATGTGCATTCTACTATGATAACTCTACCATACCGGGCACAGATCGCAAATCTATCGATGTGGCACAATCCGATCAGGTGAGAATTGACTCCAATTATTTTGGGACTGACCTGGTTACTTCAGGCATATTCGGCACCATCGGTTCGATTCTTGTTGAGCCTTTGATGGACGGAAAAAATTTCAATATTCGCAACAACTATTTTGTAACGCGCAAAGACAATATCGTCGCTCAGGGAGGAACAGGTTTGATCGATGGTAATCTTTTTGGTGCCTATGATACTTCCAAGTCACTCAATTTTCTTGATCCTGATAATGCCGTGTTGCTGAGCGGTGGCACCAATTACACCGTCAGTAATAATTTTTTCTTTGGTCAACTAATCAGTGGTATTGAAGCAACCAATCTCAATGGCCTCAATACCATCTCGAAGAACCGGTTCTACTCCGGAAAAGCAGACATTCTGCTCACAGGCAACAGCAACTCAACGCTAGGCATTGTGCAGAATTATGCGCGCAACGGGGGTAGTTTTATCCAAGTCAACATGAAAGGTTCGTACTCGCTCAACATCGACAACAACGACATCATGCAGTACGATAATTTCTACGCCAATGTGCTCGACCCAAGCATCAATCTCGCGTCGTACAACAACAACTTAATCAGGTGTATTAGCAATTCTGTCGTCTTTCTGGATAACAGCAATGCACCCAAACCCAATGCACCCGTCATCACCGGCGTCAATAAAAATCAAATTGTCGGTACCGCTGACCCGAATATGTTCGTAGCGGTCTATGCCAACCCGAATACAGGTTGTATCAAACCCAATACCAGTTGTCAGGGCGGTGCGCTGCTCGGGATTGCACAGGCCAACGCAGTTGGAAGCTGGATGCTGAATGCAGCCTACCCAAATAAAAACACAATTTCAGCATATCAGTATCGCTTAGGTACTGCATACAATATCTACTCAGAGTTTTCTCAGTGCTATACATGTAACGCACCTTATAAGGAATCATTTACACCGCCCCTGTGTTCTGGTAGCACGGTAACTTATCGTGGAAAAACTTACGGCGCTTCGAATCCTTACGATTCCGTAGTAATAAAGGGCGACGGGGTGAGCATCTGCGATTCAACTTTTGTCGTCAACCTCAATATCAAAAATGCGACGCGCGAAGTACGCAACGTCAACATTTGCTATAATCAGTCTGCTACGTTCTGCAATGTGACGCTCAGTAAAAACAAACTGATCGATTCGTGCAAACTTCAATCCGTCAACGGTTGTGATAGTACGATTGTATTTGTTGGAACAGAACGAGGCTATTCTACATTTAATTCGACCATCTGCTCCAATGCTTCAATAACTATTGGTTCAGTGACATTTGATATCAACAAGACACAGGGACAGGTGATTCTTCCCGGAGGCTCTGCTTTTGGATGTGACAGCATCGTCGATGTGAACCTGACAGTCAAGAATTATGCAGAAAACAACATCTTCAGAACGCTGTGTCCGGGTTCTTCCATTACCGTCAAAGGCACAGTGTACAATGCATCGAATCCGAAAGGCACCGAGACATTTCCGAATGGCTCATCAACCGGTTGTGACAGCATCGTCAATATTGATTTGAAGTTCTCCAATCCTGTGGACAATAAATCATTTTCCATCTGTGTTGGTGACAGCGTACTTATTCCCAGCACCGGAAAATATATTAGTGCCAATAAACCCCTGGATACACTGCTGCTGCCCGGAGGATCTTATCTGGGTTGCGACAGCTTTGTGTACATACGTGTGCAGGCGATGCCAAACAGTATAGGTAATTTTCAGCAATCTATATGCAGGACCGATACGCTGAGACTGGGAGGTCAGATCTTTCATGCAGGAAAAACCATTGGTTCATTTCTGATTGCAAACGGGTCTTCCAATGGATGTGATTCTACTGTGCAGGTTTCCCTCTCCGTTCTGCCAGATGCGATTGGCAGACTCGATACATTTACTTGTATGGGGAGTTCGCTGAATATTTATGGTAGTATTTTCAGTGAGACCAGACCCGATGGAACCATCAAGGCCCCGATCAGAAGTTTCCGCGGATGTGATACCTTCATCATGGTATTCGTTAGCTTTATTCCCGAAAAAACATCTGTATTCAATCCGGTGATCTGCAGAAACAGTTCTGTGACTGTTGGCAATCAGGTTTTTACAGCCGCAAATCCGACGGGTGTGGTCCGGTTATCAAGACCCGCTTCGCAGGGTTGTGATTCGGTGATTATGGTTTCGGTAGCCATTGCTCCGCCAATCAGCACAACATTTAACAAAAGTGATCTGAAGTGTAATGCGCCGAATTCAGGAAGCCTTACATTAAACAGTGTCATTGCTGGTGACGGCACCAAAATCAAAGTTTCACTGGACAACGGTGTTGAAAGAGATTACATACCGGATCTGTTGTATGACAAACTTTCTCATGGTGTGCATACTGTTCGCATTAAGGATGTGTACGGTTGCGATACCGTTTTTGCCTTCCGGATTGACAGCGTGCAGGACCTGAGTCTAAGCTTACCTGGGGATACGACGATTAATCAGGGATCATACGTCACTATAAATTCAACTCAGAATTTTATTCCTGCCCGGATTACCTGGACACCTTCAACGTATCTGAGTTGTGATAATTGCCTGAATCCTGTGTCTATTCCTGATGCAGATATCACGTATACGCTGACGCTCGAAGATGACAACGGCTGCAGCGTCAGTGACAATATGACGATCCGCGTCAAAGTCGATGAAGCAGATATTTACATGCCAAACATTTTTTCACCCAACGGAGATAATCTCAATGATATCGTGACGCCTGAATTCAGGTTTCCAACGCGAACCAAAGTCAATGTCTACCGAATTTTTGACCGATGGGGAAGTCTTGTTTATGAAAGGCTCGATGGCGGATACGGAGAGAAATTTGGTTGGGATGGCCGCTTTCATGGCCGCGATCTGAATCCAGGTGTGTATACCTACGCGATTCAATATGAATCCATCAACAAGGAACCCCAATGGAGATTCGGCGATATCAATTTGATCCGCTAAGACTTATCAGAAATTCAAATTATGAACGAAATACTACTTTCTTCTCATTCCTGGCTCCGATGGATTGTATTACTACTTTTTATTGCGGTGATTGCAAGGTCATTTTCCGGTTATCGCTCTGGCAGAATTTACGATGCACTGGACAAGCGATGGAATACACTGTTGCTTGCATCAGTACATACGCAAGCCTTACTCGGACTGATACTTTATTTTACCTCCGATATGATGCGCAATATTTTTGCTGATTTCGGTGGATCAATTAAAAATTCCGACTCGAGATTTTGGTCCGTAGAACACATCACCATCATGCTGATCTCGGTGATACTAACGCAGGTCGGCAGTATTCGTGTCAGGAAACAAATCGATGACCGCAGCAAATTCAGAACGGCATATATTTATTATGGCATTGCGCTGTTGCTGATCCTGCTCATGATACCCTGGGGTATCTGGAATGCAGAACGACCTCTTTTCAGAATGTAATATCGGTTATGAGCTTTCGGATTCTTCTTTCCGCTACTGTACTGATACTTTTCTTAATGATGTCAGATGCGAATGCGCAGCGGGTGCTTGAAGTAGGTCCGGGAAAAACTTACAGCGATCCACAGGCTGCACTGCTGCAGGCTGTGGCCGGTGATACCGTCAGACTTTTTCCTGCATCCTACACAGGAAATTATTATGTGAGCAATATACATGGACGACCCGGAGCATGGATTACATTCGAAGGAACCGACAGATCTTCAGTGATTCTGCGCGGCACGCAATCAATTCAGATGAGCGAAATCAGCTACGTACACATACGTCGTATGACCATTCGCGGACAGTCCGCCAACGGTATGAACATCGACGACGGTGGCACTTTTGAGACCCCTTCGCATCATATTCGCTTTGAAGAACTTTCTTTTGAAGACATGAATGCCACGGGCAATAATGACATGCTCAAACTCAGTGGTATAGACACCTTTGAGGTTCATCAATGTACATTTATCAATGGTTCCGCCGGCGGCTCAGGCATTGACATGGTGGGTTGCCACGAAGGACAGATTCATCGCTCGCGTTTTGTCAATCAAGGCAACAGCATCCAGGTTAAGGGAGGATGCCGGTTTGTAACCATCGACAAAAACGACTTCATCAATGGTGGCGATCGGACGCTCAATCTCGGCGGCAGTACCGGTCTTGCGTATTTCAGGCCTGCCGGAATTAATTATGAAGCGGCCGATCTGCTCGTGCATTCAAATTATTTTTCGGGATCGCAAGCGCCGGTGGCCTTTGTCGGAAGCCGTCGTGTGCAGGTCAGCAACAATACGTTCTACAATCCAACCAAATGGATATTCAGGATATTACAGGAAAGTCAGGACACCAGTTTCTTTCTGAGTTGCGCCAACAATATTTTCAGTAATAACATAGTCTATGCCCAAAGCGTAGACCCCACGGTCAACATTGGACCATACACATCATCTGCCTCCTTCGACATACGCAATAATCTGTGGTACAGCGCACGCACTTCGGGTTGGCGGGGACCTGCGCTGCCGGTAGCCGAGACCAACGGCCTGTATGCCCTCAACCCGTTGCTGGAAGATATTGCCAATGGGCTGATCCGTC
>ERZ724521.1202-NODE-1202-length-11559-cov-3.819280_pt1 | contig 11559 bp, 10 predicted proteins | sample MGYA00376054_ERZ724521 | MGnify/ENA primary metagenome ERZ724521 (study PRJEB28724, sample SAMN07190883) | activated sludge metagenome | isolation source: activated sludge of sewage treatment plant in Hong Hong | place: Hong Kong | collected 2016-03-17 ... | reverse complement strand
CTGTTCATGTCGTGCGTGATCACGAGGGTGGTCATGTCGTACTCCGCCGTCAGGTCGCTGATCAGGTTGTCGATCACGATGCTGGTCTGGGGATCCAGGCCGCTGTTCGGCTCGTCCACGAAGAGGTACTTCGGGTTCATGGCGATGGCGCGCGCGATGCCCACGCGCTTCTGCATGCCACCGCTGATCTCGCTGGGGAAGAGCTTGTCCTTGCCCTCGATGTTCACGCGCTTCAGGCAGAGCTGCGCGCGCTCGAGCATCTCATCGGGGGCCATGGTGGCGAACATGCGCAGGGGGAAGAGCACGTTCTCCAGCACGGTGAGCGAATCGAACAGCGCGCTGCTCTGGAACAGCATGCCGATCTCCTGGCGCACGAGGCGCTTCTGGTCCTTGTCCAGTTCGTGGAACGAACGGCCGTCGTAGAGCACCTGGCCCTGCTCCGGCGTGAAGAGCCCCACGATGCACTTGCAGAGCACGCTCTTGCCGCTGCCGCTCTTGCCGATCACCTGGTTCACCTTGCCCTTCTCGAACACCGCATTGATGTCCGTGAGCACCTGCACGGCACCGAAGCGCTTGGAAAGACCCTTCACCTCGATCATATCAGCAGGAGCTGGGTGAGGAGGTAGTTCGCGATGAGGATCACCACATCGCTGTACACCACGGCCTGGGTGCTGCTGATGCCCACCTCGCGCGTGCCGCCGCGCGTGTAGTACCCCTGGTAGGCGCTCACCGTGGTGATGATCACGGCGAAGACCACGGTCTTGATCAGTGCGTACTGAACGTGGTAAGGGTCGAAGGACATCTGGATCCCGGTGATGTAGTCGTCACTGCTGACGATGCCGGTGCCGATGCCAGCGATCCACCCACCGAAAATGCTGAGGAACATGCTGATGATCACCAGGAAGGGGTTGATCATCACGGCGGCGGCGATCTTCGGCAGGATCAGGTAGCTGGCGCTGTTCACCCCCATGATGTCCAGCGCGTCGATCTGCTCCTTCACCCGCATGGAGCCGATCTCGGCGGCGATGTTCGAGCCCACCTTGCCCGCGAGGATGAGGCTGATGATCGTGGGGCTGAACTCCAGGATGGTGCTCTGCCGCGCCGCGAAGCCCACCACCCAGGCCTGGATCAGCGGGCTGTCGATGTTGGTCTTCGTCTGGATGGTGATCACCGCCCCCATGAACACGGAGAGCAGCGCAACGATCCCGAGGCTGCGCACCCCCAGCAGATCGATCTCCTCCACGGTGCGCTTCCAATAGATGCTGAATCGCTCCGGCTTGGAGAACACCTCCCCCAGCAGCAGGAAATAGCGACCGATATGGAAGAGGACGTTCACGGCGGGAGGCCAAATTAGGCCCGGTCCGACAGCCGGACCGTGCCCTTCGCGAAGGCTCATTCACAGGCCTTCCTTGGCAACTACCTTTGCCTGTCGCCCACGCCTCACAAAGCCCCACGTCCATGCTGCGTTCCGCTCCGTTCCGGACACTTTGCCTGGCGCTCTTGTTGCTCGAGCTGGGCGCGGGCTGTGCGGGCGGACCCAAGTACGGGGCTGCGCGCAAGCGGCGCAAAGGCTGCGACTGCCCGCATTGGAACGCAGTGCCCCGGAAGGATCAGGTCGCATCCGTGAGCTGCCGGCACATCGGTGCGTCCACCGCAGAGCATGGCGTTCGCAACTGACCTGCTGCGCCTGCGCTCCCACCTGCCCCCGGCCGCCTGGCCGGCCGTGCTCGCATGGCTGCAGGTACACCCGGTGCTCGTGCGCGTCTCCACCAGCCGGCGCACCAAGCTGGGCGACTACCGCACGGCGGACCGCACGCGGCCGCACCGGATCTCGGTGAACGAGGACCTCAACCCGTACGCCTTCCTGGTGGTGCTGGTGCACGAGTTCGCGCACTACACCACCTTCAGCCGTTACCGCCGGCACGAACCGCACGGGCGCGAGTGGAAGGCCGAGTACCGCCGCCTCATGCAGCCCTACCTCTCCCAGGCCGTCTTCCCCGGGGATGTGCTGGCGGCATTGGACCGGCACCTCACCGACGCGCCCAGCAGCAGCTGCACGGATCCGCACCTGATGCGCACCATGCGCCGCTACGACCCGGCCCCGCAGACCTTCCTGGAGGAATTGGAGGAACGCACGGTGTTCCGTTTCCAGCGGAAGCTCTTTGTGAAAGGTCCGCAACTGCGTAAGCGTTTCCGCTGCAAATGCCTGAACGACAGTCGCATGTACCTCATCACATCAACCGCCGAAGTGCAGGTGGAGCAGGCCGGTCCGGTGCGCATGGCCTCGTGAACCCGCAGCAGCACCGGGCCATGGTGTTCACCCATCGCTTGTGGACGGCGAACACGGGAAAGGCACTTGCCGTCTCATCGCCTAACAACGACCTTCGCCCCCTCACCATTCGCTCGCACACGAGCCTGGCATGACGGATCCGAAACACACGTATTGCGTGATCATGGCCGGCGGCATCGGCAGCCGTTTCTGGCCGATGAGCCGCACCGCCCGCCCCAAGCAGTTCCTCGACTTCCTCGGTCTTGGCCGCACGCTTATCCAGCAGACCTTCGACCGGTTCAAGGCCCTGTGTCCCCCGGAGAATATCCTGGTGGTCACCAACGAGCAGTACGCCGAGCTGGTGAAGGAACAGCTCCCGGGTATCACCGACGACCGCATCCTGACCGAGCCGGCACGGAAGAACACCGCCCCCTGTGTGGCCTACGCCACGCATGTGATCAGCAAGCGCGACCCGGAGGCGCGCATCATCGTGGCGGCCAGCGACCACCTGGTGCTGAACGAACCCGGCTTCCATGAAGTGGTGCGTGCCGCCCTGACCCAGGCCGGTGCCGCGGACTGCATCGTCACCCTGGGCATCACCCCCAGCCGGCCGGACACCGGCTACGGGTACATCCAGTTCGGTGCGGCCGCCGATGCGGCCGATCCGCGGGTGAACCGGGTGCTCAGCTTCCGCGAGAAGCCCGACCATGCCACGGCGGAGAAGTTCGTGGCCAGCGGCGACTTCCTCTGGAACAGCGGCCTGTTCATCGCTACGGCCAAGAGCCTGCACCGAGCCTTCCAGCGGCACATGCCCGCCATGGAGGCCGCCTTCGCAGCGGGCGCGGAGCACTACGGAACGCCCGGTGAGCGCGCGTTCATCGCCGGCCTGTACGCCACGTGCGAGAGCATCTCCATGGACTATGGCGTGATGGAGAAGGCGGACAACGTGTACGTGGTGCCGGGCGAGTTCGGCTGGAGCGACCTGGGCACCTGGGGCAGCCTGTACACCCACGTGCCCAAGGATGCGGACGGGAACGCCGCCATCGGCGAGCTGGTTCGCCTGCACGATTGCCGGGACACCATGGTGCACGTGCAGGACGAGCGGCTGGTGGTGCTGCAGGGGTTGGAGGACCACATCGTGGTGAGCACCCCGGACGCCCTGCTGGTGGTGCGCAAGCGCGACGAGCAGAAGATCAAGCAGTTCGTGGAGGAGGCCACCCGCACCTGGGGCCTGCGCTTCGTCTGAGCTTCCGGGCCTTGCGTCCCTTCGACGGCTTATCGCGATGCGATCGTGGAAAGTCCGCGCGACCGGGCAGGCACATGGGTACCGCGTGTGCGGAACTTTACCGGCATGGGGGAGGGCTTTGAGCTGGTGACGACGGGGCCGGAACTGGCGGGCTTGATGAAAAGCCTCCGCAGCGAGCCCATTCTAGCGCTGGACACCGAGGCCAGCAGCTTTCACCGCTACCGGGAGCAGGTGTGCCTGATCCAACTGAGCACGCGCGAACGCACCTGGCTGGTGGACCCGCTGACCATCCACCAGATGGACCCCTTGGGCGAGGCCCTGGCCGATGACGCCATCGAATGGGTGATCCACGATGCGGACTACGACCTCCGCATGTTGAAGAAGATGTGGGGCTTCCGCGTGACGCGGGTGTTCGACACGCTGGTGGCGGCCGAGCTGTTGAACGAGCCCGAGCTGGGCCTGGCCGCCAACCTGAAGAAGCACTTCGGGGTGGAGCTGGACAAGAAGTACCAAAAGGCCGATTGGAGCAAACGCCCGCTGAGCGCCCCGATGCTGGCCTACGCCGCGAAGGACACCGCGCACCTGATCGCGCTGCGCGACCTGATGAAGGCCGAGCTGCAGCAAAAGGGCCGCCTGGGCTGGGCCGAGGAGGAGTTCGCCGCCCTGGTGCACATCCCCTTCGAGCCCGTGGAGGAGGAGCCCGGCTTCGTGCGGATCAAAGGGGCCAAGGCCCTGAAGCCCCGGCAGCTCGCCGTGCTGCGCGAACTGCACGCCTGGCGCGAGGGTGTGGCGGAGCGCATGGACCGCGCGCCGTTCATGGTGCTCGGCAACGATGTGATGATCGAGCTGAGCAAGGACCCGCCTGCGGACAAGGCCGGGCTGGCCAGCCGGAAGGGCGTGGGCGAAAAGACCCTGGAACGCCACGGCGACACGATCATGCGGGCCATTGCCCGCGGTCTGGCCCTGCCCAAGGAGGAATGGCCCCGGCTGGCCAAGCCCCTGCGCTGGGAGCGCGACGACGACTACGAGGCCCGGCTGAAGCGGGTGAAGGCCGCACGCGACACCATTGCCCAGGAGCGCGACCTGCGGCAGGGGATCGTGTGCCCCAACCACGTGCTCGCCACCATCGCGCGCACCCTGCCCGGCGATCCTGCGGCGCTGGCCACGATCCCCGGGCTGCGGCCGTGGCAGGTGCGCGAGTTCGGCGAAGCGCTGCTCAACGCGCTGAAGTAGGCCGCACCAGCCGCAGCGCCTCCTGCAGGCGCACCTCCAGCGCTCCCTGCAGTATGGTATAGGAGAGGCCGAGCTCCTCCAGCACGCGGCGGTGCACGGCGAACAGCCGGTCGCGGTCGTGCGGGTTCTCGCGCAGGGGGTCCGGCACCCACGGCATGTCCGGCGCCAGCAGGAACCGGTGGGCATACACCCGCGCGCGGGCCTGCTCCATGATCCACGGATCACAGCGACCGTACTTCTCCAGGCTCCACACCACGATGGTCACCAGGTCCGTATCGCATACCAGGAAGGGGGGACCATCGGCAAGGGCACGCTCCTCCCCCAGCACCTGTCCGCGTGCGATGCGCAGCAGGTCATCCGCTCCGTAGGCACCGCCGGTGACCGCCAGGTAGTCGCGCGCGTGCTCGGGCACCCACGGGCAGCCCAGCGCTTCCGCAAGGGCCCCGGCGAGCGTGGTCTTCCCACTGCTCTCCGGCCCCACCAGCGATATCTTCACGGTATGCGCGTTGCTCATCGGTGCCTGCGCCATCCGGCCACAAAGGAACGTTCCATCCCCATCAGGCAGCGGGCGCGGCGAACGCCCGGTCTTATTCCCGAACGCGCAGCGCAGGGCCGGAGCGGCATGCCACCTTCGTTGACGCACGGAACCCAACGGACCCAACACCATGCGAACCCACTACCCCATCCTGCTCTCCTGCATGCTTTTCGGACAGGTGCATGCACAACTGGCGCCGGGCACGGCGGCCCCCTTGGAGCGCCACCTCTGTGAAGTGAACAAGGAATGGACGCACATGGACCCCGCCGTCACCGGCGCAAGCGCCACGGTGCGTTTCGACAACGAGGCGGCGCGCATCCGCACGCACCTGCTCCTGGTGGCGGAACGGCTGCGCGCGCGCACACCGGAGGCACTGCCACCGCAGGCCCGTGCACAGCGGCTGCAGCTGCTGGACCGGCTCGAGGCCTACGCCCGCGCGGAGCGCTTCCCCCGGAACCTGGTATTGCCCGTGCGCAATCCCGTCTTCATCGACCCTGCCGGAACGGCCTGCGCGGTGGGGCAGTTGATGATCGAGAGCGGCGACCGCGCGCTGGCCACGCGCATCAGCGAAGAGATGAACCTGGCCTATGTGCACGACATGCACCGCACCGATGTGGACGCATGGGCCATGGCGCACGGCTTCAGCGAGGATGAACTGGCGTGGATCCAGCCCGGCTATCCCCCGCCCCTGCCCTGGTCCACGCTGGGCGCTGGAACCAACGGCGAAGTGCGCGAACTGCTGCGCCTCGCCAACGGCGACCTGCTCGTGGCCGGCAACTTCACCCAGGCCGGTGGCATCGCGGCCTACCACGTGGCGCGCTACAACGGCACCACCTACCTGCCCATGCCCGGCGTGCCGGACGGACCGATCAACGCGGCCATCGAGTTCAATGGCTCCGTGTACATCGGCGGCTCCTTCAACGATGGCCTGAATGACCTCGCCCGGTGGACGGGCAGCACCTGGGAGCTCTCGGCCGCGTTCTCGAGCAAGTACGGCGAGACCACGGCACTGCATGTGCACGCGGGGCAGTTGCACGCCGCCGGCATCGCTTCGGGCTTCGCAGGCTTCAGCCACGAGGTGCACAAGCTGCAGGGCGGTCTGTGGGAACTGGTGGGCAACACGCTGAACGACCGCATCAACGCACTGGCCACGCTGGGCGATACGCTGGTGTGCGCAGGCCGCTTCACCGCACCCTTCGCCCAGCAGGACTCGTCGCTGCTGCGTGTGGCCTACCTCGACGGCAACACCTGGATCACCCTGGCGGACGGATTGGACGGTGAGGTGCACGACCTGCTCGTGCACGACGGTCATCTCTACGCCGGTGGCGACCTGGTCTCCGAGATCTTCACGCGCTTCGGTCTCGCGCGCATCCACACGGGCGGCCCGTGGGAATCCTTGATGCCGAACAAGGCCTACTACATGTTCTCACCGCTGGACGCCATGGTGCGCATCCTGGACCTGGAGCTGTTCAACAACAAGCTCTACCTCGGTGGCGACTTCCTGTGCGCGCAAGGGTTGGAGTCGGGCATGGGGCTCGCGGTGTACAACGGAACGCCGGACGATGTGCAGCCGCTCTGCGAGTTCATGGGGCCGGTGAACAGCGTGGCGGTGATCGGCGCGGCGGACATGGTGATCGGTGGGGCTTCGGAGCCCTATGCCAACATCGCGCACCTGGAGCTGGAGCTGGGCGTCCCCGGTGCGGGCGGCACAAGCGCCGGACCAATGGCCTGGCCGGTGCCGGTGCAGGACCAGCTCACGGTGCTTGATCCCGCAGCGGATGGTGGCCCGGTGGACGTGCAGGTGATCGATGCGGAGGGACGCCTCGTGACGCGTACAACGGCACGCGGCGACCGCATCACCGTGGGCACACAGGCGCTCGTGCCAGGCCGCTACACGGTGCGCCTGCAGCAGGGTGACCGGGTGCGGTACGCTCCGTTCCTGAAACAGTAGCCAAGCGAACACGGAAGGTCAGCTCCGTGGAGGCGCCCCGCCACCTGCACATCCTCCGGAGGGTGGGTAGGGAGCGGGGCGCACGCTTACTTACAGCTTTGGCCCGCGCACGGGATCCGCGCCATGCCAGGTGCCCGTGGTGCCGATCACCGTGAAGCGCGCGTACAGCTCCTCGCGGAAGCCCAGGGACTGCCGTGTGCGCGCGATGGCCTCCGCATGCATGGCTCCCCGGGCGTGCGCGAAGGCCTGCATGTCCTGCGTGGAGCGCCACACGCTGAAGGTGGCCTGCTCCACCCACGGCCGCTCACCCACGCCCTTGGTGAACAGCAGCCCATCGCGGCCCTGGAGCGAGCGGGCCACGCGCCCCACGCGCCACCAGAAGGGCAGGGCGAACGCGGGTTTGATCGTGGCGCGCGTGAGCACCGCGAGGGGGCCATCGCCGGGCGTGCCGGAAGCGAAGGGGTTCACGCCGGACCAGACGCCCCGGCTGTGGTAAGGACGCAGGTGCAAGGTGTACACCTCGTCGGCATGGGCCAGGAACTCGCGATGCGCGGAATGCGTCGCGTGGAAGACCCGGGCATCCTGCTCATCGCGCCAGGCCCCCAGCAAGGCCCAGGTGCCCAGATCGGGCCAGAAGCTGTACCCCGTGCCGCCGCCGGTGCCGAGGAGCTTGAAGAACGTGAGCCCCTCCACCTGCTTGAGCGGGGCCTGCATCCGGTACATCTGGGCCATGGCCCAGCGCCGCTCCTTCCACGGGTAGCGGAAGAACGAAAGTGTCACGTGGGCTGAAGGCGCGTGCATGGTGCGGCAGAAGTGTCGGTCACAGGCCGACCCATGGCGAACGATCGAAGGGCCTCGGCTGTTCACCCGGGGCATGACGCGTCCCACCGCACTCATCATCGGCAGCGGCGTTGCCGGGCTGGCCACGGCCATCCGGTTGGCGGCCAAAGGCTATGCCGTGCAGGTGTTCGAGGCGGCCGACGCGCCGGGCGGCAAGCTGGCCGAGCTGCAGCTGGGTCCGTACCGCTTCGACCGGGGGCCTTCGCTCTTCACCCGGCCCGATCTGGTGGAGGAGCTCTTCCAGGTGGCCGGCGTATCCATGACGGGCCGCTTCAGCTACCATAAGCTGGAGGAGGCGAACCGCTACTTCTGGGACGATGGTACACGGCTGACGGGCTGGAGCGATCCGGGGCTATTCGCCGCCGAAGTGGAGCGCGTGCTGGGTGTGCCCGCTGAACGCGTGAACAAGCATCTGCACCGGGCGCACACCTTGCTGGACACCACGGGCCGCACCTTCCTGGAGCATTCGCTGCACCGGCCTGCCGAACTCTTACGCGGCGGTTTCATGCGCGCGCTCACCGCCGTGCGGCCCGCAGAGCTGCTGCGGCCGCTGCACGCCGTGAACCGCAGCGGCCTTGGCGATGCGCGCGCAACGCAGCTCTTCGACCGCTTCGCCACCTACAACGGCAGCGACCCGTACCGCACCCCCGGCCTCATGCGCATGATCCCCGGCCTGGAGCATGGGCAGGGCGCCTTCTACCCGCTTGGTGGCATGTACACCATCACGCGCGCGCTGCACTTACTGGCCGTGGACCTGGGCGTGCGCTTCCACTTCAACACCCCGGTGGAGCGGATCCTGCTCGACGCGGAGAAGCGTCGCGCCATCGGCGTGCGCACGCAGGGCTGGGACCACCTGGGCGAACTCGTGGTGAGCAACATGGACGTGGTGCCCACCTATCGCCGGCTGCTGCCCGGGCTGAAGGCGCCGGAGCGCACTCTGCGCCAGGAGCGCAGCAGCAGCGCGCTGGTGTTCTACTGGGGCGTGCGGGCGGACCATCCGCAGCTGGGCCTGCACAACATCCTTTTCAGCAACGACTACCGCACGGAGTTCGACCACCTCTTCCGGCGCCTCACGCTGTACGCGGACCCCACGGTGTACATCAACATCACCAGCAAGCACACACCGGGCGATGCGCCGCGCGGCCACGCCAACTGGTTCACCATGATCAACGCGCCGCGCGACGAAGGCCAATACACGGATGCGGTGATCGATGCCGCGCGCGCGGCCGTGCTGGCCAAGGTGAAGCGCACGCTCGGCATCGACCTGGGTCCCTTGATCGCCGCCGAGGAGGTGCTGGACCCGCGCGACATCGCGGCCCGCACCGGCAGCCACCAAGGCGCGCTTTACGGCACCAGCAGCAACTCGCCCTGGGCCGCGTTCCTGCGCCATCCCAACTTCCACGGCCGCGTGCAGGGGCTCTACTTCTGCGGGGGCAGCGTGCATCCCGGCGGAGGCATCCCGCTCGCCCTGCTCAGCGCCCGCATCGTGGCGGGCCTGGTGCCGCAGGCCCGGCCACAACACATCCCCCTCCCCGCATGAGAACGATCGCCCAACGCCTGGACCGCCGCCACGCCATCGGCGCCGTGCTTGTGCTCCATGGTGTGGGCCTGCTGGCCTTGATGAGCCCGCTGGCGCCCTGGGTGCTGCCGCTCACCCCCATGAACCTGGTGCTCACCGCCATGGCCATGCTCGCCTTCAGCGGCCTGGACCGCCGCACCATCGCGGTGGGGCTCCTGCTGGGCACGCTCGGCTACTTCGTGGAAGTGCTCGGCGTGCACACGGGCCGCGTGTTCGGCAGCTACGCCTACGGCGATGTGCTCGGCATGAAGGTGGCCAACGTGCCGCTGCTCATCGGGCTCAACTGGAGCATGCTGGTGTTCGCCATCGGCGCGCCGCTCACCCGGCTGCGCTGGCCGGTGTGGAGCAAGGTGCTGGCCGGCAGCGCGGCCATGGTGGCGCTGGACCTGCTGATCGAGCCCGTGGCCGTGCACCTGGGTTTCTGGACCTGGGCGGGCGGTGTGATCCCCCTGCGCAACTACGTGGCCTGGGGCGCGGTGAGCGTGGTGTTCTTCACCGTGTACTTCCTGGTGCCCGTGCGGCGCGACAATCCGCTGGCGCCGTACGTACTGCTGGCCCAGGTGGTTTTCTTTGCGGGCCTCAACGTGCTGTTGGGCGCGGCGTGATGGAGCACTACTACTACCTCGGGCTCGACCTCTTCACGCTGAGCTTCCCCCTGGCCCGCAGCTTCGAGCCGAAACTGCAGTACTGGCGCAAGTGGCCCGGGCTCTTCACCGGCATCGCCGTGATGGCCGCGGTGTTCCTCATCTGGGACGCCATCTTCACGGCGAACGGCGTGTGGGGCTTCAACCCGCGCTACCTCACGGGTCCCCGGTTCTTACACCTGCCCATCGAGGAATGGCTCTTCTTCCTGGTGGTGCCCTACAGCTGTGTGTTCATCTACGAAGCGCTGCGGTACTACGTGCGTCGCGATGTGCTGGGCCGCATCGCCCGCCCGCTGAGCATCGCGCTCATGCTGGTGCTGGTGGTGGTGGGCGTGCTCCACATCGACCGCATCTACACGGCCATCACCTTCCTCTGCACCGCCGCCCTGCTCGCCCTGCATGTGTTCGTGCTCAAGAGCCCGTGGCTCGGCCGCTTCTACCTGGGCTATGCCGTAAGCCTGATCCCCTTCTTCCTGATGAACGGCATCCTTACCGGCTGGCTGCTGCCGGAGCCCATCGTGTGGTACAACAACGCGGAGAACCTCGGCATCCGCATGAACACCATCCCCATCGAGGACAGCCAGTACCTGCTCTTCTTCCTGCTGCTCACCATCACGTTCTACGAGCGGCCCCTGAAGCGCGCGCACGGCGACCTGCCGCCCGTTAAGGCGTGAGCGTGCTGGCCTTGTAGGCCTTGCTCCACTTCCACCAGCCCACCGCACTGAGGCACACGTAGGTGGCGAAGAGCACCGCATACGCGTGCATGGGCGGCTCGGCGCTCAGGAACATGGTGATGGCCACGCCGTCCACCAGGCACCAGTAGAGCCAGTTCTCCAGCACCTTCTGCGCCATCATCCAGGTGGCCAGCGCGCTGAACACGCCCACCCACGCGTCCATCCACGGGCTTTCGCTCCAGCCCAGCCGCTCGAACAGCAGCGCCACCGCCGCCGTGGCGAGCAGGGAAACGCCGAGCGCCACCCCGTGCCATCGCAGTGGGCGACGCGTCACCGGTTTGTGCGCCTCATCGCGCCCCCAGCTAAGCCAGCCGTACACGCCCATGGCCACGTAGTACACATTGAGCACCGCCTGCCCGGTGTAGTTGCGGTGGTGGTAGTACACCACGAACATGATCGACGACACCACCGCGAACACCCAGCCGATGCGCTTCTCGAACGCGGCAAGGAAGGTGTAGCACGCCCCGAGCACCGCACTGCTCCACTCCAGGGCCACCCACGCGCTCTCGCTCATGCGGCGAAGATGGG
>ERZ724521.1199-NODE-1199-length-11570-cov-4.443248_pt1 | contig 11570 bp, 9 predicted proteins | sample MGYA00376054_ERZ724521 | MGnify/ENA primary metagenome ERZ724521 (study PRJEB28724, sample SAMN07190883) | activated sludge metagenome | isolation source: activated sludge of sewage treatment plant in Hong Hong | place: Hong Kong | collected 2016-03-17 ... | reverse complement strand
AGCCTCAGCTACACCATCGAGGTGTACCGCGGAAACCTGAAGGCCGAGCGCCACGCGGGCATATTCGCCCTGTTCGTGATGTTCTTCCCCCAGTTGGTGGCCGGGCCCATCGAGCGCGGACAGGCGCTGCTGCACCAGTTCCACGAACCCAAGCGCTTCAGCTATGCCGCTACCGAATGGGGACTGGTGAAGATCGTCCACGGCTTTTTCAAGAAGGTGGTGGTGGCCGATGGACTGTCCGGCTACGTGGATAGTGTGTACGGCAACGCCGACCACGCCTCAAGTCTGTCGCTGCTGCTGGCCACCATCTTCTTCGCCGTACAGATCTACTGTGACTTCTCCGGTTATTCGGACATCGCCGTGGGCACCGCGCGCGTGCTCGGCATCGAGCTCATGGAGAACTTCCGAAGGCCCTACCTCTCCACCTCGATGCAGGAGTTCTGGTCCCGCTGGCACATCTCCCTTTCCAGTTGGTTCCGGGACTACGTGTACATCCCCCTCGGCGGCAACCGGGTGGTGAAATGGCGCTGGTACTACAACCTGATGATCACGTTCATGATCAGCGGGCTCTGGCACGGGGCGGATTGGACCTTCGTCATCTGGGGCTTCCTGCATGGTGCCTACCTGGTGCTGGGCCTGATGCTCGCAGGTCCGCGCGCCCGGCTGGGCACGTTGTTGGGGCTTGACCGGGTGCCCCGTCTGCGTGCCGTGCTCAACTGGGGCATCACCATGCTCCTGGTGGTGCTGGCCTGGGTCTTCTTCCGGGCCACGGATGTCCACCAGGCGTTCGCTGTGCTGAAGGGCATCCTCCTTTTTGACGGGCGCCTTCAGCTCTCCGCGTTCGCCGCCAAAGGAGGCCTGCTCACTCCGGCGATCGGCGTGCTGCTCATCGGGCTGCTTGCCCTGAGCTACCGCCTGCCCTACGACCTTCGTCTGCGTCATCCGCGTCGCTTCATCGTGGCGGCGACCCTCCTGATCATTCTCCTTGGCAGCAATGGCGGCGAGTTCATCTACTTCCAGTTCTAGGCGCTTCCTCCTGCGCCTGGTGCTGCCCGCAGGGCTGGCCATCGCGGCGGGCTGCTGGTTGATGGACCAGGCCGTGTGGCGCCTGCTCATCCTGCCCGCGCGGTCGGCCGGTGCCTACAAGGTTCATCGCATGTTCACGGAGGAGGATCCGCAGGAGGTGCCCATCCTCGGCTCCTCCCGTGCTGCAGGCTCGTACGTGCCGGAGCTTATCGACCCGCATGTGTACAACTACGGGATCGAGAAGACGGAACATGAACTGGTGGAGGTGATGCTCGAACGCGAGCTCCAGAAGTCCAGGCGCACCCCGATCCTGATCAACTGGGACCTCGAGATGTACCGCCACAGCATCGGCAATGTGGCGCATTTCGTACCGAACCTGGCGCATCCGGAGGTCAGGCGCTATATGCGTGAAGAGCTGCGGTGGTACCACCGGTTCGCCGGTGTGCGCTATTTCGGGCTCTATGACGAGTACCTGCGCGCCGCCCTTGGCGAACGGGCCGAAGGCAATGCGCGCTCACGGGGTGGTGTGTTCGATCGAACGCCGTTCGATGCCGGGCGTTTTGAACGACTTGTCCGGCGCAGGGAACAGGCGGAGGCGGGTTGGACGGACCCGGCCGGCAGGGACAGCACGTTGATGGCCTTGCTGATGCGCACCGACCGCCCCATCGTGATCGTGGTGGCGCCCTATCATGCGGCGTGCTTCCGCAACTACAAGGGCCTGGCGGAAGCAACGCGCTATCTCAAGCGGCTGGACGCATTGCCCCAGGTGACCGTGCTCGACCACGGTCGCGATCCGCTGCCGGATGATCACTTCCTGAACACCACGCACGTGAACGAGCGGGGCGCGCGGGCCTTCAGCGCGGTCGTGGGTGCGGAATGGCGGCGGCTTTTCCCGGAGCGGCAATGAAGTACGGGCGTTCCGTGCTCCGGGTGATCGGGGTCCTCGCCTTGGCGTTCCTGCTGCTCGAGGCCATGGCCAGGATCGGTGGTGTGGAGCCTCTCCACATCAACGAAGGCCGTGTTCGTCGCCCGGTCCAACGTTGCATGGAGTGGCCGGTGGCGGGTGGAGGTTCCGTGACCCAATGCACCAATGCGCTGGGGCTCGTGGGGCCACTACCGGGCAGTGATGACCGGCGCGTGATCGCGTTGGGCAGCAGTACCACGGAATGCCCGTACATGTCCGAAGAGGAGACCTGGCCGGTGCGTCTGCAACGCGCGCTGGAGGCCCGTGGGCTCCACGTGTGGGTGGGGAATGCCGGGGTCAGTGGGTCCACGGCCGTGGGCCAGGCCATCTACCTGGAGGACCGGTTGCTGGACCTTGGCCCGGAGCTGGTGCTCTTCATGCCGGGCGCGAACGATCGCCGGCCATTGGATCCCCGACAGGATGCGGGCATGTTGGCACCGGACCGAACGCCCTGGCACACGGCACTGATCCGTCACAGCCGCATGCTCACCTGGCTCGCGCGTTCGTTGACCCGAAGGGGCGTTGCCGTACCGCAGCGCTCGGAGCTGGATGCGCGTGCCTGCACCGACACCGGGTTGAACATGGACACGCATGCGCAGCTGCAGGCCGACTACCGCCAGCGCCTGATGCGCGTGATCGACCGGTGTCGCATGAACGGGGTCGGCCTTGTGGTGATCACGCAGCCCACCGGATGCTCCGCGGACGCCCCGGTCCATGCGGTCATGGAACGCTACAACACCACGGTGCGCGAGGTCGCAGCGGAGCAGCGCCTTGCGCTCGTCGACCTGGCACGGGCGGAATGGGCGCGCGATACCTGCTTTCTGGATGCCATCCACTTCTCCGCCGCCGGAGCGGCCCGGGTGAGCCAGCTGCTGGCTCCTGCGCTTGAGCGCATCCTTGCGGAGCGCCTTACGGCACCATCCGCTCGACCGCAGTGATGCGGTCGCCTACCCGCAGCCGCCAGGCCACCTCCATGCCGCGCACCACATGCGCGAAGCGGGTGTACCGCCCGTCCAGGTGCGGGGCGTCGGCGAGCATGATGAAGAACTGGCAGCTCTCCGTGTCCTTGCCTGCGGAGGCGAGCCCCACAGCTCCCGTGGTGAAGCCCTCCATGCCCACTTCGGTGCGCAAGGTCCATGGCATGCCGCCATAGCCATCGCCGCGCGGACATCCGCCCTGCGCAACGAAGTCGGGCACCACCCGGTGGTAGTACTCGCCGTTATAGTATCCAGCGGCCACCAGCGAATCGAAGGCCACGCAGCTGCCCGGAGCCAGCATCGGTTCCAGTTCAAGGATGATCTCACCCTGGCTTGTATTGATCCGGTACTGAGGCGCGTTGCCCAGGCTTGCCAACCGTGCCCGGTCGATGGGGTGGTTGAAGCGTGGGGCCTGGTGCTTCGGCTCGGGCAACCCATCGCGCTTGGCGCATAGCGCATCCAGGAGCTGGATGGTCTCCAGATCGCGGATCGGATGCAGTGCCGATCGTGCTGCGGACTCCAACCCTTTGTCCATGAAGCGCGCAAGGAAGTCGGGCTTTTCCTCCTTCAACCGCTCGCATATCGCGGCGATGAGTCCTGCGTCCCCGGTCAACAGCACGGACCGCATGAAGGACGAGCGGTATTCGTCGTTCGCGCGTTGGTCGACCTCGGCATGCTTCAGGAACTCCCCACGCACGGCGAACCATTGTTCGAGTGCCGCCTGCCGGATGGCCGCTGGCCTGTTCCCCAACACAAAGGCCTTCAACGAGTCGATGTCCTCGTGACGAGTGTGGAGCGCCTTCGTCAAACTGGCGCCCAAGTAGGGCCCCAGGTCCTGTTGGGCCATGCTCCGCATCAACAGGCCGCAAGTGCGGCGGGTGTCCTCATCCCCGTGGCGCATCACCAGGCCGTACAGCGGGATCTTCACCGCATAGTCGGCGTGTTCCTGTGCCGTGGTCCACAGGGTCTGGCCATCGGGAAGCTCCTTCAGCTTCAGCAGCTCCTCCACCGCCTGGTCGCGCACCATGCCGCTGGAGTCCTGCAAGGCCTTCCAGATGAGCTCGTTCTTCTTCGGCTCCTCCCAGCGACCAAGGCCGCGCAGTGCCATCACGCGCATGCGTGGATCGGGATCATTTGTCAACCATTCCTGCAGCCGGATGAAGGCTTCATCATGACCCGTTCTGCTCAGTGCGGCGAGCAGGGGCAGTCGCAGGTCGGTGTACCCGCTATCCGGGATGGTCATCGCGATGTCCAGGAGTTTGCGCGCGAGAGGCTTCAACAGCGCGGAAGGACTGCGTGCAGCCACCTGCAGGGCCGCTTCATCGATCAGGGGGTCGCGCGCCGTGTAGAGCGCGAGGGCCTGGCGGAGGTGGGCCGTATCCGTGCAGTTGTTCGTTGTGGCGAAGAAGAGGCCGCGCAGCACCCCGAGCGTATCCGCCCGGGTGGCGAGGGACCGGCGCACTAACAGGTCCGCGCCGTTCCGGCGGCCGCACCGTCCCGCTGCCTCTGCGATCCGCCCGCGCACGGCAGGCTCCGGTTCTGCGGAGAACCGCTCGATCAATTGATGCACGGTCACACTGTCACCACAGAAGCCGAAGGCGAATGCCGCCTGCGCACGCACCACCGCATCGGGATCGGACAAGGCCTGGAGCAAGGCTGGCACGGCGGACGTTCCGCCCACCGAGGCGAGCGCCAGCGCGGCATGAGCGCGGGTGGCCGCCAGGCTGTCCTTGAGCAGCACGAGCAAGGCCCCGGTGTCCCGCCGATCCTGCGCGTCCAGCACGGACCAGCGGACGGGATCGATCTGCGGGGTGGCCATGGGCCGCGACCGGCCAGGCTCATCGGCCGGGTTGCAGGCGAACAACAGCAGGAGCAGGGACCAGGCGGGCTTCATGCCCGAAAGTTGCGCACGGCCCCCGAACCCGGGACGCGCGGTCCGGCAGGATATCTTCGTCAGCCCATAATGACCCCAACGATCACCTTGCCGCTGGCAGGCCTGCTGCTTTGGAGCACGGCCGCAGCCCAGCCCGCCACCGACAGTGTTGCCATCGCCAACATGCGAGCGGACATCCGGTACCTCGCTGCCGACAGCCTTCAGGGAAGAGAGACCGCGACCATCCATGAGCGGATGGCGGCGGACTGGATCATCGCACGGATGAAGGAGGCCGGCCTGACCCCGAAAGGCGATGAAGGCGCTTTTCTTCAGGGCTTCCCGTTCGACGGGGTGCCCACCCTGGGCACCAGGAACGCGGCACAGCTTGGGCGGAACAAGCTGGATCCGGGCACCGATTTCTACCCGGTCTCCTGGTCGTCCAGCGGATCGGTGTTCACGCGGCTGGCCAAGTGCCGCTATGGTATCCTGGCGCCGGAGAAAGGCCGGAACGACTACGAGGGCGTCGAGGTGAAGGACCACGCGGCGGCCATTTCCATCGGTTCGCCGGACGGCATTCATCCCCACAGTGAATGGCTGGACCATCATGACCTCGGCCGCCGCATCAAGGATGCCATCGCGCAGGGAGCGAACGCCGTGTTGCTCTACAACGATGATCCCACGGCCACCGACCCGGACAGCACCTTGAAGAAGAAGATCAAGCCCTGCGGAGTGCCCGTGATCTTCCTGACGAAGAGCGGCCAGCGGAAGATGGGCCTTGATGGCGAGCCGGTCTCGGTGAGCGTTGATATCGATCGTCCCGTGCTGACCGGTCACAATGTGGCGGGCTTCATCGATAACGGAAAGCCGAACGTGGTGGTGATCGGTGCGCACTACGATCATTTGGGCCACGGCATCGAGGGCTCCCTGCACCGCGGAGGACCGGGCATCCACAACGGGGCGGACGACAATGCGAGCGGCGTGGCCATGATGCTTCAACTGGCGCGCGACCTGCGTGCGATGCCGAAGGCGGGGAACAACGACTACCTCTTCCTGGCCTTCAGCGGGGAGGAGATGGGCCTGCTTGGCAGCAATTGGTGGTCGAAGCACCCCGCGGTGCCGATCGGCGAGCTGAACTACATGATCAACTTCGACATGGTGGGCCGGTTGGACTCGTTGAACACGGTGATCATCAACGGGGTGGGCAGCTCCCCCGCCTGGAACCTCCTGCGACCGGATACCGCCACGGTGAAGAAGCCGAAGAAGTCCCCCATGCGGCCCAGGAAGGAGGAGGCGTCACCGGAGCCGCTGAAGGTGAAGCTCACCGAGAGCGGTGTGGGCCCGAGCGACCATACCAGCTTCTACCTGAAGGACGTGCCCGCGATCCACTACTTCACCGGTGCGCATGAGGACTACCACAAGCCGAGCGACGACGAGGAGAAGATCAATTACGATGGCATGGTGCGTGTGCTGCGGCATGTCGAGGACCTTATCGTCGCGCTGAACGACAGTGGTAGGGTGACCTTCACGAAGACCGCGGTGGATACCAGCTCAACGCCTTCGTTCAAGGTGACGCTGGGGGTGGTGCCGGACTATGCGTACAGCGGAGAAGGCATGCGCATCGACGGCGTCACGGATGGCAAACCCGCGGCCAAGGCCGGGTTGAAGGCCGGGGACATCGTCATCCGGCTTGGTGAGCACCGGATAACCGACATGATGAGCTACATGAAAGGACTTGGCCGCTTCACCAAGGGCGAGGTGACCCCGGTGACGGTGCTGCGCGACGGAAAGGAGTTGACCGTGAACGTGACCTGGTGATGGGTATCGGCAATGTGGCGGTGATCGGTGCGGGCAGCTGGGGCACGGCCCTGGTGAAGCTCCTGCATGGGAACAACGAGCGTGTGCTGTGGTGGATCCGCAGACCCGCGACCATTGAGCACATCCGCAAGTACGGGCACAACCCGGACTACATCAGCGCGGCCCAGTTCGATGTGGGCCGGCTCCACATGAGCGATGACCTGGATGCGGTGGTGCGCGAAGCGGACACCCTGATCCTGGCCGTGCCATCCGCCTTCTTGAAGGGCACCCTGGAGCAACTGGACCGCAGTGCGCTGCAGGGCAAGGCCGTGTTCAGTGCGGTGAAGGGCATCGTGCCGGAGACCAACCAGATCGTGGGGGAATACCTGTTCGATCACTGGGGCGTGCGCAAGGAGCACTTCGGTGTGATCTGCGGCCCCTGCCATGCCGAGGAGGTGGCCATGGAGCGCCTCAGCTACCTCACCATCGCTGGGCAGGATCCCGCGCGCACGGCGGCCATGGGCCAGGCGCTCAGCGGGCGCTTCCTACGGACCACCCTCAGCGATGACATCTACGGCACCGAGTACGCGGCCATCCTGAAGAACGTTGTTGCCGTGTGCGCAGGCATCAGCGTGGGCCTGGGGTATGGCGATAACTTCCGTGCGGTGCTGGTGAGCCGCGCCATCCAGGAGATCGCCCGTTTCGTGCAGGCTGTCCACCCGATCGACCGCGACATCAACGAACCGGCCTACCTGGGCGACCTGCTGGTGACGGCGTATTCCACCTTCAGCCGGAACCGCGAGTTCGGCAACATGGTCGGCAAGGGCTACAGCGTACGGGCGGCCCAGCTGGAGATGAACATGGTGGCCGAGGGCTACTACGCGGTGAAATGCGTGCACGAGATCAACGCACGCCTGAAAGTGGACATGCCCATCGCCGAGGCCACGTACCGCATGCTCTATGAGCGGATGGCGCCGATGATGGAGATGCGCCTCCTGAGCGAGCGCCTCAATTGAGGCCGATCACCCACGTAAGGTCCAGTTCCCAGCCGGCACGGACGTTCACGGCCTCGGCCATGCGGAGCACGCGCTCCGGCTGCCGCAACGCGCCCAGAACGCCCGTGGACCACCGCCCGTTGCCATCCGTATCCACCACCAGGCGCAACCGGTAGGTGCCCGTGGGCAGGGTCCCGAGCGCGAGGTGGGCCGGAAGCTGGTCCACGCGCAACTGAAGTACGCGCTCGTCCTGTGCGTTCAACAATTGCAGCAGCAGCGGACCCCTCGGTGCCCCGGCCGTGTCGGCTTGCAGGGAGAGCCGCAATTCGCCGGTGGCTCCTTCGCGCAACGTCTCCAGGTCGAGCCGCAGGGTGTCGTTCCGGCCGCCGTAGATGTCCTCCAAGGTGCCGGGCTCGAGCGTAAGGCGCGCCGGGCCCTCGGTGGGCAGGACCCCGGCCAGATGCACCGTGCGCCGGTCCGTACTGTCCACGTTCAGGGCGATGCGTTCCTGCCCTTGTGCGGTGGCCAGCGCGGCCGTGGTCCGCAACAGCCGCGCCACGGGGCGCGAGGTGCGCAGCACCGGGTTCTCACCGGAGCGTCCTTTCCGCGGCGTGGCGTTGAGCAGGAACGGCATCCGCTTGTCCGTTCGATAGGTCAGGGTGTCCAGCAGGCTGTCCGACTCGTACACCGCGAAGCGCTGGTCCTGCAGCAGGGTGGTGTCCGATGGCCACAGGAGCACGGTGTCGTTGCCGGGGCTCCACTCACTGGCCCAGGTGAGCACGCCACCGGTGCGATCAATGGACCGCAGGCGCAGGGATCGGCCGGGCCGCGCCAGCACCATCCGCCATGCGCGGTCCGCCGTCACCTTCGCCTCCATCACCGTCTGGGCCGCCGGTTCTTCGCGGAACAACCGCAGGTCAACGGACGCGCTGTCCCCGGCCCGCACGCCTGCGGAACGGAAGCCGAGCTCCTCGTCCGGCAGGTCGTACCGGAAGTTCGCGTTGCGGTCGCGCAGGGCACCGATCCCGTAACGTCCCGCGGCCAGGTGCTCCAGGGCAAAGCGCCCGTTCGCATCCGTTCGTGCGATGTACGCCGGCAGGCTGTCCCGCAAGGCATCGGTCGCCGTGTCCGTGCGCAACATCACCAGGGCATCCTTCACCGGCGCGTCCGTGAAGGCATCCCGAACGACCCCGTGGATGCGCAGGCTGTCCAACGCTGTTCCCGTGGAGAACACATAGGTCAACGATCCGGCCGGATTGCCCTCGGAAAGGTCCAACACCGCCTCACCCAAGGCGATGGAATAGGTGGTGTTCGCACGAAGGGGCGACCGGAACAACACTTCGATGTCGCTTCCGCCAAGCACCCGGTATTCCGGTGCAGGTGACAGCGGTGGTGAAATGATGATCCGTTCGTTGGGGCGCTCCAGGCGTATGCGTTCGTCGAAGTGCAGCACGATGCGGCCGGCCGTGAAACCCGTGGTCCCGGGTGCCGGCTCGGCCCCGAGCAGCCGGGGCGGTGCCACGTCCTTCGGACCACCCTGGGGATCACGCACCTGTGCACAGGCCGCCAGGAGCAGCAGTCCTGCGTATGCCGATGCGCGCCTCATTCGAAGAGCGGCTCCAACTGGGCGGTGAGGCGCTCCAGCGCGTGCGCGTCCACCACGCTGAAGTCATCCGGTCGTTCGCTGTCGATGTCGAGCACGGCCGCCACGCGCCCGCTGCGGTCGCGCACAGGCACCACGATCTCGCTGCGGCTGTGGGGGCTGCAGGCGATGTGGCCGGGGAACAGGTCCACATCGGGCACCACCACCGTGCGTTCCTCCGCCCAAGCGGTGCCGCACACGCCGCGGCCATGCCCGATGCGGCTGCAGGCCACCGGTCCTTGGAACGGCCCGAGCACGAGCTCCGCACCCATCACGCGGTAGAAGCCGACCCAATGCCAGCGGAAGGCGGTGTGCAGGGCCGCGCTCATGTTCGCCATGGCCGCGATGAGATCCCGCTCCTCCGCCAGCAGCGCATGCACCTGCGGGGCCAGCGCGGCATAAAGATCAACACGGTCGTTGGTCTCGGGCAGGTGAAGGCTGTTGGACATGGGCCGCGAAAATACCCGGCGGTTCAGGCACAGGCGCAGGTGAACACACTGATCCGGATGCCGGGCACTTCCTGCAAACGCCGTGCACAGGCCTCGATGGTGGCACCCGTGGTGATCACATCGTCCACCAGCAGGACATGGGCATTGCGCAAGGCGCCGGGGTCGCCCAGCTGGAACGCGTCCTCCACGTTGCGCCAGCGGTCCATGCGCCCCTTCCGCGTCTGCGTCGTGGTCCGCACGATGCGCAGGAGCTCCGCGCCGGGATCACGCAGGGGCCACACCTCCCGCATGCCGTCCACCAGCACCTGGGCCTGGTTGTATCCCCGTTGGTGCAGTTTGCGCGGGTGCAGCGGCACGGCCATGATCGTGTCCACCGAACTGAAGCGGGCGCTGGTCATGATCTCCAGGGCCATCCGGTTCCCCAGTTCCATTCCCGTGGGCCGGTCGCCTTGGTATTTCAGCCGGTGGAGCATCCGTTGCACCATGCCATCCCGGGTGAACTGCAGGAAGGCGCTCGCGGCGGTGAAGGGGAAGCGTCCGAAGAAGAGCTGCTCCACCCGGTTCCGGGGATCATCGTGGAAGCGCGTGCGCGGCAGGTCCTGCAGGCAGTGCAGGCAGATGCAGTTCTCCGCGCGCATCAGCGGCCGGTCGCAGCCCGCACAGCACCGTGGCAGCACAAGGCCCACCAGATCGTGGAACAGGGTGCGGCGCACGGCCTTCATGGGTTCAATACTTTGTTGAAAACGGTCGAACGCCTGAAAAGTAGCCGGTTGTCACCAAGGTAATTTCGCCCCGTTCCGCCCGTTCATGGGTGGAGCACGCCCCATGGACCCTGTTACTCCCGTGAACCAAGACACGCGCAAGAACCGCTCGAACGTGGTGCTGCTCCTTCTGGTGGTGGTGCTGCTGATCAGCAATGTGGTGCTGCTCTACCTCTGGTCGCAGAAGGGCGATGAGGCCCAGCTCGCTCAGCAGCAACTGGCCAGCACCACCAGCGAGAAGGACAACGTGACGAAGCTGCTCGAGGACATGCTTGCGCAGTACGACACGCTCAGCGCCGAGAGCGAGGAGTACAAGGCCCAGATCGCCGACCAGCAGAAGCAGATCAGCGAGCTGATGGACAAGGTGAAGAACGGCAACTACAGCCTGGCCAAGGCCAAGAAGGAGGCCGAGACGCTCCGCCGGATCATGCAGGGTTACATCCAGACCATCGACTCCTTGAACCAGGTGAACCAGGCGCTCACCGCGGAGAACCTCAGCACCAAGCAGGAGCTCGGTGAGGTGAAGGGGCAGAAGGTCGCCCTTGAACAGCAGAGCGCCGAGCAGCAGGCGATCATCGCCCGCGGCTCCGTGCTGCGCAGCACGGTGATGACCGCCGTGGCCATTTTCGAGCGCGGCAGTGGCAAGCAGGTGGAGACCCCGCGGGCCGGCAAGGCCGAGCAGGTGAAGTGCTGCTTCACCATCGGCGAGAACCTCACGGCGAAACCCGGCAACCGCACGCTCTACCTCCGCGTGATCAGTCCGGACGGCAGTGTGCTCCCGGCGGCCGAGGCCGATAACCGCTTCAAGTTCAACGGCATGGAGGGCGAGTTCAGCGCCAAGCGCGACGTGGACTACCAGAACCAGCCGGTGGAGGTCTGCATCTACTACAAGGCCTCGGGCAAGATGGCCACCGGCCAGTACATCGTGGAGGTGTATGAGGCCGGGGGCCAGGTGGGTTCCACCTCCTTCAACCTGAAGTAGTCCACCGTTCAGAAGAAGGCGCGGACCTGTGCGCCGCCCACGTGCACCACGGGCACGGCTTCGCTGCGGCGCCCGTTGTAGGGGAGGTCCAGTTGCAGGTTCCCGCT
>ERZ724521.1197-NODE-1197-length-11574-cov-5.513847_pt1 | contig 11574 bp, 10 predicted proteins | sample MGYA00376054_ERZ724521 | MGnify/ENA primary metagenome ERZ724521 (study PRJEB28724, sample SAMN07190883) | activated sludge metagenome | isolation source: activated sludge of sewage treatment plant in Hong Hong | place: Hong Kong | collected 2016-03-17 ... | reverse complement strand
GGACGGTGGACGGTGGACGGTGGACGGTGGACGGTGGACGGTGGACGGAAAAAAAAGTTAATTATTGTTTAGTGTTCTTGATTGGATCAGTTTTTTGAGCGAGGCACGTATTTTTTCAGCGCTGTTTTCCAGCTGTTCAAGTGTTTCGGAATCGACATAGCCAATCCGTTGCGCGATATTCAACTGTGTTATAACCTCCGCGGCAGAGCCTTTGGTAATATTAAAAAAGTGTATGCACTCCCGATTGCTGCCGCGTTCATCGCCTTCTGCAATATTGGACGAAATAGAAACAACGGCACGCCTGATTTGATCTCGCAAGGCAAAGTCTTTGGAAAAAGAGGATTCCCGGGTAATGCGATAGACGCGCTCTGCGAGTTCCATAGCATCATTCCAGACCCTCAGGTCTTTAAATTTTCCCATGATTTTAACGTTTTAAAGGTTACATTTCAATCCGTCTACCCGCCTCCGGCAAACCTTTGGCGGGCAAGCCCGTCCACCGTCCACCGTCCACCGTCTACCGTCATCTATTTATACGCTTCCAGTCCCGTCACATCGTGGCCCGTGATCAGGAGGTGGATATCGTGCGTACCCTCGTAGGTAAGCACCGTTTCCAGATTCATCATGTGGCGCATGATCGGGTATTCGTTGGTGATGCCCATACCGCCATGTATCTGCCGCGCTTCACGGGCGACTTCGAGGGCCATGTGCACGTTGTTGCGCTTGGCCATACTCACCTGGGCGGGCGTCATTTTGCCTGCATTGGCCAGTGTGCCGAGGCGCCAGGCAAGCAATTGTGCCTTGGTGATCTCGGTGATCATTTCAGCGAGTTTTTTCTGCGTCAACTGGAACGCGCCGATGGGTTTGCCAAACTGGATACGCTCTTTCGAGTAGCGCAGAGCCGAGTCGTAGCAGTCGAGTGCCGCGCCGATGGCGCCCCAGGCGATGCCGTAGCGGGCTTTGGTCAGGCACGAGAGCGGTCCTTTGAGGCCGGTAACGCCGGGCAGAACATTCTTCTTGGGCACCCGCACGTCTTCAAACACCAGTTCGCCGGTGATGCTGGCACGCAGCGACCATTTGCCGTGGATTTCGGGCGCCGAAAAGCCTTTCATGCCTTTTTCCACGATCATGCCGATAATGCGTCCTTCTTCGTTTTTTGCCCACACCACGGCAATATCGGCCACCGGGGAGTTGGTGATCCACATTTTGGCGCCGTTGAGGATGTAGGCGTCGCCGTCGTCCTTGATATTGGTGGTCATGCCGCTGGGGTTGGAGCCGTGGTCGGGTTCGGTGAGGCCGAAGCAGCCGATGAGTTCGCCGGAGGCGAGTTTGGGCAGGTAGTGGCGGCGCTGTTCTTCGGAGCCGAATTTGTAAATGGGGTACATGACCAGCGAACCCTGCACGGAAGCCATGGAGCGCACGCCGGAGTCGCCGCGCTCGAGTTCCTGCATGATGATGCCGTAGGCGATCTCGTCCATGCCGCCGCAGCCATATTCGGCGGGGAGGGAAGGACCGAAAGCGCCGATCTCGGCCAGCCCTTTAAACAACTGTGTGGGGCATTCGGCGCGGTTGGCGTAATCTTCGATGATAGGGCTGACTTCGGATTTCACCCACTGGCGCACGGCATCGCGGGCGAGCAGGTGTTCGGGCGTGAGCAGGTCGTCCACGCCGTAGTAATCGTGGTGCTGGTAGCGGTCTTCGCGTGCAGTGCGGGGGGTATGGGAGGCGGCGCCGTTAGATTGCATGGTATTTCCTCTGTGTTGTTGGTTAGGAAAAAATTTGCCGCAAAAGTAAGCAAAGTTTCATTGGAGGAAGCGGCCGAAAATGCGCCGGGCTTATTTTGACAGAATATAATTTTTCGGCCGTAAGCGTTTTTACGGGAAAAGCGAATATGGTTTGGGAGTTTGACAGAGAACAGTGCAAGGTCGACCAATTGGCAAACGGCTGTGTACTGTCTTGTACGGGCCAACCGGAGGTTGGTGTTACCATTTCCAGTCGTCCATGCCTTCCAGAGGCTTTGGTTTTACGGTGCGTTTGGTTTCGGCGCGTTGTTTCTGGCGTTCGAGCACGAGCCGGGCGAGTCCCCAGTTGGCGGGTTCGGGCGCATCGTGGCGCATAACCGGGTGTATTTTTTCCTCCAGCACATCGAGGCGGTAAAGCAGGCTCATCAGGTACTCCGGCTGCTTTTCCAGCATTTCCGCGATCCGGTTGGCGATCAGGGAAAGCAGTTCCTCTTCAGTGCCGGGCGTGGCCGCGTTCTCCAGATCAAAGGGTTTGAGTACGAGCGCGGCGGTTTGCTGTAGCGTTTCATCAGTCATCAGACGAAGGTACGCTTACCTACTAATCTCGGAGGATAGTTGTTTGAGAAAATCGGCTGCGCAGTGGCCCTACATTGTTTCCCTGCGTCTTTCTTTGGCCATTTTAATCCCCCTGCTCGCGAACTCTTCCCGCAACGCCTCGTGCATGAAGTCCATGTTGCGGATATAGTTTTCGCCCAGGCTCCACCAGGACACGTCCGCTTTCATGTCGTCGCGGCTCAGGCCGGTGATGACAACCTCCGTACCGCGTTCGGGGAGCCGCCAGGGGCAGCGCTGTGCGGCTGCCTCAACGGCCTCGCGCACCAGGCTCAGGTTGTTGTCGCTGTCGAGCAACAGCGAGATTTCGGATTGTATTTCGGCATCACGGACGATATTCTCAATAGCGCCTTCGGTCATTTTGCTGTTGGGAAAGATAATCGTCTTGCCATGTTCTGTCGTCAATACGGTGTTGAAAATCTGGATTTCGGCGACAAATCCGACCTTATCTTCCACCGTGAGCAAATCGCCAACTTTGTAGGGCTTGAACAGCAGGATCAACACACCGCTGGCAAAGTTGCCGAGGCTCCCCTGCAAAGCCAGTCCGACGGCGAAAGCCATCGCCGAAAAGACGGCGATAAAGGACGTTGTTTCGATGCCTAACTGGCCGGCGACCATAAGCAGCAGCGCAACTTTCAGGGCGACATCGGCCATGGAGAGCAGGAATGGACGCAGGCTGTCGTCCACATTGCGGCGTTTCAGAAAATTGCGAAACGCAGCGGTGATGCGGTGGATGATCCACAGCCCAACCACCAGCATAATCAGGCCGGCGATCACCTTAAGGCCATACTGGATAATAATTTCGTAGATGTGGTCGATGTACGTTTTTGGCTCCATGAGCGTTTGTAGTGGGTTAATGGCAATCCTTTTGCGGCTTTTGGCCGAAAACGCGGCAAAGTTGTGCAAAAGGTCGAAATTGATTTGCGATTTTTGCACCGAAAAACGGTTGTGCTGCCATTTATTTTCAATAGCCATCAGCCCGCCTTCGCCTAAATTACTCGCTACAAACAAACTTATTTCTTCTCGATGAGAAAATTGCTCACTCCGGCGTTGATCGCCATGATCGCGTTCTTCGCCGCCTGCACCCCGAAAACCGGCACTTCCGTCGCCACTACACCCACTGTCCCCGATGAACCCGTTACCTGGGACTCTATCGGCAAACCCCTCATGGGCCAGGACGATGAGGAGGAGGATGGCGAAGAACCCGCGGAATATTCCTTTATGGACCCCGCCGATGTATCGCCCGACCATCCCATGCTGTCGGATACCCTGCCGCCCTACAACCCCTCACACACTTTCGAGCACGACCTGATCCACACCAAAATCGAAATATCCTTCGACTGGGCCAACAAACGCGCCAACGGGAAAGCGACACTTACCCTTCGCCCCTGGTTTTACGCCACCGACAAGGTGACCCTAGATGCCAAAAATTTTGACATCAAATCGGTGACGTTCGACGGCAAAAGCGAGCAACTGAAATACGAATACAACAACGAACAACTGACGATTAACCTCGGTAAGACCTTTACCCGCAACGACGAGTTCAAAATCGCCATTTCCTATACCGCCAAACCCGACGAGCGCGAATCGTTCGGCGGCAGTGCGGCGATTACCCAGGACAAAGGCCTTTACTTCATCAACGCCGACGGCGCCGACAAGGAAAAGCCCATGCAAATCTGGACGCAGGGCGAAACGGAGAGCAATTCTTTCTGGTTTCCGACCGTCGACAAGCCCAACGAGCGCTGCACACAGGAAATGTACATTACCGTGGAAGACAAATTCAAAACCCTGTCGAACGGCGTACTCGTGTCTTCCAAAAAGAATTCCGACGGCACCCGCACCGATTACTGGAAAATGGACAAACCTCATGCGCCCTACCTGTTCATGATGGCCATCGGTGAATACGCCGTCGTGCGCGACAAATGGCGCGGTATCGATGTGGACTACTACGTAGAACCGAAGTTCGAGCAATACGCCCGCGATATCTACCCCTACACCATCGAGATGCTGGAGTTTTTCTCCTCCAAACTGGGCTACCAGTACCCCTGGTCCAAGTTTTCGCAGGTCGTGGTGCGCGACTACGTGAGCGGCGCCATGGAGAATACCACGGCTGTCATTTTCGGCGAGTTTATGCAGAAGACCAAACGCGAACTGCTCGACGACCATATGACGAATGAAAAAGTAGTGGCGCACGAGATGTTCCACCACTGGTTCGGCGACCTCGTGACCACCGAAAGCTGGGCCAACCTGACCCTCAACGAGGGTTTCGCCAACTACTCGGAATACCTCTGGCTCGAGCACAAACACGGCCGCGACGCAGCCGACTTCCACGAGATGCAGGAACAGCAGGGCTATATTTTTTCCGCCACCGACGGCGGCCACCCGTTGATCCATTTTGGCTACGACGACCGCGAAAGCATGTTCGACGGCCACTCCTACAATAAAGGCGGCGCCGTCCTCAATATGCTCCGCAATCAGGTCGGCGACGACGCCTTTTTTGCCGCCCTCCAACGCTACCTGAAGAAAAACGAGTACAGCGACGTGGAAGCCCACGAACTGCGCCTCGCCTTTGAAGACGTGACCGGACAGGACCTGAACTGGTTTTTCAACCAGTGGTTTTTTGCCGCAGGCCACCCCGATCTCGATATCTCCTACGGCTGGGATGAGGCAAGCCACCAGGCAAGCGTAACGATCACCCAAAAACAGGAAGGCGAAAAGGTTGCGCATGTATTCGACCTGCCCCTGGCCGTCGACATTTACGACGCTTCCGGCAAGGTGCGGCGCGAGCAGATCCGCGTCACCAAACGCAGCCAGACGTTTACATTCGATGCGCCAAGCAAACCTGCACTCATCAATACAGACGCCAACAAGGCGCTGCTCTGTGTCAAAAACGACGAACACAGCCCCGAAGAATGGGCCTTTATGTACCGCAACGCCCCGCGCTTCCGCGACCGCTACGAAGCCCTCGAAGGGTTGAAAAAAGAAAAGAGCGATCTGGCCAGACAGGTGAATATCGATGCCCTGCAGGATGCCTTCTGGGCAATCCGCCAAAAAGCGCTCGGCCGCGTGGATGCCTCTGACCCGACCGTACTGGCCGCCATCGTCAAGATGGCCGACAACGACCCCGAACCCAGCGTGCGCGCCACCGCCATTGAACTGCTCGGCGAAACGGGCGACAAACAATACATTCCTGTTATCAAGCAGGCAATGGGCGGCGATCAGGCATACAGCGTAGTGGGCGCCGGCCTCACGGCACTGACCAAACTGGATAAAGCAGCCGCCATCGAAGCCTCGAAAAGTTTGCAGGACGACGACAGCGATGCGCTTTCGGCCACCCTGGCCGAACTGTACGCCGAAAGTCCCGACCGCAGCAACTTGCCGTTTTTTGAGAAGAAACTGGGAAAAGTAGACTATATGTCCGCATTTTCATTCTTCGATAACTACCAGAAATTGCTCACCGGTCTGGGCGACGACGCACTGATCAGTAAGGGCGTGGAACAATTCAAAGCGGTATCGCTTAACCTGAAAACGAGTGAATTCCGCCGCTTTGCCGCTACCAAAGCCATCGCAGATATCCGCAATTATTACCGGGAGAAAGGCGACACGGCCAGGGCCGGTGAAATGGCAACGCTGATCCGAGAGATCAAGGAAAAAGAAACGGATGCGACGCTGAAGATGTACTACGATATGTTTGACACGCCGTAGGTAGTTGCGGTAGGTCCGGCGCCAGTTTATTAATGCTGCATATGACCGTGATTGTTGATTATGCCCTCCTTTTACTTCACCGACCTCCTGAAAGCACTTCAGGAGGTCGGCGTGTTTTTCGGCGAGATATAGCCGTCCCAACGGCATATGCTAACCACTAACGCCCACTGCTACTGTCTACCGCCGCTATACACTTCAATTCAATGGCGATCGGCGTAGGCAGGCTGTCTATTCCGACGGTGGTGCGGCAAGGCTGGTTGTCTTTAAAATATTCGGCGTAAATGCGGTTGAACGTATGGAAATCGCGTTCCATATTGACCAGGAAGACCGTCACGTCGACCAAATCCTCCCATTTGGCGCCACTGGCCTCCAGCACGGTCCGCACATTCCGGAATACCGAATGCACCTGGGCCTCAAAGTCGAATGCCGTATAATTACCTGCGGGAGAGCGCTGTAATCCGGGCACACCATCTGTTTCGGGGTCGCGCGGACCAATTCCGGAGAGGAACAGCAGGTTGCCGGCACGCCGGGCGTGCGGGTAAAGCCCCACCGGTTTGGGGGCATTTTGCGCATCGAATTTTTCACTGGCCATTATTCCGGTTTTTTTTCATGATGGTGTACAGACAATATTGTCCCGGTTGAAAAAGCAGGGCAAGGTAAGCTGGTTTTCAATTTCTGACGAAATTTGCCCCATGGAACAACCAACTTACGCACTCCTGATCGACTGTCCGGATCAGAAAGGCCTGGTATACGACATTACCGGCATCCTTTACAAAAACGGGCTGAATATTATTGGTAATCAGGAGTTTGTAGAACGCGAGCACAACCGCTTTCTCATGCGAACGACCTTTGCCGGCGCAGTGGACGAAGCGCTGATCCTGGAGGGACTTCGCGGAGTACTTCCGGCAGGCGCCGGGATACGGCTGGCCCGAAAAAGCAAAAAACGGATCGTCCTGCTGGTTACCAAAGAACAACACTGTCTGGGCGAACTCCTGGTACGCCACCAGTTCGACGAACTCAACGCCGAAATTCTGGCAGTGATCGGCAACCACGATACCCTGGCCAGATTTACCCATCAGTTCGGGGTCAATTTTCACCTTGTAGCCCATGATGGGAAATCGCGCGAACGCCACGAGGCCGATATGCAGGAAGTGATCCAACGCTACGATCCCGAATACATCGTGCTGGCCAAATACATGCGAATCCTCTCACCGGAGTTCGTGGCCCGGTTCCCCAACCGCATCATCAATATTCACCATTCCTTCCTTCCGGCCTTCGTCGGCGCCAGTCCTTACCGGCAGGCCTATGAGCGGGGCGTAAAAATAATTGGGGCAACTGCCCATTTTGTAAACAATGATTTGGATGAAGGCCCTATTATTGTGCAGAATGTTATCCCCGTCGATCATACCTATGCCGTAAGCGACATGATACAATCCGGCAGAGACGTGGAAAAGATATCCCTGGCCCGGGCGTTGAAACTGGTGTTTGAAGACAAGGTGTTCGTTTCCGGCAACAAAACCATCGTTTTTGATTAATTTATGGATCAACCATATCAAATCAGCCATTCATGAATAACGACCACCCTCTCTGGGGCCTTGACCTTGGCGGCACTAAAATTGAAGGCGCCATCCTGAAAAGCCACGCCCGGCCTGAAGTGCTGCACCGAATGCGTATTTCCACCGAAGCGCACAAGGGTTACGACCACATCATCGGTCAGGTAAGCCTGTTGATCAATATGCTCTCGGAAGCCTCCGGCCTCAAGCCGGAATCCGTCGGGCTCGGGCATCCCGGCACCCTGGACCCTCTAACCGGTCTGATCAAAAATGCCAATACCACGGCTCTGAACGGCATGCCGTTTAACGCCGATCTGGAGAAAAAGATCGGCGTGCCCGTGCGCCTGGCCAATGACGCCAACTGCTTTGCCGTTGCAGAAGCGCTCATGGGCGGGGTGCCCAAGGCCGTGCCTCATGCGGAGGTCGTATTCGGTGTGATACTCGGTACGGGTGTCGGCGGTGGCTGGGTCGTGCGCGACAAGGTTATCAGCGGCAGACAGGGGATCGCCGGTGAGTGGGGGCATAATTTCCTGGACGAAAGCGGCGGCCGCTGCTATTGCGGCCGGACAGGCTGTGTGGAAACCGTGATATCAGGCCCCGCGCTGGAGCGCTATTACCAAAGCCGCACCCTGAAGCATTTGCCGCTGCGCGAAATAACTGCCCGCGCAGAGGCCGGCGACGACGATGTAGCCGTAGAGACCATGGACCGGCTCATCCACTTTTTCGGCAAGGCCATCGCTATTGTGATCAATATCATGGACCCCGACGCCATCGTGCTCGGTGGCGGGGTGGGCAATATCGGGCGGTTATATACCGACGGCCCGAACGAGGCCTTGAAATACCTCTTTAATCCGCGCATCGATACGGTATTCCTGAAGCCCGAACTGGGCGATAGTGCAGGGGTGTTCGGCGCTGCGCTTTTATGATGAGTGCTCCCGAATCAAGGATTGGAAAATAAAATGGACGTATGAGGAAGAATAAATCAGGTCCTATTGGTCGTTTTTAAAAGACAGGTCCAACCCTATATCCGTGGGGTCCGCTATTTATCAGACGGGTTTTTCTTCCCGTTCATCAGCATTTCGATGGTTTTGAAAACACGTCCGGTGCGGGTTTCAGGTCTTTTGGTCTCTGTAATCCAGCGTACATACTCCTTGCGGTGGGTATAAGACAGTTTGTCGTAACGAGCCTGCGCCGCCGGATTGGCTGCGAAGGCAGCAGCCAGGTCCCCCGGTATTTCCACGATCCGTTCTTCCGTATCGCGCTGCAGGGTGATGAACACCGATTCACCCGGCTCCTTGCCGATCTTCGCGCGCAATTCTTTGTTGATGCCCAGAAAATGGCAGGACCCGCCCATATTGGTGAGCAATCCGCGGTGCGGAATACCGTCGTAGGTGATCTTCACTTTCACGTTACCACGTGTTCCAAACATTTCTTTTACATCATAGGGGAAGTCCACATACATTATCGGCGCGTCCGCATCTTTCAGGAGAATGGCTGTAAATTCAATGATTTCGTTCATAGGCGTCCATTTTCAGACACTAAATTCCTCCCAGGCCTTTTCCGCAAGTTGCCTGGTCAGTTGTTCGATATAATAACTGCCTGCGGCAGGGTCGGCCACTTCGGCCAGACCGCTTTCCAGTTTCAATAGTTGCTGGACATTTCTGGCGATCCGGCGGCTAAACGCCTGCGGGTACGGTGATTGCTCCTCCCGCCCGGTATCGAAGGGCAGTACCGTCAATCGATCGGCTCCACCCAGTACGGCAGACATGGCCATGGTTGTCGCGGCGATCATGTTGGTGTGCAGATCGTCGGTGTACACATCCGCCCGGAAGCGGGCGCTGACGACCGGGTACTCCGGCGCAACAGACCAGCCTTTTAGTACGTTAAGCCACAACAGTTTAAGCGCGCGAATCCGGGCAATTTCGAGGAAATAACTTTTGCCGACCGGCATCGAAAACTGTATTTGCGCCGCTACCTGCTCCACAGGAACGCCGCGTTCGGCAAGTTTTTCCAGATACAGGTTGGCGCGTCGCAGATCGGCGCCAAGCCCGGTAACGTCGTGCCCGGCGGCCGGCGTAATCACCCTGAAGCCCGGCAATTGCGTTTGGGCATACCCGATCAGGTCTGCCAGGTAGCGCCAGTCGATAATGCCGGATGAAGCGGCGGGATCAAAGTGCAGCGAGCCGTGTAGTTGTGACACAGGTATGTCGCGGGCCGCTGCCATCCGTTCCAGGCAGGCCAAAACGGCGCCGGGGTTTTGCACAACGCCCGGTCCTGCAAAATGGAGGCCGATATAATCCGGAAATATGCCGTCAAACAAAGCAGAAAAATCGTCGGAAGCCGGCGGGCTATCAAAGAAAAACGTCAACCCTTCCGTACCGCCCTCCAGCGCTTCAAGCGCCTGACGGTTGGCGGTCCGGATATCGCTCACAACGATATCCTCACAAATCTCCCAGCCGTCAGGCCTGTCCGACAAGGGCAGCGGCGGAACCGGCAGATCGTCGGCATGTGCAAACGGCGAGACCTTCAGTCCATCGGCCGGATACCAGTCGAATGCCTCCAAAGGTTTGTCTTTCAGATTCTTGACAATATACTGAAGCCATTCTTCCCGGCCAACGGGTGGGAATTCGGCAAAAAAATCAGCGGGTAAATCCTTTTCTTTCATCGCGCAGCAAAAGTAAAGCCCTCTTTGGCGTTTTACTTTTAAAATCCGCCTTATAATCCAACATTTTTGCACAAAGCCTGTTTATCTTTGCGGTTGATTCAATCTAAATAAAGACTACATGAGTATGCAACGCCTGATATATCTTGATAATAACGCCACTACGCCCTGCGACCCGCGTGTCGTGGATGCGATGGTACCATACTTCTACGAAAAACACGGCAACGCCGCCAGCCGCAGCCACCAGTTCGGCTGGGAAGCGGAAGATGCCGTCGACTACGCACGCGAACAGATCGCGGCATTGTTGAACGTTGAAGACAAGGAAATTATCTTTACTTCCGGCGCTACCGAGAGCAACAACCTTGCTTTGAAAGGCGTATTCGAAATGTATGCCCGCAAAGGCAACCATATTATCACCCTTGAAACGGAGCACAAGGCCATCCTCGACACCTGCAAGCACCTGGAAAAAGCGGGCGCAGAGATCACTTATCTCAAGGTTCAGGAAGACGGCCTGGTCAACCTGTCAGACCTGGAAGCGGCTATCAAACCGACAACTATCCTGGTATCGATCATGTGGGCCAACAACGAAACAGGCGTGATACAGCCCATGCGCGAAATCGCGCAACTCTGCGAAAAGCACGGGGTCCTGTTCCACAGCGATGCCACACAGGCGGTAGGCAAAATTCCTACGCACCCGCGGGAGATCGGCGTCCACCTGATGTCGTTCACGGCACATAAAATGTACGGCCCCAAAGGCGTGGGCGCCCTGTATGTCAGCCGCAAAAACCCGAGGGTAAAAGTGACGGCACAGATCGACGGCGGTGGCCACGAGCGCGGTATGCGCTCCGGCACCCTGAACGTGCCCGGCATTGTCGGCTTCGGCAAGGCTGCCGAAATCGCTAAGAACGAAATGCAGCAGGATGCAGAACGGCTGAGCAAACTCCGCGACAAACTGCAAAACGCGCTCACTCAACTGGAAGAAACCAAGGTCAACGGCAATGTCGAAAGCAGGATGCCCCACGTGACGAATATTTCCTTCAAACACGTGGAAGGAGAAGGCCTGATGATGACTTTTAACCAGAACATCGCCGTCTCTTCAGGGTCTGCCTGTACTTCGGCCTCCCTGGAGCCTTCCTACGTTCTGGTGGCAATGGGTCTGGGCGACGATCTCGCACACTCCTCCATCCGCTTTTCACTCGGGCGGTTCACCACCGAAGAAGAAGTTGATTTTGCCATCAAGGCTGTCGCCGAAGGCGTCAACCACATGCGCGAACTCAGCCCGATCTGGGAAATGTATAAAGAC
>ERZ724521.1193-NODE-1193-length-11582-cov-4.603887_pt1 | contig 11582 bp, 3 predicted proteins | sample MGYA00376054_ERZ724521 | MGnify/ENA primary metagenome ERZ724521 (study PRJEB28724, sample SAMN07190883) | activated sludge metagenome | isolation source: activated sludge of sewage treatment plant in Hong Hong | place: Hong Kong | collected 2016-03-17 ... | reverse complement strand
GATTGTGTTTTTGTAAGAAAATCCGACTATTATTCGGATTAACATAGCAGATAATTTTTTGGGAAAGGTAAAAAATGAACGATCAAACTTTGCCAAAAATATGCGCGGCTGCGGGTTTATCAATTGTGCATTGGCTTCCTCCATACTTTTGCAATAAAATCGCGGAGTACAGGCAAACATCGGCGTGTTTATACTGTTCTCCTGGCTTGATTAACTGGACACAAGATGAAGTTTTGTCGTTTTTCGCTGCTTTTGGGGCTGATATTTTCGGGGCTTGCAGGTGTATTTGCCCAGGCTGAAACATTTATGCCGGGAGAAATACTGGTCAGCCTTGATCCGCGGACGGTGCCTGGCGGCCTTGCCCGGCAGATGCAGGAACGCCTTTCAACCGAAACGAAGGTGGAGGGAAAAGTGGCGAATTTGTTGAACGTATGGTTGCTGCGTACGGTTCCGGGCAAGGAACAGGATGTCCTGGAGTGGCTTCAAAAACAGCCTGACGTTCGCTTTGCTCAGCTAAACCATATCCTGGAGCGCCGGATTACCGCTTTTCAGAATGTATTGCCCGATGACCCTTTCCTGTCCCAGCAGTGGCAATATGTGAATACCGGGGCAAATGGCGGGGTGCCCAATGCAGATATAGATGCAGACCTGGCCTGGAATATTGCAACCGGTGGCCGCACACCGGCAGGCGACACCATCGTGCTTGCTGTGATTGACGGTGGTATCGATCAATACCACAGCGATCTTGCGGAAAACCTCTGGAAAAACTACGCAGAGATCCCGGATGATTATACCGACAACGACGGAAACGGATATGTTGACGACTACCTGGGCTGGAATGTTGTGGCCGGAAACGATGATATTTCCGGCAGCAGCACTGTTCACGGCACCTCCGTAAGTGCGGTAGCGGGTGCAAGAGGAGACAATGGGATTGGGATTACCGGGGTTAACTGGGATGTCCGGATCATGTTTGTCGCCGGGGGAAATACTGTCGGCAAAATCTTATCCTCCTATGATTATGTGCTGAATGCCCGAAAGCGGTACAACGCTTCCGGCGGTACGGAAGGAGCCTTTGTCGTTGCGGTCAATTGCTCCTGGGGCATCAATTATGGCCAACCTGCCAACGCACCCTTGTGGTGCGCTGCCTTCGATTCGCTCGGACAAGCCGGTATACTCAGTGTTGCCTCTACAGCAAACATTCCGATCAATGTTGATGTTTATGGCGACTTGCCCACGGCATGTACCAGTGATTACCTGGTTGCCGTCACCAGCCTGAACAATGCGGATCAGAAAGCCCCGCTGGCTGCCTGGGGGCCAATGCATATTGACCTGGGCGCCTACGGTCAGGATATTTTCAGTACCGGAGCAGAGGATGTCTACGGATCATTTTCGGGCACTTCCTACGCAGCGCCGCAAGTGACCGGCGCCATTGGCCTCCTGTATGCAGCGCCTTGCGCCAATCTTGTTGCCATGGCAAAGGCAGATCCGGCTGCAGCGGCGCTGTTTGTGAAAAATCTGCTGTTGAGCAGCAGCACGCCCAATAGCTCCATGCAGGGGATAACAGTGAGCGGCGGACGACTCAACCTGTATTCTCTTTTGCAGGATTATGAAGACCAGTGTGTGGCCTGTCCGGCGCCCTTGGCCCTGACAACCGGTGTTGTTACTTCCAATTCAGCGGTGCTGAAATGGACGGAAGTAGCCGGCCCGGCATCCGTCGACCTCCGGTATCGCCCGCTTGGGTCTGCCGACTGGATCATACTGAGCAATGTGGAAAGCCCGTATTTGCTCGACGGGTTGAACGCATGTTCGACATATGAGTTTTCCATCGCCGCATTTTGCGGGCAGGACGGGACCAGCGACTGGTCGCCTGCGGAAACTTTCCAGACGGACGGTTGCTGTGTGCCACCCGATGCCCTCTGGGCCGACGGCGTCGGCACATCCACGGCCACGGTTTCCTGGAATCCGTTGACGGCAGCAGATGCCTTCCGCTTGCGGATACGCCCCGGACCAGCCCTTGCATGGCAATATTACGATGTTGTTGCAACCACACTTTCCCTGCAAAATCTGGATGCCTGCACCAATTATGAGGTTCAGGTGCAGACCCATTGCGATACCGGTTGGACTGTTTATTCCAGCCAGTTTTTCTTTATGACTGCCGGTTGCGGCTCCTGCACCGATGTGCCGTATTGTACGGCAAAGGCCGATCATTCGGAATATGAATGGATCGCTGCCGTCGGAATAGGAAGCTGGTACTATGATTCGGGAAATAACAACGGCCAGGGCTATGAGAACTTTACCGGGGTATTGCAAAACACGCTTCAACTGATGCCGGGAACTGTTGAGCCCGTTACTATTATTCCGGGGTTTGCCAGCACCTCCTATAAAGAGTTTTTCCGGATATATGTGGACTTTAATATGGACGGCGACTTCAGCGACCCTGGTGAAATGGCTTTCGATCCGGGCTGGGCAACAGATGATCCGGTATACGGCGAAATGACGGTGCCTTCGTTTGCCACTCCGGGGCTGACCCGTATGCGGGTGATGATGAAGTATAAAAGCGGCAATAGTCTGCCGCCGCAGGCCTGCGAAAGTTTTGGATTTGGTCAGGTTGAGGACTATTGTGTACAGTTGTTATTTCCGGTTTCGACAGACGACCATACTGACCCGACACAGCACCTGCTACGTATTTACCCTCAGCCGGCGACGGATTGGGTGCGCTTTGATGTTCCGGGTGTCGGATCGGTAAGTGACTGGTTTGTGTCTGTATGCGATGCCATGGGAAAAGTGATTTTCTCCGGAAATGTCCCTTCTGAAAATGGTGTGGGCGTAATCAGGACTGCCGGTTGGCCTTCCGGTGTTTATTTGTTCCGTGCAGAACAAAACGGCGGATCGTTTAGCGGGCGCTTGTTGAAGCAGTGAGGGATATCTATGGATCCTGCTGAAATAATAGAAAATGAGCATGCCTGGTGGGCATGTATCATAATTCGATTTGCTCTTTGTCGATCCTAAAATAATTTTGGTAACAAAATACCTAGTGGTGGCACAGCCACCACTAGGTATCTCTAACTTGCTATCCTGGCCTTCATCCACTTTTCCACCCTCCTCATCGAATCACCGTTACATCTCCGGAGAAGACTTCCGTGCCGCCATCGATGTATTCGACTTCTACCACGTAAACATATACTCCCGGATTGACGATTTTTCCCTTTGCGGTTCCTCTCCAGCCAAATTGAAGAACATTGGGTGTAAAGTTTTGATTTTCAAATATTAACTCACCCCATCGATCGAATATCTGCATGGTTTTTACGCCCCGGACCTCCGGCCCGGCGAATACCGTAAAGGCGTCGTTGGCCTCGGTAGATTCAAGCCGGATGATATTCGGGAGGAACACCCTTTTGGCTCTGTTAACGACGACCAGCAATTCATCAGTCGCCGTACAACCGGAAGTGTCGGTTACCGTAATTGAATAATACTGACTTTTGGGAGGCCAGGCGTATGTGATCAGCGAGTCGGGCGTATTCAAATAATCTGTGGGCTGCCAGATAAAGGTATCTATCGCCGTAGAATTGGTCAGGGCTTCAATCCGGATACTGTCGCCGAAGCTGACGGTGATATCCGGGCCGAGGTCCACGTTTATGGGCAACGGGTCAGTCAGGGTCACTTCCTTTTCCGTGATGCATCCATTGATATCGGTTATCTCCAGCAGATAATCATCTGCAGCAAGTGATCCGATATAGACCGGGAAGGTGTCGATTACCTGACTGGGTAAACCGTTGATGCCCAGGGTGTACGGGTCGGCGCCGCCCTGAATGGAGGTTATGGTAATGGAGCCGTCGCGACCTCCAAAACACCCCGGCGATTTGAACGCCACTTCGATGGCAAGTTCCAGGGGTGCGGTCAGGGTGAAAGAATCGATAAGCATGCAGCCTGTCTGATCGGTCAGCGTGACCGCGTATTTGCCCGGCTTGAGGTTCTTCAGTTGAAGCCCGGTAAGGCCATTGCTCCAGGCCGCGGTAATCGGCGGTATCCCGCCCGTCGGGGTAAGGGTAATGGACCCGTCGTCGCCGTTCGGGCAACTGACATTAAACCCGTTGTAATCGGAAAGTACAGCAATGGCTGCCGGTGTTGATACGGTGATCGTTGCCGCTGTCCCGATAGCCGGCGGACAGGTATTTCCTGCAGCTACTAGGGTAGTGATGGTATAGGTGGTTGTCGAACCGGGACTCACATTTACCGTCGCACCGCTTTGCACCCCGGTCAGTTGTATCGGCGCCGGCCCCCCGCTTATCGTTACATCGTAAGAAATGCCGCCTGTCAACACCAGCCCAAGCGTGGCCGTATCGCCACCGCATATGGTGGCATCACCAACGAGACTGCCGCTTGGTGGCGGAGTGATGGTCACAGTGGCCTGGCCGCTGACGGTGCCCGGGCAGAATTTGTCCATCACAGAGACCAGGGTGAATATTTGCGATTGCTGGACATTGTTCGTCGTGATATTGAACATATTACCCGGTGCAGCGATCTGTGGCTGCGGGTTGTTGTTGATGGCATACACGAACGAATAGGAAGGTGTGCCGGTAAACAATATTTTAAAAGCGGCACTGTTGCCCGCACAGAACGTGGTATCGCCGCTCAGGGTCGCTGTGGGAGCTTCGTGGAATGCTACCGGAAGTCCCGGCGAAATAGACAAACAAGGGTCGGTCACATCGACATTGCCGGTACCGTCGTTGTCCCCTGCAATTGCTGCAATGAAATAGGTGGTACCTGCGACCATGCCCGGCTGGAAGCCAAACTGCGGGGTGTTGCTGACGGCGATAATTCCCGCCGGCAACAGCGTTACATCCTCATAAAGAATGTATTGCAGCACATCATTGGCGTCGAGTTTTTCATTTAGCGGCGGTTGTACGCTTACCAGACCTGCAGGCAGACAGGCGTCGGCCGTCCCCGTTGCCAGGGTGCCGGCTTCGGTATCGCAGAGGCAGTCGGCCTCTCCGGAGATGGTCAGCGAACAACCGGACACCGGGTCGGTCACGGTTACATTGTAAGGGAGATCGGCAGCGATCGGATTGGAAGTAAAGGTGCCTCCTGAAAATGTTCCTGTCGCCCCGGTGACGACATACGCCGGGTCTGGACCGGGGCCGTTGTCGATATCGAAGGTCAATACATACGTCTGGGCCGGATAATTACACGCCACCTGCACATTCGACGAAACGAGTGTAACCAGATCTACCGTTGCGCTTCCGCTCACCGTGCCGGCGCAACCGCCGCCGCCGCTGACACTGACCAGCGTATAAGTGGAGGACACGGAAGGCATCAACAACAGGGAGTACGGGTTTTGACTTGTCGTTACCTGTTGCTGGGTGGTGTTATCGGTATAGGTAAAGGTGTAGGGCCCTTCACCGGTAAATTGTACCGTTATGTCTGTTTCTCCACCGTTACAGGTGTATTCCATGCCGAGTATTTCAGCCGTCACTGCCGGGCGCCAGCTGACCGTCGGCCCGGGTTTGATGGAAAGGCAGGGGTCATTGAGATCGACTCCCATTCCTGACATATCGCCCGCGATGGCCGCGATATAGTATGTCGTGTTGGGCGACATCGTGCCGGGGATGAAACTGAAATTCGGGCTTGTGCTGGTGGTCAGGATCGTCCATGCCGGGGGGGCAGGCGCTGTTGCCAGCACATATATCAAGGCGTCGTTGGGATCGAGTATGGTATCGGAAGGGATGGGGAGGTTCACTGCCTGATCATTGCACAATACCAAGGGGGTAAGGTTGAGCGTACCGGCATTGGTGGAACAGGAACAAATGATGCTTCCGCTGACCGTATCCTGATCGCAGTTGTTCACATCGCTGAGAATGGCCGTGAACGGGGTTCCCGAAGGAACAGGATTACTGACGAACTGGCTGCCACTGACCATGCCGGTAATTCCGGTCACAGTAAACGGCGCTACACCGCCCAGAATATCGAACGCAACCACATACGTCTGGGTAATCGAATCACAGGTGGTTTGGACATTTGATATGGTCGGCGCGCCCCAGATGCCGATATTCACTGCTCCATTGGCCATTCCCGTTGAACAGTAGAAATCACTGACACTGTCCAGTTGGATCACGGTGTTCTGGTTGTAACTGCTCGTCCAGGAATAGGTGTTGTTGATAATCCCGCTGACCGGCGCCTGCGGCACACCAAAAATGCTGGATGTAAATGAAAATGGCGGGGTGCCGCTAAAATTCACCGTCAGTGTCAGTAATTCATTCTGACAAATCAGGGTATCCTGTCCAAAAATGGTAGCGGTCGGCAGGGCGTGGAACTGGACCGGCGTGCCTGTGGCAACAGACAGGCAGGGGTCGAGCAGATTGATCTGTCCGTTGCCATCCGGATTTCCGGCTATGGCGGAAATGTAATAGGTCGTATTGGTTTGCATGCCGGTCTGGAATGCAAACTGCGGTGTACTGCTCCATGCCCAGATGGTCCCGACCGGCTGACCGGCATTGGAATGGAGGATGTACATCAGGATGTCGTCATTATCGAGTGACTGGCCTGCAACCGGAGGCACACTGACAGAATCCGTGGCACATACAGTGACCATAGTCTGGTCCATGGTTCCGGCGTCGGTGACGCAGCTGCAATTCGGCTGACCGGAAATATTGGTCTGGCCGCATCCGTTGGCATCGGCAATATTAACGGAATACGAACTGCTGACGGGAATGGGAACACTGGTAAAGACATTGCCGTTAAACGACCCCATAGCGCCCGTAACCGTATAGGGTGGCATACCCGAAACGGTGAACGAGAGTTGGTAGGTCATGGTGGCAAAATCGCAGATGGTTGTATCATTTGTCACCAGCGGCGGCGTATGTACCACCACTACTGCAGTATCCGTTGCACCGGCCGTACACCTGCTGTCGCCGACGGCAATCAGGGTTATGGTTGTGTTGGCTACGGGTTGTATGGATAAGTTAAAAGTAGAGTTGGGAATATTGGTGGCGGTGGGTTGTTGCACGCCATTGAGCGCCCAGGTCAACGAAAACGGCGCCACACCGGTCATCGTTACGGGTACAACAGCCTGCGCCCCGGCACAAATCGTATCGCCCGCACCCAGTTGGGCGGTCGGTGTCGGAAAGAAGGTGACAGGCGTCCCCTGTGCAATGGAGAGACAGGGATCGACAAGGTCTACATTCCCGCTGCCGTCGTTGTTGCCGGCAATGGCAGATATGTAGTAGGTGGTTCCGGGGGTCATGCCCGCCTGGAAGCCGAAAGTAGGCGTTGCACTCCACGCAAGGATAGTGCCGATAGGCAGCGCCGGGTTGGTATGCAGGATAAAGCGCAGGATATCGTCGCCGTCGTTGATAAAGTCGTTGTTAAACGGCGCCGTGGCGGTATCTCCGACACAAACGGTGATCGCGGCCAGGTTCATAGACCCGGCATCCGTGATACAGTTACAGTTGGACGGACCGCTGACGGTCACGTCGCCGCAATCATTGGCATCATGGAAAACGATGTTGTAGGGCGTTCCGATCGGAATGGCACTGCTGGTAAAATGATTGCCCGTAAAACTGCCGCTGCCGGTAACCAGGGTGTAGGGTGGGGTAGCGTCCAGTACATCGAATTCGACCTGGTAGGTTCCGGCTACAAAATTGCAGGTCAGGTCAAGATTGGCATACGTCGGCGCATAATTGACGGTGATGGTTGCCGTTCCCTGGGGTAAACCCACACAGCCCGGCGATTCAACACTGATTAATGCGTAAGTCGTTGTGGTTGTGGTAATTACCGGAATGATATACGGGTCGTCGAAGGTAGTGTCGGGCTCCTGGGCGACACCGTCTATGGTATAAATGATGGTAAACGGCCCCGTCCCGTTGAAGTCGACCATCACGGTCGTATTGGCCGAATCACAGAAAGTCTGGTCTGCCGAAAGCGTCGCGCCAGGCGGTGTGAACACAAATACGAATGCCTGGCCGGAGACGTTGCCGTCGCAGGTGCCGTTGGTTATACTGACCAGTTTGTAGGTCGTACCGATATTGGGCTGGACGTTAAAGGTATAGGGGTTGCTGCTCGTCGTAACGGCAGGCTGGTTGATATTGTTGGCAGAATAAACAAAGGTGTACGGGCCTGGGCCGAGAAAACTGACCGAAATACTGATGCTGTCGCCGCCCAGGCATATCTGGCCGCCGCCGGAAATTGCGGCGGAAACGGACGGGGCTATGTTTACCGTTGCCATGCCCGAAAAAGTGCCCGTGCAACCGTTCGAACTCACTGCTGTAAGCGCATATGCAGATGAAGAAGCCGGCGTTACGTGCAGCAGATAAGGGTCATCTGATGTCGTGATCGTATCCGGGTTGATTCCGTTGGTGGTATAAATGAACGTAAATGGCCCGCTGCCCGTAAAGTCGATGCTCAGCAGGGCTGTATCGCCCGGACAGATCATGGTGTCGCCGCTGATGGCGGCATTCGGCGGTGTGCCGACTGAAACAGTGTATGTGCCGCTCACCTGACCGTTGCAACCGCCTCCGCTGACACTGACCAGTGTGTAGGTCGTGGGAACAACCGGCGACACTGTAAGCGTGTAACTGGAAAGCGGGGTCATGATCGGCGGTTGGCTGACTCCGTTCACGGCATAAACAAATGTATAGGGCGAGGGGCCGGCAAATGCAATGTTCAAATTGACGTTTTGCCCGTTGCAAATGCTTGCATTCCCGCTGGTGAGCGTTGCGGTGGGACTCGGATTTACCGTAATAATGGCCGTACCCTGTGCTGTGCCGGTGCAGCCGTTGGCCGACACCTCTGTCAATTCATAAATTGTTGTAGTAGAAGGGGCTATGATGAAAACGAACGGGTTCGAAGATGTGGTGACGGGACCTTGCGGTACCCCGTCGGCCGTATAATTGAAAGTATAAGGGCCCGGTCCGCTGAAATTGATCGTCAGCGGCGTGCCCTGCCCCGCACAAACTGTGGCGCCGCCAGAGAGCGTACCTGTCGGCGTTGCACTAACGATAACTGTAAACGCTCCGCTTACAGTGCCTGTACAGCCGTTGCCCGTCACACTGGACAGGGTATAATTGTACGTACCCGGATTGGGCGACACGGTAAGGGTGTAACTCGGTCCGGCCGTCGTGATAGACGGCTGGTTAATGCCGTTTATCCGGTAAATAAAGGTGAACGGACCGGTACCGGTGAAATCAATATTGATATCGGCACTCTGGCCTGTACAGATATTGGCGTTTCCGGGAGTAATGGCTGCAGTTGGCGTCGGCGTGACGTTGACATTGGCGCTGCCGTTGCCGCTCCCGGTACATCCGTTGGCTGAAACGCTTACCAGACTCACCGTTGCGCTGGCCATAAGCGGCACATTCAGGACATAAGGGTTGTTGTTGGTTGTGATGGCCGGTTGGTCAACGCCATTGATGGCATAGATAAAGGTAAAAGGTGCTGTTCCACCGGTAAAACTGACCGAAAAGGTGGCATTTTGCCCCTGGCAGATATTGGCGTTGCCCGTCAGGGTCAGGTTGCCGCTCGCAGCCGGGTTGGCCGTGACGGTAAATACCTGGGGTGTACCCGTACAGCCGTTCGCCGTAGCAGTGACGGTGACAGTCGCCGTCACCGGAAAGGGTATCACCGGTACGGGGACATTGATATCGCCGCTGCCGTTTACGCCGGGGCCCGGAATGGGCACGTTCGCTGTCCAGTTATAGGTAGCGTTAGGGTTGTTTCCCGTAAAATTGACGTTGAGAATGTTTCCCGAACATACAATGAAGTTTCCCGGGTTGTTCACGGTCGGGTTGGGATTTACCGTTATGTCAAAAGTTTCCGGAACACCCACACAGCCGGGCACGCTGGGCGTGACGGTGATGGTGGCCACTTGCTGGGTTGTAATATTATTGGGAGGCGTGAAGCTGATGTTCCCCGTTCCTGAAACCCCCAATCCGATGGCTGGATTACTATTGGTCCAGGCAAAGGTTGGGCCCCCGCTACCGGTAAAGTTGACTGTCACCAGTTGATTGGCGCAGGTAACCACATCTGCAGGCGGATTGACCGTAGGTGGCGGGGTGCCGGTAACGGTCACGTTGTCAAACCAGTACATCTCCGCCGTTGCTTTATTGGCGGGCCTGATGCGGATGCGGATCGTATTGCCCGTCAGGCCGTTGACGGTGGCTGTGCCGGAAGCGCCGCCGCATACATAGGTGAACAGGATAAACGGTCCGCCGTTCAGGCTGTATTCGAACAGCATCTGGTCGTGCCCGTTGTCGATATTGGCCAGATTGGAACACCCGAAAAAGGGGCCGCCGGGTTCACATTCCATGACCCCGGTCCATCCGTATGCTGCCGAAATGGATACGGAGCAGGCGCCGCTGATGTCGATCTCGTTGGTGAGCCACTCATTGTCGTTTCCGCCGCCGGTGATGCAACAAGGCGCGCCTTCCATGTCGATTACTTCAAATCTGCCGTTCTGCACGCCGGCAAATGATTGAGGAGTACCATCACAGTCGGTAAAGTTTTGGGACCAGCCCTGGTTGGCGCCGCTGAAGTCTTCCTGCCAGATGATCTGGGCAGGCAGGGTACTGGAAAGGGTCAGGTAAACGAGGACAAAAAGTAAATGGGAATAGCGGATGGACATAGCAAAGAAACTGAGATTCTATCGGTTGAGTTGGATTAGGATGGATGCTTCTTCAAGAGGATTCGAAATTTCGGGCGGCTAAGGTATGGCAAAAAGACGCATCACTTTAACGGATAACAGTTAAGGACTTGGACTTAGCAAAAAAATTACACTTGTCAGCATTCCCGGGGCCTCCCTGCCGCCTTGTTGTGTACCTTTACGCGGCATATTTCAATCCGCAAAATGCTTACCGAAATCCTCCGGGAACTTTCCGCTTCTAATGTTGTACTGGTTGCTGTGTCCAAAACGCATCCTCCCGGTCGGATACTTGACCTGTATCACTCCGGTCAGCGCATATTCGGCGAGAACCGTGTTCAGGAGATGCTGGAAAAACACGCAGCGCTGCCCGCTGACATCGAATGGCACCTGATTGGCCATTTGCAGACAAACAAGGTGAAATATATCGCGCCTTTTGTCCGCATGATCCAGTCGGTCGACAGCCTGAAGTTGCTGCAGGAGATCGACAAACAGGCGTTGAAAAACGGACGTGTCATCGACTGCCTGCTTCAATTTCATATTGCCGGTGAAGAGACGAAGTTTGGCATGGATTTGCAGGAGGCTACCGCGTTGCTCGCCAGTCCCGAGTTCCGGAACATGAACAATATCAGGATCTGCGGGGTGATGGGGATGGCTACTTTTACGGACGATACCGCGCAGGTGCGGAGCGAGTTTCGCGCTTTACGGGCCATTTTTGAAAACCTGAAACAGGCTTTTTTCTCCGGTAAACCGTACTTCAAGGAGGTCTCGATGGGAATGTCGGGCGACTGGCGGCTGGCGGTGGAGGAGGGTAGTACCATGGTGCGCATCGGAAGTCTGATCTTTGGAGATCGCAATAAATATTAACGGATGTAATATCCAGATCATAAACATCCGGGTGGAAAAGGACTTCCACCCTGCATTTTTCCCGAACACAATTTACATGCTTATA
>ERZ724521.1191-NODE-1191-length-11593-cov-5.643006_pt1 | contig 11593 bp, 7 predicted proteins | sample MGYA00376054_ERZ724521 | MGnify/ENA primary metagenome ERZ724521 (study PRJEB28724, sample SAMN07190883) | activated sludge metagenome | isolation source: activated sludge of sewage treatment plant in Hong Hong | place: Hong Kong | collected 2016-03-17 ... | reverse complement strand
ACCTGGCGCAACGAGTACTCGTTCGGCCAAGCCGCCGTCGATACCGCGCACCAGAACCTGCTGACGGACATGAACGCCCTGGCGCGCGCCGTGAATGTCGGCGCCTGGGAACTCACTCCGCCCCTGCTGGCGCAGATCCAGTTCGCCGCGGCGCAGGATTTCACCATCGAGGAACAGTTGATGGAGCGCGACGGCTATCCCTTCCTCGACCTGCACGTGCGCCAGCACCAGCGCTTTTTCGAATATTTCGGCGAGTTGCGCCGGGAAATTGAGACCGGCGAGGAGAATCGCGTCTACCTCGCATTCCGGGTCAAGCGCCTGCTCAGCGACTGGCTGGTCAACCACATCCTTTCCGCCGACCGCCACTACGGCCACTTCCTCTTCAGCCGGCGCCAAGCAAACGCCGCGCCCTGACCCTTCGTGCGCCCCGTAGAGGCGTTTACCTAGGCAGAAGGGAGGGGATGGTGGTATTCTTTGCTGCGCCGCAACAATCCGGCTGAACCGGCCCGGCGGCACCCGCGGAGCGCACCATGCACAAGGAACTGCACTACCTGCACACGCTGTTCGAGCCTGCCTCGATCGCCATCGTCGGCGCGTCGGAGACGCCCAACTCGATCGGGGTCACGATCGTGCGCAACATGCTCGACTCGGGCTACAAGGGCAAGCTGTATTTCGTCAATCCGAAACACGAAACGGTCTTCGGCCAGAAGGCCTACCCGACCGTCGACACCATTCCGCAACGCCTCGACATCGCGGTGATCTGCACGCGTGCCGAAACCGTACCCGAAATCGTCGACACCTGCGGCCGCGCCGGCTGCCGCAATGCCATCATCGTCTCCGGCGGCTTCGCCGAGGCCGGCCCGCGCGGCGCGGCACTCGAGCGCGCCGCGCTGGAAAACGCCCGCCGCCATCGCATGCGCCTGATCGGCCCCAATTGCCTCGGCATCATGCGCCCCGGCAGCCAGATCAACCTGACCTTCGCCCACGGTAGCGCCAATGCCGGCACCATCGGCCTCATTTCGCAGTCGGGCGCGCTGTGCACCGCCATCCTCGACTGGGCCCTGCCCAACAAGATCGGCTTTTCCAGCGTTGTCTCGCTGGGCGCGGAAAGCGACGTCGATTTCGGCGAAGTGCTCGACTACATGGTCTCCGACCCGCGCACGGAGAACATCTTCCTCTACATCGAAGGCATCAAGAACGCGCGCCGCTTCATGACCGCGCTGCGTGCCGCCGCGCGCTGCAAGCCGGTGCTGCTGATCAAGGTCGGCAAGCATCCCGCCGGCGAGAAGGCCGCGCTGTCGCATACCGGCGCCCTGGTCGGCGCCGACGACGTCTTCGACGCCGCGCTGCGCCGCGCCGGCGTGGTGCGCCTGGCCAACGTCGGCCAGATGTACGCGGCCGCCTCCGCCCTGTTCTCCCACTTCCGCCCGCGCGGCAAGCGCCTGGCGATCGTCACCAACGGCGGCGGACCGGGCGTGATGGCTGCCGACCACGCCGCCGACATCGAAATTCCGCTCGCCCAGCTCGATCCGGCGACGCTGACCAAGCTCAACGAGGTGCTGCCGCCGAACTGGTCGAAGTCGAATCCGGTCGACATCCTCGGCGACGCCGACCCGGCGCGCTACGGCGCGGCGCTGCAGGCCATGATCGACGACGACAACGTCGATGGCGTGCTGGCGATCCTGACGCCGCAGGCGATGACCGACCCGACCCAGGCCGCGCGCACCGTGATCGACATCGCACGGCAGAGCGACAAGCCGCTGGTCACCTGCTGGATGGGCGAGGAGCAGGTTGCCGAGGCGCGCAAGCTGTTCCGCGGCGCCGCGATCCCGACCTTCCGCACGCCGGAACCGGCGGTGGACCTGTTCTCCCACATCTCCAACTACTACCGCAACCGGCAGCTGCTGATGCAGACGCCATCGTCGATTTCCGACCAGGCGCCGCCGCGCCTCGAATCGGCCCGCCTCGTCATCGAGACGGCCCTGCTTGAGGGACGCAAGATACTGAACGAGATGGAATCGAAGGCGGTGCTCGCCGCCTTCCGCATCCCCATCGCGCAGACCGTGGTCGCCCGGTCCGCCTCCGAGGCCATGGTGCTGGCGGAGGAGCTGGGCCTGCCCGTGGTGATGAAGATCGACTCGCCGCAGATCGTGCACAAGAGCGACTCCGGCGGCGTCCGCCTCAACCTGAACAGCCTGGCCGCCGTGCGCGACGCCTGGCTGGAGATCAACGAGGACGTCCGCAAGAACCGGCCCGATGCGGTAATCAACGGCATTGCCATCGAGCCGATGATCCAGAAGCCGAACGGACGCGAGCTGATGGTCGGCATGCTGCGCGACAAGGTGTTCGGGCCCACCGTGGTCTTCGGGCCCGGCGGCGCCGGCGTCGAGGCGCAGACCAGCGACCGCGCGGTGGCGCTGCCCCCGCTCAACTCGGTGCTGGTCGCCGACATGCTGGCGTCGACCCGCACCACCACCCGCCTCGGCGAATTCCGCAACATGCCGCCGGTGGACATGGCGGCGATCGAGACCGTGCTGCTGCGCGTGTCCTCCATGGTCTGCGAACTGCCCTGGATCAGCAGCATGGACATCAACCCGCTGATCGTCGACGAGAACGGCGCCGTCGCCGTCGATGCCCGCATCGCCATCGAGAACCTGCCGATCACCGCCGGTCGCTACGACCACATGGCGATCCACCCCTACCCCTCCCACCTCAACTCGACCTTCCAGGCCAAGGACGGCACGCTGGTCACCATCCGCCCGATCCGCCCCGAGGACGTGCGCATCGAGCAGGAGTTCGTGCGCAACCTGTCGCCCGAGTCGCGCTACATGCGCTTCATGAACACCATCCGCGAGGTCTCGCCGGCGCAACTGGTGCGCCTCACGCAGATCGACTACGACCGGGAAATGGCCTTCGTCGCCACCTTCGACGACCATGGCAGCGAGAAGGAGGTCGGCGTCGTGCGCTACGCCACCAACCCCGACGGCGAGTCCTGCGAGTTCGCCATCGTCGTCGCCGACGACTGGCAGGGCAAGGGCCTGGCGCGCCGCCTGATGGGCGTGCTGATCGATACGGCGCGCAGTGCCGGCCTCAAGTACATGCACGGCGACTTCCTCGCCGAGAACGCGCGCATGCTCGCCTTCGTCGCCAGCCTCGGCTTCGTCCTCTCGGTGCATCCCGAGGACCACGGCCTGAAGCGCGGGGTACTCGCGCTCGACTGACGATGGCCGCCGAGCGCTGCCCCTGGTGTGGCGACGACCCGCTCTACGTCGCCTACCACGACGAGGAGTGGGGCGTGCCCTGCCACGATGAACGCTCGCTGTTCGAGTTCCTCGTGCTCGAAGGCGCCCAGGCCGGACTCTCCTGGATCACCATCCTGCGCAAGCGCGAGAACTACCGGCGCGCCTTCCATGGCTTCGATCCCGCCCGCATCGCCCGCTACGGCGCACGCGACGTGGCGCGCCTGCTCGGCGATGCCGGCATCGTGCGCAACCGCCTCAAGATCGAGGCGGCGATCGCCAATGCCCAGGCTACCCTGGCGCTCTACGAGGCGGGCGGCACGCTGGACGACCTGCTCTGGGCGGCCGTCGACGGACGGCCGCGCACCAATCGCTGGCGCCGCATGGACCAGATCCCGGTCACCACGCCCGCGGCAGAGCGGCTCTCGAAGGAACTCAAGCGGCGCGGCTTCCGTTTCATCGGCCCGACCGTCATGTATTCGCACATGCAGGCCACCGGCATGGTCAACGACCACCTGGTGAGCTGCCCGCGCCACGCCGCCGTCTGACGCCCGCCGCGCCGCGGTTTTGCGGCGATTGTGGTTAGAATGGATGCATTCGGCGCCCCCGGAGCGTGCATGCAAATCGGCTTCGAAATCGTCCGCGACATCCTCGAGCACCGGCTGCACCAGAAGGATATCGAGCGGCTGCTGCAGGGCCTCGACGAGGCCGGCAAGGCCGAACTGTTTTTTCGCATCACCGAGCTCCTGCGTCGCACCTCGGCGCTGGCCGACATCGCCAACCGGGTAAACGACAGCCTCTCGCTCGACGTCCTCTTCCCGCGCCTCATGGAAGTCGTCACCGAGGCGCTGAACGCCGACCGCAGCTCGCTGTTCCTGCACGACGCCGAAACCGACGAGCTGTTCTCGCGCGTAGTGCAGGGCGACGCCATCGGCGAGATCCGCTTCCCGGCGCACCTGGGCATCGCCGGCTCGGTGTTCAAGAGCGGTGAAGCGGAAATCATCGCCGACGCCTACGCCGATGCGCGCTTCAACCAGGACGTCGACCGGCGCACCGGCTACCACACGCGCAACATCCTCTGCGTGCCGATCCGCAACAAGAATCGCGACGTGATCGGCATCACCCAGGTGCTGAACAAGAAGACGGGCGACTTCGACGGCGACGACCAGCGCCTGCTCGAAGCCCTCTCGCTGCAGGCCTCCGCGGCCCTGGAGAATGCCCGCCTGTTCGAGCGCGTCGAGCGCCAGCAGCGCGAAGAGGCGCTACTGCTCGAGGTCAGCGTCTCCATCGTCGCCGAGATCCACCTCGACCCGCTACTCGAGCGCATCATGAAGGCAGCCACCTCGCTGCTCGACGCCGACCGCGGCACCCTTTTCCTGCACGACCCGGTACGCGACGAACTGTTTTCCCGCGTTGCCGGCGGCATGGGCGGCGACGCGCTGCGCTTCCCCGCCCAAGCCGGCATCGCCGGCGAGTGCTTCAGCAGCGGCCGCGTCATCAACATCGCCGACGCCTACGCCGACCCGCGCTTCAACGCCGACTTCGACCGCCAGACCGGCTACCGCACGCGCAACATGCTGTGCATGCCGATCGCGGCCCGCGGCGGCCGCAAGATCGGCGTCATGCAGGTGCTCAACCGGCGCGGCGGGCCGTTCTCGGCCGCCGACGAACGGCGCCTGCGGGCGTTCTCGGCCCAGGCCGCGGTGGCGCTGGAGAACGCCCAGCTGTTCGAAGAGGTCAGCGCCGAGCGCAATTACAACGAGGCCATGCTGCACAGCATGAACAGCGGCATCCTTACCCTCGATGCCAGCGGCGTGCTGATCAAGGTCAACGAGTCCGCACTGCGCATCCTGCGCCGCCGCGCCAGTGAACTCGTCGGCTGCCTGCTCGAAAGCCAGTTCATCGGACGCAATGCCTGGGTCGTCAGGAGCCTGGAGAAGGTACGCGCCACGGGCAATACCGACATCACCGTCGACACCGACCTCGTCATCGAAGGCGCCGAAACGGCCTCCGTCAACCTGGCGACGGTGCCGCTGACCAGCACCGGCGGCGAGCCGATAGGCTACATGCTGGTGCTCGAGGACATCACGCGCGAGAAGCGGCTGCGCAACACCATGTCGCGCTACATGAGCAAGACCGTCGTCGACCAGTTGCTGGAAAGCGGCGAGACGGAGCTCGGCGGCACCGGCCGCGACGTCAGCGTGCTGTTTTCCGACATCCGCGGCTTCACGTCCATCTCGGAGCGGCTCGGCGCCAAGGAAACCGTGGCCCTGCTCAACGAGTACTTCACCGAGATGGTGGACATCGTCTTCGCGCACAACGGCGTGCTCGACAAGTACATCGGCGACATGATCATGGCCGTGTTCGGCTCGGTGCTGCAGAGCAAGGATGACGCGTCGAATGCCGTGCTGGTCGGCAACCGCATGATGACCGGGCTCTATGCGCTCAACGAGCGTCGTGCGGCGCGCGGTGGCGAACCCATCCGCATCGGCGTCGGCATCAGCACCGGCAATGTCGTCGCCGGCAACATCGGTTCCATGAAGCGCATGGAATACACGGTGATCGGCGACCGGGTCAACCTTGCCGAGCGCCTCGAGGGTGCCAACAAGTTCTACGGCACCTCGATCCTGGTCTGCGATGCCACCTGGGCCGCCGTGCGCGCGCACGAGCCGACCCGCGAAATCGACCTCATCCGCCTGCGCGGGCGCGACAAGCCCGTGGCGATCTACGAGGCGCTCGGCCACCACACGGCACGTACCTTTCCCAATCGCGCCGAGGTGCTCGACGCCTTCGCCGATGGCCTGGCGCTGTTCCGCCAGCGCGACTGGCCCGCCGCCGAAAGCCGCTTTCGCCAGGCGGTGGCGGCGAATCCCGACGACGGTCCGTCGAAGATCTACCTCGAACGCTGCCGCATCTACTCGCGCACGCCGCCGCCGGCCGACTGGGACGGCGTATCGACCATCCGCGATCCGCGCTGAGCCGCTGGAAGGCCGTGGATCTGTCGCACCTGATCGAGCACCACGCGCGCTTCCGCCCGCGCGCCACGGCCGTCGTGTTCGAGGACCAGCGCCTCGACTACCGCGCCTTCGCCGACCGTGTCAATCGCGCGGCCGCCATGCTGGCCGGCCTCGGCCTCGGCAAGGGCGATCGGGTCGCCACCCTGCTGCCGAACACGCTCGAACTGCTCGAACTCTACTGGGCCTGCGCCCGCCTCGGCGCCGTCGCCGTGCCGCTCTCGCCGCTGCTGACCGGCAGCGGCCTCGCCAGCCTCATCAACGACGCCGGCGCCCGCTGCCTGGTCACCCAGCGCACGCTGCTGCCCGTGGTGGAGGCCGTGCTCGACGGCCTGCCGACGCTGTCGCCGGACCGCATCCTGCTCATCGATGCCAAGCAGCCGCCGTGGGGCGACTATGCAGCGCTCGCCGCCGCCGCATCGGATGCCGGCCCGCCGGACGCGGGCGTCGGCGCCGAGGACCTTTTCAACATCATGTATACCTCGGGCACCACCGGCCTGCCCAAGGGCATCATGCACAGCCACCGGGTGCGCGCGATGTATGCCCTGCTGCTCGGTGCCGCCTGGCGCATGACGCCCGAATCGGTGGCGCTCCACACCGGCGCCATCGTCTTCAACGGCGCGTTCGTCACGCTGATGCCAGCCTTCCACCTCGGCGCCACCTACATCCTGCAGCGCCAGTTCGACACCGAGGCCATGCTGGCGACCATCGCCCGCGAAAAAGTCACGCACATCATGGTGGTGCCGGCTCAGGTCATCGCCCTGCTCGATTCGCCGGCTTTCGACCCGGCAAAGCTCACCTCGCTGCAAATGATCCTCTCGCTCGGGGCGCCGCTGGCACAACCGCGCAAGGACCAGTTGAACCGCCTGCTGCCAGGCCGCTTCCACGAACTGTACGGCCTCACCGAGGGCTTCCTCACCATCCTCGACCGGACCGAGGCGGTGCGCAAGGCCGGCTCGGTCGGCTGCCCTCCGGCGTTCAGCGAAGTGCGCATCGTCGACGAGGCGGGAAACGACCTGCCGCCCGGGCAGCCGGGCGAGATCGTCGGCCGCGGGCCCTTCGTCATGCAGGGCTACTGGAACAAGCCGGAACTGACGGCACAAACCCTGCGCGACGGCTGGATCTTCAGCGGCGACATCGGCTACCTCGACGAAGAAGGCTACCTTTACCTGGTCGACCGCAAGAAGGACATGATCGACTCCGGCGGCGTCAAGGTGTATCCGCGCGACATCGAGGAAATCGCCGCCGGGCATCCGGCCGTAGCCGAGGTTGCCGTATTCGGCGTTCCGCACGACACATGGGGCGAGACGCCGCTTGCCGCGGTGGTGCTCAAACCCGGCACGCGGGCGACGGCTGACGAGCTGCGCGACTGGATCAACGAGCGCGTCGGCGCGCGCTACCAGCGCGTGCGCGAGGTCACCCTCCTGCCCGCCTTTCCGCGCAACGCGGCGGGCAAGACGCTCAAGCGCGAGATGCGCGACCCCTACTGGGCGGGTCGGGCTAGGAAGATCTGAGCGCCGACGTGCCGACGCGCCGGCCCATGGCCAGCACCGTCAGCACGGCGAGAATCTGCAGCAGCGCCACGCCTGGCAGCACGCCGTCGCGTCCGCCGGCGTCGAGCAGCATGCCGAAGGCCAGCGGTCCCAGCGCGAGGCCGACGTCGAGCCCGGAATAGACGAAGCCATATACGCGGCCGAAGGCCGGGGAGGCCTTGCCGCCAGGCAGGGACTCGGTTGCCACGCGGCGCACCAGCAGGTCGCGCGATGGGCCGGCCAGGCCGACGCCGAGGCCGATGCCGACCATCAACGGGATCACGCCCCAGGACGGTGGCTGCCCGCTGGCCAGCGCTGCGGCAAACAGCGCGGCGGCAGCCAGCGAACCGCCAACGGCGCGATCGTGCGCATTGACCCGCGCCGCCAGGAAGCCGCCAATCAGCATGCCGGCCGCCGCACCCAGCAGGTAGCCCGTGAGCGCCGCAGCGGCGGCGGCCGCCGACACGCCGTAAAGGCCGCCCAGCACCGGCACGGAGAAGCTTTGCAATCCGCCGAACGCCGCCGTCACCAGCAGGAAGAAGGCGAACGACAACCAGATCACCGGCAGGCCGAGGAAGCCGAAGGTCGCGCGCAGTGCGCCGTGCCCGCCGGAAACCGAGTGCCGGTCATCGTCGAGCAGCGGCCGCGCCAGATGCAGGCCGAGGATGGAAATCACGGCCACGCCGGCCGCGGCGACGCCGGCAAAGCGCCATCCCCCCCACGCCAGGGCCGTGCCCGAGATCGCAGCACCGAGCGCCCAGCCGAGGTTGCCCGAGAGCCCGTGCGCGGAGAAGGCATAGCCCAGTCGGCCCGGCGTCACCTTCTGGTTCAGCAGCGAGAAATCGGCCGGGTGGAAGACGGCATTGCCCAGCCCCGCCAGCGCCACCGCAAGCACCAGCATCCAGTAGTTCAGGGCCACGGCCAGTGCGAGCCCCGAAGCCGCCAGCAGGCCGACGCCGGCCATCAGCGTGCGCCGCGCGCCGAAGCGGTCTACGACGATGCCGGCGAGCGCCTGCCCCGTGCCCGAGATCGCGAAAAAGACCGTCATCAGGAAGCCCGCTTCCGTGTAACCGAAGCCGAACTCCGGCATCAGCAGCGGAAACAGCGGTGGTAACAAAAGGTGAAAGAGGTGGGACGTGGCGTGTGCGCCACCCACCAGGGCGATCACCGCGGCGTCGGCGCGGAGCGGGGAATTGCTGGACATCGGCCGATGCTAACCGATATTCCGGGCGAAACATCCGCTGACACTTGCTAACAGACCTGCGCAAAACCCACGCCTATCGTGCGGTCATGGCCGACGCGGGGGCGCCGGTTCAATGACCAAAGGAGATGAACATGACCAGGAACACAATGAAGCTTTCGGGCCTTGCCGCCGCACTGCTGGCCCTGTCCGCCCTGTCTCTGCCGGCACGCGCCGCAGACTACGAGGATCGCGGCGGCTGGCGCGAAGTGCGCCAGGACAACCGCGAGATCGCCCAGGACCGGCGCGAATTGCGCGACGACTACCAGTCCCTGGCCAAGGACCGCGCCGACTATGCGCGGGCGCGGGCCGCGGGCGACGTGGGCGCGATGCGGCGCGAGCGCATGGAAATCCGTCGCGACGAGGGCGAGATCCGGCGCGACCGTGCCGAGTTGAACCACGACCTGCGCGAGCGCAATCGCGACGTCCGCACTGCCCGCAACGAGGGTCGCCACGAGTGGGGCGAGCGCCGCCAGGAGCACCGCCAGGAACGCCGTGAAGCGCGCAACGATGGCGGCCAGCGCACCGGGCCGGGCGGCAATGTCCGGCCGGTCGGCTGGCAGCCGCCGCAAGGCGGCAATCCGGGTCGCCCGACGACGACTCCCGGCAGTACGCAGGGAACGACCGGTCGCGGCACCCAGGGAACACCGGGTACACCGGGCGCGAACGGCCAGCGCAACGGCTGGTCGCAGGGACGCGGCAACCCGCACCGCGGCTGACGCCGTGAGGCACCGCAGGCAGGACGCGCCGGGCCTGCGGTGCTAAGCTGCGCCGATGGATTCGGCGCATCCTTTCGCTACCCGCTGGGCCTGGGTCGCCTTCGCCGAGTTGCTCGTCACTCCGCTGGCCGGGTACTACGCGGGCCAGGCAGCTGGCGCGCCGTGGCTGTGGAACTGGCTTACGCCGCTTTGGGTGTTCGTGGCCTTTCCGTTGCTGGACACCTGGATCGGCATCGACACGCGCAATCCCGCTCCCGCCGACGAAGCGCAACTGGCCGCCGACGCAGTTGCGAAAGCCTTGCCGCTGGCCGCCCTACCCGCATGCGCCGGCCTGCTGCTGTGGGGTGCGCCACGGTTTGCTGCGCTGGCAACGACCGATCTCGCCGCGGCGCTCGGCCTCGCCGTCTCGGTGGGCATCGTCTGCGGCGCCATCGGCATCACCTACGCCCACGAGCTCATCCACAAGCCGGCCGCACTCGAACGCAACGCCGGCGGCCTGCTGCTTTCGCTCGTCGCCTACGGCGGCTTCAAGGTCGAACACGTATTCGGCCATCACGTCGATGTCGCCACGCCGCGCGACACGTCCACCGCCCGCCTGGGCCAGTCGGCCTACGCCTTCCTGCTGCGCTCCTTCCTCGTCAATCCGGTGCGTGCCTGGGAACTGGCGGCGCGCCGGCTGCGCGCCCGCGGACTGCCTGGCTGGCACTGGCGCAACGAGATGTGGCTGTGGCACGGGCTGACGGCGGCCTGGATTGCGGGCCTGGCGGCGTGGCTGGGCGCCGCGGGCTTCGCCTACTTCTGCCTGCAGGCCTTCGTCGCCGTTGCGCTGCTGGAACTCGTGAACTACGTCGAGCACTACGGGCTGCTGCGGCGCCGGCTGCCCGACGGCGGCTACGAACGTGTAACCCCGCGCCATTCGTGGAACGACAGCCATCGGCTGTCGAACCTGGTGCTGCTCAACCTGCAGCGCCACTCGGACCACCACGCACATGCCGCGCGACGCTTCACGGTGCTGCGCCATCACGACGACGCCCCGCAACTGCCGACCGGCTACGCCTCGCTGATCCTGCTGGCGCTGGCACCGCCGCTGTGGCGGCGCTTCATGGACCCGCGCGTGGCCGCCTGGAAGGCCGCCACGGCCGCGACGCCGGCTACTTCGTAAAGCTCAGCGAGCCCTTGGCGGCACCCACCTTGATGCGATCCTTGGGCCCGAACTTGCCCTCGAGGATCAGCTTCGAGAGCGGGTTCTCGATGCGTTCCTGGATCGCACGCTTGAGCGGCCGCGCGCCGAACACCGGATCGAAGCCCGCCTCGGCGATGCTCGCCAGAGCGGCGTCGCTGACCTCGAGCCCCATCTCCAGGCGCGCCAGGCGCTTCTCGAGGTACTTGAGCTGGATCTTCGCAATGCCGGCGATGTTCTTTTCGTCGAGCGCATGGAACACCACGATCTCGTCGATGCGGTTCACGAACTCGGGACGGAAGTGGGTCTTGACCTCGCCCATCACCGCCATCTTCACCACCTGATAGTCGGATCCGGCCATCTGCTGGATCATCTGGCTGCCGAGGTTGGAGGTCATCACGATCACGGTATTCTTGAAGTCGACGGTGCGGCCCTGGCCATCGGTCATGCGGCCGTCGTCGAGCACCTGCAGCAACACGTTGAACACGTCGGGGTGCGCCTTTTCGACCTCGTCGAAGAGGATCACGCTGTAGGGCTTGCGGCGCACCTGCTCGGTGAGGTAGCCGCCCTCCTCGTAGCCGACATAGCCGGGCGGCGCGCCGATCAGGCGGGCGACGGAATGCTTCTCCATGAACTCGCTCATGTCGATGCGGATCAGGTGGTCCTCGG
>ERZ724521.1189-NODE-1189-length-11602-cov-6.329696_pt1 | contig 11602 bp, 10 predicted proteins | sample MGYA00376054_ERZ724521 | MGnify/ENA primary metagenome ERZ724521 (study PRJEB28724, sample SAMN07190883) | activated sludge metagenome | isolation source: activated sludge of sewage treatment plant in Hong Hong | place: Hong Kong | collected 2016-03-17 ... | reverse complement strand
TTCTTGTGGTCCTCGGCGAACTTGTCGAAGGCGCGGCGCGAGAGCACGTAGAGGTCGGTGTCGCTGAAGGCGATGGCGTTGGCCGAGCGCGCCTCGCCGTCGAGGAAGGCCATTTCGCCGAAGAACGCGCCGCGGCCGAAGGTGCCGAGGTGGTGCGACTGGCGGTCGTTGAGCGGCAGCACGATGCGCACCGCGCCGCGGCGGATGAGGAACAGCTCGTCACCCTTGTCGCCGCGCGAGAAGATCGGTGCATCGGCCGGCACGAAGCGCTTCTCCATGCACTGCTCGAGGGCGGCCAGGGTTTCCTCCTTGCGGCCGGCGAAGAGTTCGATCTCGTGCAGTTCGAGCGGCGTCTCCTCGTCGCGCGCCAGTTGGGCTTCGTGGATGATGCGGTCCTCGACCCATTCCAGCGCGTCGTCGAGTTCGTCGAAAACGCGTACCGGGCTGTCCGAGCGTATCAGCCCGACCTGGTCGAAATACTGCTGCAGGTCGCGTCCGGATGGCAGGTTGGGCGGGATCTGGCTGAAGATGAGGAAGCCGTGGCGCTCGGCGAGCATGTCCTTGACCTGCTCGAGCAGGTGCGCGGCGGTGACGTCTACGGTCTGGATGCGGCGCATGTCGAGGATGAGGAAGTCGCGCGTCTTGAGTTCCGGCTCGAGCGTGCGGTACAGCTGGTCGGCCGTGCCGAAGAACAGGCTGCCCTGCAGCTCGACGATGGCCGCGCGCGTGCCGTGCGCCATGAGGAGCTCCATTTCCTCGTGGGTGCGGATGCGCTTGGAGAAGGTCTCGTTGCCCAGCATCTTGCGACGTACCACCGAGCCGCCGATCTGCTCGCGCACGAAGAGCACGACGGCGAGCACGATGCCGACGCCGGACGCCGCGATCAGGCTCACGGTGAGGGCGGTGACGACCACCGCGGCGATCACGCCGAAATCGAGGATGGTCGAGCGCTGGCGCAGGAAGCCGAAGCTGTGCCGGTCGATCATGCGCACGCCGACGACGATCAGGATGCCCGCCAGTGCCGCCACGGGCACCCAGGAAATCAGCGAGCCGAGCACGAGGAAGGCCACCAGGGCGAACACGCCTTCGATGAATCCCGAATAGCGCGTCAGCGCGCCGCTCGACAGGTTGACCAGGGTGGCTCCCATGGTGCCCGCACCCGGCATGCCGCCGATTACCGCGGCGGCGACGTTGCCGAGGCCCTGGCCGATCAGCTCGCGATTCGAGTCGTGGCGGGTGCGCGTCAGCGCGTCGAGTACCACGCAGGTCTTCAGGGTGTCGATCGAGAGCAGCACGGCGAGCGTCAGCGCCGGCGTCACCAGCATCGCCAGCGCGTCGAGTCCGAGCCCGCCGACGCCGGTCCAGCGACCGAGCACCGCGTCGAGGAAGCTGCCGGATCCGCCCGCGCCGCCCGTTTCGCCCGTCCCACCCAAGGGGCCGATCACCAGCGGATTGCGCGGATCGAGCAGCGCCGGATCGAACGCGGCCGCGGTGAAGTAGGTGAGCATGCCCGCCAGCAGCGCGACGATGGCGGCCGGTACGCGCTGCGTGAGGCGCGGCGCGAAGAGCATGGCGAGGATGGTGACGACGCCGACGATGAGCGCCGGCCAGGCCCAGTGCGCCGGGTGGGTCAGGGCCTGGGCCAGCTTGGTGCCGGTCGGGGTGCCGAGGAACTTCGGCACCTGGCCGAAGATGATGTAAAGGCCGACGCCGGAAAGGTAGCCGCTGACCACCGGATAGGGCATGTACTTGATCAGCCGGCCGAGCCCGACCGTACCGAACAGCACCTGCAGTCCGCCGGCCGCGAGTCCTATCGCGGAAAGCAGGACGACAACGGCGGCCGGGTCAAGGCCCTGCTGCACGCTTTCGATGGCGAAGGCGGAGAGTACTGCGGCGGCCGGCGCGCAGGGCGCGGTGATCAGCCGGTTGGTGCCGCCCAGCGACGAGGCGACGAGGCCAAGTGCGGTGGCGCCGAGGATGCCCGCCAGCGCGCCGTAGGCGGCGTACGAGCCGCCCAGCGTCGCGTAGATGGTGACGCCGAAGGCGATGGCGGAGGGCAGGGCCACCAGCATCGCGGCGAGACCGCCCCACAGGTCGCCGGTCTCGGGTCTGGGCAGTTTCATCTCGAAAGGATGCAACGGATCGGAAACCCATTCTGACACAGGGGGTGCAGCCCCGGGTCGTCGGAAAGCTCTAATTTCGGCGCGCCAGGCCTTATGATTCGGCTTGTTTAAGGACGGATTGCCGCGCACCGACGAACGGCGACCGCGAACTACAACGGAGGAGGCACCGATGAAGCTGTTCCGCACCCTGGCGATGGGCGCCATGGCGCTGCTCGCCGGCCATGCGCTGGCGCAGGGCAAGACCAATCTTTCCATCAGCACCGGCGGTACCGGCGGCGTCTACTACCCGCTCGGCGGCGGCATGGCCAGCATCCTGACCAAGTTCGTGCCGAACTGGGCCGTGACCGCCGAGGTGACGGGGGCTTCGGTGGACAACATGAAGCTCATCAACGTCGGCAAGACCGACGTCGGCTTTTCCATGGTCGATACCGCGTGGGAAGCCTATGTCGGCATCGACAAGTTCAAGGACGTCAAGGTCCCGGCGCGCACGCTGATGGTGCTCTACCCCAACCGCACCCAGGTCGTTACCGTCGAAGGCACGGGCATCAACACCATGCAGGATCTCAAGGGCAAGCGCATCTCGGTGGGCTCGCCGGGCAGCGGCACCGAGATCCTCGCCCTGCGCCTGCTCGAGGCTTACGGCCTGACCAATGACGTGAAGCGCGAGCGCCTCTCGGTCGCCGAGTCGGTCAATGCCATCAAGGACCGCAAGATCGACGCCTTCTTCTGGAGCGGCGGCCTGCCCACGGCGGCGATCACCGACCTTGCCGCGACGCCCGGCACCAAGATCAAGTTCCTCGACCATGCCGACGCCACCGAGGCGCTGAACAAGAAGTTCGGCCCGCTTTACGTGCGCGACCAGATTCCGGCCAAGACCTACCCCGGCCAGGACAAGGCGGCGCAGATCCTCTCCGTGTGGAACATCCTCGCCGTCAACGAGAAGATGCCCGAGTCGACCGCCTACACCATCGTCAAGACCCTGTTCGAGCACAAGCCCGACCTCGTCGCCACGCACAAGGAGGCGGAAAACATCATGCTCGAGAACCAGAACGCGGCGCATTCTCCGCTGCCCTTCCACCCGGGCGCGATCCGCTACTTCACGGAGAAGGGGCAGAAGTTCAAGTAGGCCCGGCAGCCTCGCGGCAGGAAGTGACATGAGCCAGGAGCAGACTCCGGTCGTCAGCGCGGAGCAGCTGAAAAAGGCCGAGGAGTACATCGAAGCCGAGGAAGGCGCCTCGAACCGCCTCTCGGGGGCGATGGGCATCTTCGTCACGTTCGTTGCCGTGGCGATGTCGCTGTTCCACCTTTACGCCGCCTATGACGTGGTGCCGACGCAGACCCTGCGGCCCGTGCACGTCGGTTTCATGCTGTTCCTCTCCTTCCTGCTGTTTCCCGCGGCGGCCCGCTTCCGCGACCGTGCGCGCTGGTGGGACTGGGCGGCGGCGCTGATCAGCGTCGGCATCGTCGCCTACATGCTGCTCGGCGGCGACGACTTTACCGACCGCGCCACCACGCCCAACCGCTGGGACATGGTGCTCGGCCTGGCGCTGATCGTGCTCGTGCTCGAGGCGACGCGGCGAACATCGGGCTGGGTCATGCCGGCGGTGGTGCTGGGCTTCATCGCCTACGCACTGTTCGGGCCCCACCTGCCGGCGCCATGGACCCATCGCGGCTACGACCTCGAGCGCCTGGTCGGCCACATGTTCATGACCCTGGAAGGCATCTTCGGCACCGCTGTCGACGTCTCGGCGACGCTGATCATCCTGTTCACCATCTACGGTGCCCTGCTGCAGTACTCGGGAGCAGGGAAGTTTTTCATCGACTTCTCGTTTGCCGCGATGGGCAACAAGCCGGCTGGGGCCGGTCGCACCATCGTGCTCTCCTCCTTCCTGCTCGGCGGGCCGTCCGGCTCGGGGGTCGCCACCACCGTGACGCTGGGCGCCGTCGCCTACCCGATGCTGGCCAAGGCCGGCTACGGCAAGGACGAGGCCGGCGGACTGCTGGCTGCCGGCGGCCTCGGCGCCATCCTCTCGCCGCCGGTGCTGGGTGCGGCGGCCTTCCTCATCGCCGAGTTCCTCAAGATCTCCTACCTCGACGTGATCCTGATGGCGACGATCCCGACGGTGCTCTACTACCTCGGGCTGTTCATCATGGTCGAACTCGACGCGCGCAAGTTCGGCATGCCGGACGTTCCCATCGAGCACCGGCAGACGGTCTGGCAGCTGACCAAGGAGTTCGGCTTCCACTTCCTGTCCCTGGTTTCCATCATCGTCTTCATGGTGCTCGGCTTTTCGCCGATACTTTCCGTGTTCTGGGCCACGGTGGTGGCCTACGTCGTCAGCTTCTTCCACGCGAGTTGCGCGCTGCGCCCGCAGAAGCTGGTCACGGCGCTGGAGGCCGGCTCGGTCGGCGTGCTCAACGTCGCCGCCACCTGCGCTGCGGCCGGACTCATCGTCGGCGTCGTCACCCTGACCGGACTCGGCCTCAAGTTCAGCGACATCGTGATTTCCTACGCCGGCAACAGCCTGCTGCTGACGGCGGTGATGACCTCGCTGGTGGTCTGGATCGTCGGCCTCGCCGTACCCGTCACCGCGAGTTACATCATCTGCGCGGTGATCGCGGCGCCGGCCCTGATCAAGCTCGGCGTGCCGGACTACGCGGCGCACATGTTCATCTTCTACTACGCCGTGCTGTCCGAGGTCTCGCCGCCCACCGCGCTGTCGCCCTTCGCGGCTGCGGCCATTACCGGCGGCGACCCCTATCGCACCACCCTGCAGTCGTGGAAGTACACGCTGCCGGCCTTCCTCGTACCCTTCATGTTCGTGCTCGACCCGGCCGGGCTGGGCATCCTGCTCAAGGGTAGCTGGCAGGACATCGTCGTCTCCAGCGTTACGGCGATGGTCGGCATCGGTGCGCTGGCTGGCGGCACCCAGGGCTGGTTCCTCGGCCGCACCAACACATTGGAACGCACCCTGTTGATCGCCGCCGGCCTGGCGCTGGTGTATCCGCATCCATTGGCGGACGTGGCGGGCATAGGCCTCATCGTCGCCGTTGCGCTGATGCAGAAGCTGCGGCGCTGAGTGCTTGCGGCGCACGCGACGGCGGCGGACAATCGCGTTTCCGAACCCGGCCGACCGCCATGAACCCGCCAGCCTACGCCGCCATCCTCTCCGCACCGACCTTCTCCATCGGCGTGCAGTGCAGCGCCGACGAGGTCACCGGCATCGACTACCTGCCACCCTGCGCCGAACTCGCACCGAAGACGCCGCTGGCGAAGGAGGCGGTGCGCCAGTTGCGCGCCTGGCTCAAGGACTCCGCCTTCGAATTCGGCCTGCCGCTGGCGCCGGCCGGCACGCACTACCAGCGCCGTGTCTGGGAACGTATCTGCGCGATTCCCGTCGGCCAGACCCGCAGCTACGGCGAGGTGGCGGCGGCGATCGGCAGCGGGCCGCGTGCCGTGGGCAACGCCTGCGGCTCGAATCCCTACCCGATTGTCGTTCCCTGCCACCGCGTGGTGGCGGCAAACCATGGTCTCGGCGGCTTTGCCCGCAATCGCGGCGGCTTCCTGCTCGAGGTCAAGAAGTGGTTGCTCGCGCATGAGCACGTCAGCCTCTGATGCGGCGCTGATCGACGAATTCATCGACGCCCTCTGGCTTGCCGACGGGCTGGCGAAGAACACGCTGGCGGCCTACCGCACCGACCTGAGCCTGTTCGCGGCCTGGCTCGGTGCGCGCGGCCAGTCGATCCCCGGCGCCGATGGGGCGGCGGTGAATGGCTACCTGGCTCACCTCAACGCGCGTCCGGGCGGCATCCGCGCCGCGAGCCAGCGCCGCCTGATGGCGACCCTGCGGCGCTGCTACCGCTGGCTGCTCGACCAGGGTCGGCTGCGCGCCGACCCCTTGCTCGACATCGACAAGCCGCGCGCCACGCCCCGGTTCCCGAAGACGCTGAGCGAAGCCCAGGTCGAGGATCTGCTCGGCGCGCCCGACGTGGAGACTCCGCTCGGCGAGCGCGACCGCGCCATGTTCGAACTTCTCTATGCGACGGGGCTGCGCGTTTCCGAGCTCGTCGGCCTGCGCCTGTTCGAACTGAGCCTCAACGACAACGTGGTGCGCGTCATGGGCAAGGGGTCCAAGGAGCGCCTGGTGCCGCTCGGCCAGGTCGCCGCCGACTGGTTGCGCCGCTACCTCGCCGGCGCGCGCACCGAACTCCTCGGCGAGCGCGTCTCCGATGCGCTCTTCGTTACCGCGCGCGGCGGGCCGATGACGCGGCAGATGTTCTGGACGCTGGTGAAGAAGTACGCGCGCACCGCCGGCATTCCCGCCGAGCGCATTTCGCCCCACGTGCTGCGTCATGCCTTCGCCACCCACCTGCTGAACCACGGCGCCGACCTGCGCGTGGTGCAGCTCCTGCTCGGCCATGCCGACATCTCGACCACGCAGGTGTATACCCACGTCGCCCGCGAGCGCCTCAAGCAGTTGCACCAGCAGCACCACCCGCGGGGCTAGCGGCGTTCGCAGCGAGTAGAATTGCTCCCATGAAACGCGAAACCGAAGCCCCGGAAACCCCGGCGACCAAGTTCCTGCACAAGCACGGCGTCGCCCATTCCAACCACCTCTACGAGTACGAGGAGCACGGCGGCACCCGCGTCTCGGCGCGCGAGCTCAACGTTGCCGAGCATGCCGTGGTGAAGACCTTGGTCATGGAGGACGACGGCGGCAACCCGCTGATCGTGCTCATGCACGGCGACCGCAAGGTGTCGACCAAGGATCTGGCGCGCCAGATCGGCGTCAAGAAGGTCAGCCCCTGCACGGCCGACGATGCGCTGCGCCACACCGGCTACATGGTCGGCGGCTGTTCGCCCTTCGGCACCAAGAAGGCGCTGCCAATCTGCCTGGAGAAGACCATCCTCGACCTGCCGCTGGTGTATATCAACGGCGGTCGGCGCGGCTACCTCGTCGGCGTGCATCCGCACGACATCCTGCGCGTGCTGCAGCCGAAGATCGTGGAGTGCGGCCGCAAGGACTGAGCGGGCCGCGCGGAGGAACCCGCGCTAACGGGAGCGCTCGATCTGCACGCCGACGCGGCGCACGCCCTTCATGATGCCCATCTTGGCGATGCTGATCTTCACCCAGGGCGCACCGAACTCGTCGAGCAGCAGCCCGATGATGAATTCGCCGAGGGTCTCCAGCAGGTTGAAATGACGCGTCGACAGTTCGCTGCGGATGCGGTCGATCACCGCGTCGTAGCGTATCGTCTTGTCGATGTCGTCGTCGCGCGCGGCCTCGTCCGGCACGCCGAAGGTGAGGCTGATCTCGAGCGTCTGCGGCGCCGCCTTCTCGCGCTCGAAGATGCCGACGTGGGCCTCGACCCGCATGTCGTCGATGAATATGAAATCCATGGCTTGGGCGGTCGCCCGGCCCCCGGGTAAAATTCCATTCTATGGAATCCGCGCTTAACCTGCTCATCGCCGCCGTGCTCGGCTACATGCTCGGCTCGCTGCCCTTCGCCGTGATCGTTTCGCGCCTGCTGCGCCTCGAGGATCCGCGCAGCTTCGGCTCGGGCAATCCGGGCGCGACCAACGTGCTGCGCGGCGGCAGCAAGCTGGCGGCGCTGCTGACCCTGCTCGGGGATGCGGCCAAGGGCTGGCTGGCGATGTTCGTCGCCGCCCGGGTCGGTGCGGACGCCACCGCGATCGCCATCGCCGGCGTGGCGGCCTTCCTTGGCCACGTGTTCCCGTTCACGCTGCGCTTTCGCGGTGGCAAGGGAGTCGCCACCGCGCTCGGCGTGCTGCTCGGCTTCTCGCCCGTGGTGGCAGGCATCACCGCCGCCATCTGGGTGGCCGTCGCTGCGCTGACGCGCTATTCGTCGCTGGCTGCGCTGGCCGGTGCCGTCGCGGCGCCTTTCGTCATGTGGAAGATCGTCGCCCGGCCGGAAGCCGTCACCGCCACGGCGCTGATGTGCATGGTGCTGGCGTATCGTCACAAGAGCAACGTACGAAAGCTGCTGGCGGGTACCGAGGGGCGCATTGGTGCCGGGCGCGGGAGCCGCTCCGTATAATCCACGCCGGACGGATATTCATCGGTGATTGAAGCCATGGACGATCTCGACTTCTCCGGAAAACCTGCGACGCCGGGACGCAAACCGGCGGCCGAGGCGGCTTCGCCCTACGACCCCAAGCTTGCGCTGGAGTTCTTCCGCGTCGCCGGCAGTGAAGAGCAAATTCCGGCAGGGCGCCAGATCTTCGCGGAGAACGAAAAGTCCGGCGGTTTCTTCTCTCGGGGGGCCCGCCTCTACCTGCTGCTGGAGGGTGATGTCACCCTGACCCTGAAGGGCAAGCCGCTAGAGCTCGTGCTCCCCGGCGAAATCTTCGGCGAGATGGCGGCGATCGCCGACCTGCCGCGCAGCGCCACGGCGACGGCGCGCAAGGCTTGTCGCGTACTTGCGCTCGACGAGCGCCAGTTCCTCCAGTCGCTGCAGCAGATGCCGCAGTTCGCCCTGATGTTGATGAGCGTGATGGCGCAGCGCCTGCGCCGCGGCATCGCCAAATTGGCGGAGGCGAAACCGTCCCGCGTCGAGCCGCGCGTGCAGAAGCACGCACTCGACCGGCGCGCACTGACCGACCTGCAGGAGGCGCTGGGCGACCCGGCGCCGATGCGGGCGCAGGCAGGGCAGACGGTGGTGCAGCAGGGGGCCGTCGGCGCCTGCATGTTCGTCGTCACCGAGGGATGCATTGCCATCTCGCTCGACGGCCTGTCCGTCGAGACCGTCGAGGCCGGAGGCATTTTCGGCGAGCTGGCGCTGGTGGACCGCGCCGGCCGCGCCGCCACGGCCACGGCGGAAACGGATTGCTCATGGCTGCTGGTCTCTCGCGCCGACTTCCTCGCGCTGCTGAAGACCAAGCCGGATTTCGGCGTCGCGCTGCTGCGTGCGATGGGCAACCGCGTGCAGCACGTCGCCGAGTTGCTGCGCTAGCTCCTGCCGACGATGTCCGTCAGCGGCCAGCGCGGCCGCACGGCGAAGGCGCCGCTGCCTGCGGTGGCCGGCCGCTGCCGAAGCCGCTGGGCGCCGCAAAAGGCGATCATCGCCCCGTTGTCGGTACACAGGTCCAGGGCCGGATAACAGGCGCGGCCGCCGATGCCCGCCATGGCCGCGTCGAGGCGCTCGCGCAGGCGGCGATTGGCGCCGACGCCGCCGGCCACCACGATCTGCGACACGCCGCACTGGCGGCACGCCGCCATTGCCTTGGCGACCAGCACCTCGGTGACCGCCTCCTGGAACTCGGCGGCAAGGTCCGCCTTCTCGCTGTCGCCCAGGGGTGCCGTGCGTGCTGCGGTGAGCACTGCCGTCTTCAGCCCGGAAAAACTGAAATTGAGGTCGCCACTGTGCAGCATGGGGCGCGGCAGCGAATAGCGGCCGGGGCGGCCGCGCTCGGCCAGGTGCGCCAGCGCCGGGCCGCCGGGATAGCCTAGCCCGAGCAGCTTCGCCGTCTTGTCGAAGGCTTCACCTGCGGCGTCGTCGAGGGACTCGCCGAGCAGTGCGTACTCGCCGATGCGCTCGACGCGCATCAGCTGAGTGTGGCCGCCCGAGACGAGCAGGGCAACGAAGGGCGGCTGCGGCGCGTCGGCGGCGAGCAGCGGCGACAGCAGGTGGCCCTCGAGGTGGTGTATGGGGAGCGCGGGTACGTCGAGCGCTAGTGCCAGCGATTCGGCAAAGCTGGCGCCGACCAGCAGGGCGCCGGCAAGGCCCGGCCCGGCGGTATAGGCAATGGCGTCGATGTCGCCGCGGGTGCAGGCCGCCTCGGCCAGCACGCGCTCGAGCAGCGGGACGAGGCGGCGAATATGGTCGCGCGATGCAAGTTCCGGCACCACGCCGCCGTAGGCCTCGTGCATCGCCACCTGGGTATGCACGGCATTGGCGAGCAGGCCGCGCGCGCTGTCGTAGAGCGCGACACCGGTTTCGTCGCAGGAGGATTCGATGCCGAGCACGATCACCGCCACGATTCTACCGGCCGTTCAGAACAGGTTCAGCTGCGGACGAGCCGGATCGCCGCGTGGAGGACGGAAGCCGGTGCAGTCGAGCGGTGGCGTTGGCGTGTCGAGGCCGAGGCGGCGCACTGCCGTCTCGAAACGGCGGGCGATGATCCCGGCCAGCGGGCCGCGGCCGCTTTGGCGCGTGCCGTAGTTGCTGTCGTATTCGCGTCCGCCGTGCAGTTGCCGCATCAGGCTGTAGACATGTTCGAGGCGGCCGGGGTGGTGTTCCGCCAGCCAGGCGCGGAACAGCGGCTTTACCTCGTGCGGCAGGCGCAGCAGGATGTAGCCGGCGGACTGCGCGCCCGCCTCCCGCGCGGCGGCGAGTATGGATTCCATCTCGTGGTCGGTGAGCGCAGGAATCAGCGGTGCCACCATCACGGCCGTCGGGACGCCGGCCTGCGCCAGCGCGGCGATGGTGGCCAGCCGGCGTCGCGGCGAGGGCGCGCGCGGCTCCAGGGTGCGCGCCAGTTCCGCATCGAGCGTCGTCACCGAAACCGCGGCATGGACGCGCCGCTCGCGCGCCATCGCCGCCAGCAGGTCGAGGTCGCGCAGCACCAGCGCCGACTTGGTGACCAGCGTTACCGGATGGCCCGTCTCGGCCAGCACTTCGAGCACGGCCCGGGTGACGCCGAGGCGGCGTTCGACCGGCTGCCAGGCATCGGTGTTGATGCCGAGCGCGATCGGGCGGCACGCATAGCCGGGCTTGGCCAGCTCGCGACGCAGGCAGGCGGGCGCATCCGCCTTCCAAGCCAGGCGCGTCTCGAAGTCGAGCCCCGGCGAGAGCCCGAGGTAGGCATGCGTCGGCCGCGCGAAGCAGTAGGCGCAGCCATGCTCGCAGCCGCGATAGGGATTGATCGAGCGGTCGTAGGGAAGGTCCGGCGAGTCGTTGTAGGTGATCACGGTCTTCGCCGAGTCGACCACCAGTTCGGTCGGAAGCGCGGAAGGCTCATCCTCGTTCCACCAGCCGTCGTCGAGCGCCTCGCGCTGCCAGGCGTCGAAGCGGCCGTCGGGCGAGATCACGGCGCCGCGTCCCTTGCGCGGGGCGGCGGGCTTCATCAGCGAGACATCCTCATGCTGTGATTGTATCCAGTTATACCCCGCGTGGTCAGGCCGCTGCGTGGCAGAATCGCGCCCACGTTCCCATCCCCGGTTGCCGCGCTGAGGAGACCTGTTCGCCATGACCACGAAGATCCTGCTGCTCGGACACGACATCGCCACCCGCCTGCGCCTCAAGGAAGCGTGGACAGCCCTCGGCGTCGAGGTGCTGGCGCCGACCAGCGACGCGCGACCGCACTGCGCCGTCGTCGACCTCGGCCGGCGCGATGCGCTGGAGCAGATCGCCCGGTTGCGCGCCATCGCCGCCGACCTGCCCGTCGTGGCCTGCGCCGCTGCCTTCGACGAAGCTGCGGTGACCGCCGCCCGCGCTGCCGGCGCCAGCGATTTCGC
>ERZ724521.1187-NODE-1187-length-11604-cov-5.096545_pt1 | contig 11604 bp, 14 predicted proteins | sample MGYA00376054_ERZ724521 | MGnify/ENA primary metagenome ERZ724521 (study PRJEB28724, sample SAMN07190883) | activated sludge metagenome | isolation source: activated sludge of sewage treatment plant in Hong Hong | place: Hong Kong | collected 2016-03-17 ... | reverse complement strand
CGGTGGTACCAGAGCCTGCGGCGCGGGGGGTGGAGCAGACGAGGCCGTAGGCGGTGCCGGGGCCGGCGGCTCAGGCCGCACAGACGTCGGCGGCGGTGCCGGAGCCTGTGGCGGAGGGTGCACCGGGGACGAGGCTGGCATTGACGGTGGCGGTCCTGCCGGCGCTTGCGGCTCCGGAGCCACAGGAAGCGGGGCATGAAGTTCGCGCCAGAGATCGAGATCGACCAGGCCGATCCGCCCCGACGTCGCCAGCCACTCGGCACGTTCTGCCTCGAGGCAGGCGACCGCCCAGCAGGAGCCGACAAAACCGAGCAGGAGCACCGACTCGCCGTGTTCGATGACGCCGACGACCCGGCGTCCCGTCACCTGTCGGAACTGGCGGTCGATCCCGTCGATCCGCACCGTGGGTAGCGGGCAGCGCCGGCAATCCGCGACGTCGATCTCTCCATCTTGCGCGGCGTGGCAGGCATCGAGGCAACGGTCGTGGGCCCCAGCGAGGATTGGGGCGACGGCTCCCGACGGGTGGACGTAGACCGCCGCGCAGGCGCTGTTGCGGAGGCCGTAGAGGTACACGCGCCCGTCTGCGGCCGCGCCGTCGACCAGGACGCTCGACTCCCCGCGCTTCGCGGTCGCGTAGTCCTGCGCCCACGCGCGCAGCAGTTGTTCCCCCTTCTCCCTCACGCTTCTGGCCGGCCAAGCTACACGAGGGGCGCACGATGTAAAGCCACGCGAGCGCGCATTCCCATGAGCCGGACAAGGGGCACGATGCGGGAGCCATGCCCCCGGCCCGCCGGCCGTCGATAGGGCGATGCGAAGGCGATGCCGAGGCGATGCGGTGCTCATGCCCCGGCGACGCTTGGCCCATGCGCTACCGACGCAGGTCCGATGCTCCGGTGATACTCGGCCCATTCGATCGAGGCTTCCGCACCTCGCATCACTCGTCCCATTCAAGGCGAGCGCGAATGCTCGAAAGAAAATCGTCAGATCAGGCTTGACGAAGCGGATCGATGTGCCTCAGGCTGACAGCGGAGGGATTGGGAATGGTCGAGGTCCATGAAGAGGTCGATGCGGTGCGCGTCGTCGTCGAAGGAGGCAACGAGCCTGTCGACGTCTTCGTGCGGGCCGACGCCTTGCTGAGCTTCATCGTCGATTGCCACCTCAACATGCCGGCGGCCGACATCTATGTAGAAGGCGAGCTCGTCGACGCGAAGGCGGTCACCGAGCGGGCTCTTGCGTCGCGTCGCACTCCGGAGCCCGCCGTCGCTCCGCCGGCTGCCCCACCGCCGCCGGAGACCATCCCGCTCGCCGAGGCCAAGAGCTTCAGCGAGCTGGTCCAGACGAGCCTGGCCGCCCTGGCCAAGCTCCAGCTCGAGACGTTCGCCGCATGTTCGAAGGCCGCCAAGGAGTCCTTCGATGAAGAGATGAAGCGCAACAAGACGTTCGCCGCCGACCTCGCCGAACAGCGCGAGCAGCACCGCAAGGCGCTGAGCGAGATCGACATCTTCGACCGCGGCGCCCACGTTGCGATCGCCGGCGACTACGCGGCGCTCCGGTCCGGCCGCGCGCGCAAGCCCCAGTCCGAGGGGATGATGATGGCCGACGTCGTCGAGGGGTTCTTCCCCGGGACCAAACGGTCGGCGAGGTAATCCACACACGTTCACATGAAGGAGAAGGACGATGCCTGCATATGCACAGACGCCCGGCGAACAGATGCGCAACGCCGAGAGCGGGATGCGACAGACGATGACGCGGATCATCGACAACTACTACGCGGCCCGCGACCTCGACACGGCGCAGGCGATCCGCGGCGTGCGGACCGACACCGAGGCGGCGGAGATCGTCGCCCAGCTCCGGCGCGGGCGGTGGCAGGAGGTCCTGCTGCTGGCCGCGAGCGGCGCGGCGGGGGTGGCCACCGGCGTGATGGCCCAGAAGACCGTCGACGTGCGGATCGGGCCGGTCCCGCCGCTCGCGGCCGCTGGCGTGCTGGCGATGATCGCTGCGGCGGCCGCCGACCTCAGCCTCGTCACGCGCGCCACCGTGGCGGTGGGTGGCGCGGCCTATGCGGCGAGCACGCTCGCCTACACGCGGCTCGTCCCGCAGGGGGGCAGCCCGTGAAGGTCCAGCTCGCCCGCATCGTCGAGGTCGTTAGCGGCCACTCGGTCCGCGCCCGCATCCACGCGATCACCGAAGGCGGTCTCGAGCTCAAGCTCGAGGTCCCGCTCGCGGACGCGGAGGGCCTCGCCGCAGGACAAATCCTGTGGCTCGCGTGGTCGGTGCACACCCTGCCGGATGCCGCTCCGTGCGCTCGGACCGAGGAGGCCGGGCCGACCCGCGCCGCCTCGTCCGGTCCGCCCGCCACAGGCACCCAGGATGACGCGTCCGGCGCTACGCCGAGCTCGCCCTCGACCTCCTCGCAGAGCCTCGCCGCGTTGCTCGGCCTGCGCTTCGACGATTCGAACGACTGCGCCTAGACCTACTTTTCACAATCTCACGCTTGACGCGCGCCCTCGTTCGCTACGAGGGCCCCATCACCCATCTTTGCACGATCATCAGGAGAGACCATGGACAACACCGAATCGAAGCAGAACCTCAGCATTCTGGGCCGGGAGATCGCCGAGCACCTCGTGCGCCTGGGCGGCACCAACGTGCTGCCCCCCGCCGAGGGCGAGTACTCGGCGTGCGGCACGGGCGTGCCGCGCATCGGCTGCGAGAACCTGCTCTACGCCCCGATCACCGTCGCCCGCTTCTACCGCGGCGGCCGCACTAACATCGACCAGGTCGTCGAGGGCCAGCTCCCCGTCGCGCCGGGCTCGTCGGTGCTCCTGTCGCAGGATCACCGGCCGCCGTGGCCGACCGGCTGCTATAGCCTGCGCTACCGTCTCGCCAACAACGGCAACAACCACGACGAGATCAAGATCGAGTGGTTCGTCGACACCGAGCCGCTCGACGCGATCCAGTACGGCAGCGAGATCTACAACGCCGACGGGACGGTGATCGGCGACGGCAAACTGCCGGTCCCGCTCGCGCTCGGCGAGCACTGCTGCATCGGCGGCAACAATCGTCTGCGCGTCAAGATCTCGCACACCGGCAACGCCAACCAGATCGAGAACATCCGCCTGCACGTCGAGCACGCCAACGCCGTCAAGTGCTGCAGCGCGTGCGCGGCCGGCAAGTCCTGCCAGCGCGGCTGCAAGAACCACGGCAAGTAGGACCCGGCCATGTACAAGATCAAGCTGATCATCCGCGGCGGGTTCGACGGCCAGACGCCGGTCGCCGAGGCGCCGAGCTTCCGGCTGCGGGAGGGCTGGAACGAGGCCGAGCTGCCCGGCCCGGCCGGCATCTTCCCGGCGCACCTGTGGGGCCAGGTCCCCGCCGGCGACCCGTACCTCGTCCACGCCTGCCTGCTGACGACGCACCCGATCGACCCGCAGTCGTCGCTCGAGGTGCGCACGGGCGCGCCGATGAACCGGCGCGTCCAGTACACGCCGACGCCCGACAATACCCAGCTCACGCTCGTGCGCCCGAGCGACCTTTTGCGCGTCGTCACGCCGCCGCAGGAGGTCGTCAAGCTCGAGCTGCTGGTCGAGAGCATCGGCGGCACCAACGAGCTCGGCTCACGTCTGTATCAGTGGGCGCAGGCGACGGCCGAGGCACGGCGGACCGGCGTCCGCGTCGCCCGCTTCAGCCAGGCGGCCGCGATCACGGCGTGGACGGGCACGATGCACGTGCTCTACGAGAGCGCCGCGAACGGCAACCTGCTGTTGCCGCCGCGCGCGGCAGTGCCGCTCGACGCGGTGCTGACGGTGACGCGCATTTCGGGGGGCATCCCCACGGTACTCCCTGCGGCCGGCGAGTTCCTCGCCAGCGGGCTCAACAGCCTCGCCATTCAGCGCAGCGCGATCTTGCTGAACAACGGCGAACAATGGACCTGGGCTGGCGAGTAACCCGCCCGGCGCCGCGCGTCTGCGCGGAGAGTTTCACGATAGACCCAAGGAGCATCACCCCATGGCCGTGATCGATAGGCACCGTGTCGCCCGGCTCATCGAGCTGTCGGCGGCCGAGCGCACCCTCAAGGGACCCGAGCGCTTGCTGCGCGAGGACGACGTCGCCCAGCTCGTCCGTGCGGCCTTCGACGACGCAGCCGAGAAGGCGCGCGTCGACTTCATGGCGCGCGTCAGCCGGGCGCCGTCGTCGGGCTGGCCGTGGTCGGCGGTGCAGGTCTCGTCTGCGCGCGGCGGTGGCGGACTCATCGGGACGCCCAAGCCGCTGCTCGACCTGCCGCCGCCTGCGGTCCTCCTGCTCATGGGACAGGTCGACTCGCCCGAGGTCGACCCGACCCACCGCGTCCCGGACCGCACGAGCCCCGAGGGCGCCGCGTGGGAGCCCTTGTTCAAAGCGCTGGAGACCTGGGACACGGTGACGCTGAAGAAGTGGATGCACGCCTCGGGCTGGGCGCAGCCGGGCACCGGCGCGCCCAAGACCGACCTCCCGGCGTCGCCCACGAGCCCGCCGCCCGCAAGTCCTCCCACGTCCAGCGGTCCGCCGGCCCCGTCCGCGCCGCCCGACCTTTTGGCCGAGCCCACCCCGTGGACGACCGAGCGCGTCGCCCTGGTCGCCGGGGCTGCCGTCGTCGTCACCGGCGCTGTCGTCTACTCGGCCGTCAGTCTCGCGCGCGCCCGCGATACCGAGCGTCTGAGCGCGCGCCTTCGGGCCCAGGAGGAGAACGGGTCATGAGCCGCAACCTCTGGACCGCGATCGCCACGGCGGTCGGCGTCGGTGGCGTCGTCGGCGGCTCGCTCCTCTGGAGCCGTCGCGCCAGCGCGGCGCCCCTGCCCGCCGGAACCCCACAAGACGCGCCCGACCTCGGGGCGCTCGACCTCGCGCCGCTGCCGCGCGCGCAAGACGTCCGTGGCGACCTCGTGACCAATTGGGGCACGACTCCGGTCGACCTCCGCCCGCTGTTTGTGCAGATGGAGGAGGCCGCGAAGATTCCGGGATGTGCCCGGTTCTTTGCGATCACCGCCTACGGCGAGTCCCGCTTCATTCCCACCGCGCACAACGGCGACGCCGACAACGAACAGGCCGAGCGCGACGCGACGCGCCGCGCCTGGGAAAACGGCAAGGACAAAAACCCGCCGCTGCGCTGGGGCGAGAAGGCGGCCGACTTCGGCAGCGGCGGTCTGTTCGGTCTGACCGCGCCGTACTTCTTGTGGACCGGCGTACCCGAGGTCGGCGAGCGCGCGCCGCTTTTGAACGCGCCGCCTGAGCTGGTGTTTCAGCCGCGCGCGTCGGCCTTCGGCGCGGTGGTCTACCTCCAGCGAATCGTAAAGCACTACCGGGTCGACGACCTCGCCGACATCCGCGCGGGGTGGGCGAGCCCGTCGCTGCTGACGACCGGCCGCGGTGGCCAGCGCTACCTGGAGACGCGCGCCCGCTTCCTGGGGCACGCCAAGACGCTCGGCATTGACCTGAGCGACGCGGCGACGATCCCGCCGAAGTTCGACGTGTCCGCCTGGCCCGGCGTGCTCTCCGTGTTCTCTGCCCTCGTCGGCACGCTGCCGAAGGAGCTCGCATGACCCCCGACCTCTCCTGCTACGGCAGCGACATCAAAGAGCTCGTCGACCTCGTCGGCGATTTCGACCTGCGCTCGCCGATGGACGTCCATGCCTGGTATCGGCTCGAGTGGCAGGCGATCGCCGGGACGCTCGGGTTCGACCAGGAGCTCGGCGAGGCCCTCGCGCCGCTGCGCGCCGTCCAGGACCGGCTCGCCGCCACCCACCAGGCGGCGCTTTCGGCGTTCGCGCACTGGCTCCCACGCACACGGCCTGGCCTGACGGACAGCCACGCGCGCGTGCAGGAGACCGTGCTTTCCGCGCTCATCGCCCGCGGCCAGGAGCGCGGCGAGCTGTGGCGCGTGTCGATCGACCCGACGACGCTGCCCGAGGGCGCCTGCTACCCGGACGGCGACGGCATGCTGCGCGCGTTCTACCCCGACACCGCGCCCGGCTACTTCGGTCCCGGCTGGTCGGGACCGCCGCCGCGGGCCGAGAGCGCGTGCGGGTGGACGACGCTCCTGGTGCTGCACCTCGGCACCTTCCCGTGGGTCTACAGCACCCGCCTCGAGGCGACGGGCCCCGGCCTGCGCTGGGGCTCGCGCGAGGTCCTGCCCGCCGCGCAGGGCATGCAGGCGATGGCAGCCGCGATGACCCCCGAAGGCAACCTCCGCCAGGACGCGCGGCAGGTCGCCGCGATCTGGTCTCACTTCGCCGAGCTGACGCGCCCCCTCGTGCAGCGCTTGCCCGCGTACCAGCCCGGGCGGACCCCGCCGGGCCAGCTCTGCCGCCGAGGCGGCCTTCTCTACGTCCACCAGGGCAGCCTGCACCTCGCCGGCCTCAACGGCTCGCGCGGCTGGCTTTCGGCCCCGGCCTACAACTACGTCACGCGCCGCTTCGCCTGCTTCTTCGCGGTCCGGCGCGCGACCCTTCGGGCGCTCGCCGCGCAGCAGCCGGCGCTCCGCCGGCTCGCCGAGGGCTCGGCCGATCCGTGCCTGCGCGAGCAGGCCGAGGAGGTGCTGCGTGCGGGGTGAGTGCGCCGCAGTGGGGTCCATCGTCGACCGCTCGACGGACGGGGGCCGAGTGCCCTACGCTTCCGCCATGCGCAAGATCGCCCACCTCGCCCCCGCCGCTCTCTTCACGCTCGCGCTGGCCGCCGGCTGCAAGGACGAGACCCCGCCCAACGAGCCCGGCGAGTTCGGCGACCCGTGCCTCGTCGGCGAGCCCGACGACTCGCCGAATGGCTGCCGCTCGGGGCACTACTGCAACGCGGGGTATTGTGTCGAGGATTGCGTTGCTCCGAGCGACTGCGAGCCTCTGGATGGATGGGAGCGAACCTGCGCCGCGGGTATCTGCCAGATTCTCTGCAACGCAGAGAAGCAGTGCCCGCAAACGCTCAACACGCCGCTCGCTTGCGAGAATGCCGGCCAATACTGCGAAGGGGGAGGATAGGAAAAATGCTCATAAGTCCAAATCATCGCCTCTTCGATCGCGTTCCCGACCTCTTCACGAGCCCATATCCTGGTGCAGATGCCTATGCCAACGACGCATTCCTCATGCTCCTGGAACGGGCGACGGGCGCCGGAACGCAGACGGTCGGCCAAGCACTCTTGGCGCAGGCAGGTGCTCAGGCATGGAATCACGCCACGCAGATGCTCTGGAAGACGAAAGCAACGGAGGTCGGCGACGTTATTAGCGAGATTTGGCCGAAGATCGCGTGGATCGACAAGGCGACAGATTCGATATCCGGCGTTCTCGCCGACATTCCGTTCCCGCTGACGACCGATCCAGCCGAGATGATCTCGGCGATAGCACGCGTTGCCGTCGATGCAGCGCTCGGTGCTGTTACCGCAGTGCCCGTCGTAGGCTGGATTGTTGGGATCGTTGTGGGAATCGGCAAGATGCTTGCGCCCTTGTTCGTCGACCTGATCAAGGGCGACGAGGTCCCGCCCGAGCGACGGGCGATCCTCCCCTGGCGCAAGTACAACGAGAAGGTTGATGAGGCGTTTGTCCGAACGTTTCTCAACGTGGACAATCGCCTACCCGAGTGGACCCCGGTCTTCAGTCCGCCGACCGGAGCAGGTCCTTGGACTCTCGCCGATGGCGTTGACGATAATGGCAATAGTATCGGACAGGTTCTCGCGCCTTTCTCAGGTAAGGTCGTCGACTGGAGGAGCTTCTATGGGTGCGTTCCAGGGACCTTCAGAGTCGCAGGGATCCTGCAGTACCGCGGTCGCCCACAGCCGCCTGACGCTGCTCTGCGGTACTACTCCGACGGCACCTTGATCCATCGCTACGGCGACTTCACCCAGACGGGCGACTTCTTCCCGGCGCTCCAGCAACTCGCCGGGACTATCTGGCAGCAGATCGCGGCCGGCGGACCCGACACGTACAAGATCGACTGCGCCGTGCTGGAGACGCGCTGGCGCGATTGGTTCTCGGCCCTCTACACCTCGGTCTTCGAGCAGGGTCACGGCGATTTCCTCTTGCCGTACCTCGCGCACAAGGTCGGCGACGAGTACCGCCTCGGCGCCAACGCCGGCGGGTTCATCCGCGCCGAGGCGACCGACGGCACCACAGTGCCGCTCGTAACCCGGGAGACCTTCGCCAAGGGCGTTCTCGGCACCGAGCGCACACGGACGACCTGCCTCTACACCGACATCAACGGCAAGACCGGCCGGCAGCAGAGCGGCGAGTACCCGACCAAGTTCACGCGCGACCCGAAGACCGGGGAGTACGTCGCGCCGCCGAAGTCGCGGTTTGCCCGCTCCGGCGGCTACACATGCGTCCCCTGGCCGCCCGGGGAGCTGCTCATGACGCAGTACCGGCGCGCGGACGAGGCGATCATCATCCCAGCGCTGCGCACGGTCGCAGAGGTGCAGCGGCGCCGGCTGTCGAGCACGCTCGACTGCGCCTACGTCCGCCCCGAGCCGGTCGACGGCAAGCCGCGCTACGCGGCGTTCGGCGACGCGGCGCTGCGGGACCGCTGCAAGGAGCTGCGAAAGCGCCTCTTGATGCATCCGTCGCGTTTTCTGGTCGACTACGACACGGCGCTCGCGGTCGACCGGGAGTACGCTGCCGCGCTCAAGGCGGCCGGCGTCCCGACGACGCAGGCGCAGCGCGCAGCGGTGCGTCTCCAGGTCGCGGGCCGAGGCCCGCGCCCGCTCGACGAGAAGGACAACACGCCGCTGCCGAGCCCGCTCCCGCCGCAGGGCGGCCTCCCGTTCGACATCAGCGGCACCGCCCCGGCCAAGCGCGGGCGGTGGGGGCTCGTCCTCGGAGGCGCGGCAGCGCTGACCGCAGTCGCGGCCGCGGTCGGCGTTGCGCGGCGCTACAGCAGATAGGCACGCATGAAGGGAAGGTGGTTATGGAGGGTTGGGTGGTCGAGGGTGTACGGTTCACTCTATTCAATACCGAGCGAAAGGAGCGCGTCGTCGTCGAGAAGACGGGCGACGAGCTGACGGTCTCGTCCAAGCAGCGCGGCGGTGAGAAGGCCAGCGAACGCGAGAAGACGGACGAGCCGAAAAAGTCCACCAAGGTGAGCGAGCCCCGGGCCGAAAAGCCCGCAAGCGAGCCGGCGCCGAAGGTGACGGCGGCAGCCCGCAAGTCCGCACGCGCGCAGAAGCCGAAGGCCGAGGGCGTCGGCACCGCGCTCGCGTGGCAGCCGATCGTCGACGCCGGCTATGAGGGCTACTCGGCCCGGTCGAAGGGCGCTGAGCTGCAGGTGCTGCGGTCGAGCAACGGCCGCTGGGCTCTGTACGTGTTTTGGGGGCGCGGGGTGATGAAGCACATCACGTGCTACCCCGAGCTCGACAAGGCCAAGGTCGCCGCCCAGGCGCTCCACGACAAGGGCCTGCCGCCGCGCCCCGAGGCGAAGCTCACCCAGGAGGCGATCGACAGCGCCTGCCCGATGCCCGAGGCCCCGAAGCGTCCCGGCGGACGCAAGGCGAAGACCCCGGCCGCCGAAGCTGCGCCACCGAAGACCGAGGAACCGGCGCCCCCAGCTCAGGCGCCGCCGCCCGCCGAGGCGCCCGAGCCGATCACGACGCTCACTCCCGAGGTGCGCAACGAACTGCGGGGTTCGCTGAAGGACGCGATCAAGACCGCCTTTTCCGAAATGGAGTGATCATGGCGCTCTACGAAGACGTCCTGGAGCGCTGGCTCGCCAGCGTGGCGCCACGGGTGCCGCGCGAGGTCGCCTTGCGCTTTGTCCACGAGGAGAACCCGAACCTCGGGCCGATGGTCGAGGCCGCGGCTCGGGACCTGCGCGAGCGCAAGTCCGCGAGCAAGTTCCAGCGCTGGCTGGATCAGCAGGCGCTCGCCGGCCGCGATTTCGACGCTGTCCAGCTCGGCTGGCTCGACACCATGCGAAGGCAGATCACGGCCTCGGGCGCCCTGTCGCTCGCCCAGCTCGACGGCGGAGACCTCGCTGCGCGCGGCGGGGCGGACAAGGCCACCCGCGTGTTCGGCGGCCGTCAACTCGGCGAGGTGCTCGCCAGCCTCAACGCGACCTTCGCGCCCGCGAAAGCGTGCGGCTGCGGCGGCAATGCCGGCGGGGTCAGTGTGTGCGGCATCCAGGCCGGGTGCAGTTGCAAGAAGGCCGCCCCCGCCACCGAGCCGACCGACCCCGTCGCCGTCCTTTCGGCCGCAGGGCTTACGGTCACGGGCCTTGTCTACCGGCTCGGCGAGCTGACCGTCTACCGGGCCCCGAATGCCGAAGCCCTCTCGAGAGCGACTCGCGCTCTCGAGCAGGCCAACCTCTTCACCCGCGTCTGGAACGAGCAACTGCTCATCCGGCCCCGCCAGTGGATCTCGCCATGATCCTCGCCGACGACGTCGCCCGCGAGATTGACGCACTCGAGCCGCCGCAGCGGGCGCTTCTATGCTGCATCTACAAGACCGCCGCCCGCGACAAACTCGCGGCGACGATTGCCGCCGAGACCGCCGAGGCGATTCGCGGAGGTCTCTTCGCCCACGAGCGCGGCCGCGAGGCCGTCGCGCGGCTTGTCGCGCTCCACCTCGAACTCTGCATCGACGACCTCGAATCCCACTACTTCGCGGAGACCCCATGAACGGCGCACAGTTCTTCGCCCTCATCGAGCCGATCTGGCGGGCCAACATGGCGCCGCGGATCCACCCGCGCGTGCTCGAACAGTTCCTCGCCGAGGAGCGCGAGGGCATCATCGCCGCGCTCGACGAGGCGCTCGCCGCCCGTCGCGCCCGCACGGCGCAGAAGACCCAGGAGGCGCTCGACCCGCCGGAGCTGTGGACCAAGGCGCGGCGCACCCGGGCCAACCTCGAAGCGCTGGAGCTCGTCGCCACAAAGCCCCCGGAGGCCCTGACCGCCGAGGACCGGCGCAAGCTGCTCGCCTACTCCGGCTGGGGCGGCCTGTCGATCGAGGACGTGCGCGAGCAATTCCCAAAGGGCTTGGAGCCCGAGACCTTTGGCCTCATCCACGAGTACTACACGCCGCTGCAGATCGCCGACGCGATCGCCGAACGCGTATGCCCGCTGCTCCCCGAACTCGCGGGCCATGACGGCCTCGTGCGCATCCTGGAGCCGTCCGCCGGCATCGGCCGGTTTTTACGCGCGATGGGCCGCCCGCAGTGCCTCGACCCCAAGGGCCCCGTGCGGGGCCTCGAGTGGGTGACGGTCGAGTTCAGCAAGGCGTCGTCGCGCCTTTTGACCGCGCTGCGCCCCGACGCGCAGCACCACCACATGCCCTTCGAGCGGTTCGTGCGCGAGTACGGCAGCCAGTTCGCCGGCCGCATCAACCTCGTGCTCAGCAATCCGCCCTACGGCGAGCGCGGCGTGTTCGCCTCCGAGGACCCGAACCCCTTCTACCGGGAGCGCATCGCCTACGCGTACTTCCTGCGCCGCGCGCTCGACCTGCTCGCGCCCGCGGGCCTCGGCGTGTTCATCGTCCCGGCAGGGTTTCTCACCGCCGAGCGCAACCGCGAGCTTCGCGGCCGCGTGCTCGCGCGCCATCACCTCGTCGCCGCCTTCCGCCTGCCGAGCCATCACCCCGACGGCCGCGAGGTCTTCCCCGGC
>ERZ724521.1186-NODE-1186-length-11608-cov-3.264347_pt1 | contig 11608 bp, 9 predicted proteins | sample MGYA00376054_ERZ724521 | MGnify/ENA primary metagenome ERZ724521 (study PRJEB28724, sample SAMN07190883) | activated sludge metagenome | isolation source: activated sludge of sewage treatment plant in Hong Hong | place: Hong Kong | collected 2016-03-17 ... | reverse complement strand
GTGTAAAGACTAATTCAGGTATTTAGCAATCTCGTCGCTGTCTGGTGTAACCTTGCTGTCGAAGTGAGCCAAAAGGTTGCCATTTTCGTCGATGATGAATTTGTTGAAGTTCCAGCTTATGGTTGCATCCAAAACGCCATTCTCCGATTTGCTGCAGAGGTATTTGTAAACGGGCGTTGTATTATCGCCTTTAACATCAACCCTTGTGGTGAGCGGGAAGGTTACTCCATAATTTTTCTGGCAGAATGATTTTATGTCTTTGTCGTCTTTGTATTCCTGGCCGCCGAAGTTGTCAGAAGGAAAACCAACGATCACCAATTTATCCTTGTGCGCTTCGTACAATGCTTCCAGCGCTTTATACTGGGGTGTGAAGCCACACATAGAAGCGGTGTTCACGATCAGTATCTTCTTTCCTTTGAATTGAGAGAAGTCGATGGTTCCGCCATCTAATGACTTAATGCTAAAGTCGTAAATGGTTTTGGCTTTTGCCACATCAGGATTGTCGTTGTTCATTACTTCATTTGTTTTTGCGGTGGCCGCAGTGCAGGCGATAAATAGCAGGGAGGCAAAGAATAGTTTCATATTTTGTCAGTTAAAGTGGAATAATCGTAAACAATACAAATGTAAAAATGTTTAAACAACGTACTGATTAAGATTTGTCGCATTGCGGAAAATTCCCTTTTCCTTAAAGATCAGATGGTATAAGCGACTGTAGCGATGCTGAGCATGCTGCCGGTGGCCGAAAGTATCGCTTCTCCGCAGGCTTCGAGAGTGGCACCCGTAGTTATAATATCATCTACCAACAGAATATGTTTATTCCTGATTGCTTCATGGTCTTTTAAGACAAACACGCCCTGCATGCTTTGCCAGCGGCCTATACGATCTTTATGTGTTTGTGTTTCGGTGAAAACGTTTCTTTCAACCGCATTTAGCAAAATGGGTTTAGGCCAACAGGCGGTTATGCCTTTCGCGATTATTGCGGCCTGGTTATAACCGCGCCTGCTTTCTTTCTTCTGATTGAGTGGCAAAGGAATAATGCAGTCGATGTTGTTGAATCTTTCTGAGGCTGCGAGTTGTTTGCCTAACTGTTTACCGAGAAATATACCAATGTCTTTGTTGCCTTTGTACTTGAGTTGCTTTACCAGGTGTTGTAGCAAGGAATGCTTGGTGAAATAGTAAGCACAGCCTGCAGCAGCAATTTTCAGCTGGCCATAAAATTTTCTTTCAACCGGATTGTCGGCGACATCGAGGAAACCGGTTTCCGGCAATTGGTAAAGACAGGATACGCAGAGAGGGCTATTGTTGTCAAGCACATCTGAGCCACAACCTTCGCAGGTGTGGGGAAAGAAGAGGTGAGCGAAATCGTTGACTATGCGGGTTGCTTTCTGCAGCATGCAGGAAGATAAAAACTCTTTGCTAAAAATGCAAGCAGCGTTGCTGCCATATAGCGTTGCAGTACACGCTGTGCGACGCAAGGGAAGATGCCACGAAGCCTTTTTGCCGGGCTAAAAAAGATATTGATACAATTCATCTACCCGGCCCAATGCTATGACCTGGATCCTGAATTGGTTTTTATCGAACCCTTTTTTGTTAAACTTTGAAACAACGATTTTTTCGAATCCAAGTTTTTCAGCCTCGGCTATGCGTTGTTCGATTCGGTTTACCGATCTTATTTCACCGTTTAAACCCACTTCACCAGCGAAGCAGATGTGCTGCGGCAGGGGCACATCTTCATAAGAAGAAAGCAGCGCACAAATGGTTGCGAGGTCAATAGAAGGGTCTTCAACTTTTAAACCACCGGCAATATTTACAAATACATCTTTTACGCCGAATTGAAAGCCGCCGCGTTTTTCCAAAACGGCCAAAAGCAATTGCAGTCTTCTTGAGTCAATACCCGTGGATGTTCGTTGCGGTGTGCCATAAACACTTTGCGTAACGAGCGCCTGCACTTCGATGAGTAAAGGGCGCAGTCCTTCCATGCTTGCAGCGATTGCGCTGCCACTCAGTTGATCTTCTTTTTGGTTGATGAGTATTTCTGAAGGGTTCAATACTGCACGCATGCCATCGCCCGTCATTTCGTAGATGCCCAGTTCAGATGTGCTGCCAAAACGGTTTTTGAGTGTGCGAAGTATGCGGTATGCGTAGTGGCGGTCGCCTTCGAACTGCAGAACGGTGTCGACCATATGTTCCAGCAATTTTGGCCCGGCAATGGTGCCATCTTTTGTTATATGGCCGATTAAAAAAACAGGCGTGCCTGTTTCTTTGGCGAAGCGCTGAAAGGCTGCCGTGCATTCCCTTATTTGTGTGATGCTCCCGGGTGATGATTCAACAAACTCAGCCTGCAGTGTTTGTATGGAATCGATAATGACAAACTGAGGTTTCAGTTTTTTGATCTCCTGGAATATAGTGTTCACGCTCGTTTCGGTAAGCAGGTAAAAATTATCGTTGTTTATTTTTAGCCGATCGGCGCGCATTTTTATCTGCTGTTCACTTTCTTCCCCACTTATATAAAGCGTAACGATTTCATTCATCTCCAAAGCGTCCTGCAATAGCAACGTACTTTTACCAATACCCGGTTCACCGGCAACAAGCACAATACTTCCGGGTACAATACCACCTCCCAGTACACGGTTCAGTTCAACATCTTTTGAAGTAAATCTTTTTTCTTCTTTTGATATAACATCGCTTAATGCAACAGCGGCTGCAGTTCTTTTTGTATCGTTATAATTTTTCCAGCCATCGCCGGTATTCTTACCGCCGGTTTTGTCAATCACTTCTTCCATAAACGTATTCCATTGGTTGCATGAAGGGCATTTACCCAACCACTTGGTACTTTCGTAGCCACAGTTACCGCAGAAAAATGCTGTTTTGATTTTACTCATTTGATAAAGATAAAGCCGTAAAACCGGCACCCGTTTTTTGTTTTAAAAGAAGTGTTTTTGTAACCATCTTTTTGTGTCCTGTTCAACAATCGTTGCGTCGCACTCTTGTACTAAAAAATTTGCATCGGCAAAGATTTCCCCGTAATGCCATCTTTTGGTGCCTTGTATTCGTGTGAAGTTTAAGAACCGGCCATGCACATAAAGGTTAAACATATTGAAGTATTTACACGCTGCGATCAAATTTAAAAAGACGTTGACCAGGACAGCGGCTGAATCGGGCACCTGTCAAAAGCAAAAGGTCGGCAAGAATGCCGACCTTTTACTTACTAACCCATTAAATTCTGCCACTAAATTACAATAATGGGCTACATTTCAAAATTATTTTTTGCCCTTGTTGAAAACTTTAAAGAATTTAACCTGCGCTGCCGGCATTATTGATCAGGAACAGGCAGCGCGGAATTTTAATGTGATTATTCCTGTAGTTAAAGATGCTCTTTTTCAGCAGCATGCTTATTATTATTTATTATATGTGTTTAATTGAGGCGATGGGTGCCGCTATTTTTAAACTATAACCCTTTTTTAAGGTAGGGGTAAAGTTCGAATCAGTTATTTTGTTGTTAATTATTAGGAGTGGGTATATGATTATACTATTGGATAATACATATATTCCTTCGCGATATTGAACTATTGATAACAAAAACTAATGCACATGAGAAAATTCCTGCTGGGCTTTGCAGCACTGCTTTGCTTTGTCATTGCTAAAGCCCAAACGACTACTGTAACCGGAAAGGTTACCGACGAAAAGGGCGCCGCAATTGCCGGCGCTTCTGTTATTGAAAAGGGTACCAAGAATGGTACCGCAGCTGCAAATGATGGTACATTCTCCCTGTCGGTAAAGCCAAAAGCTATTTTGGTAATTACTGCACTTGGTTTTGATTCCAAAGAAGTAAAGGCAACTGACAACCTGGCCATTACACTTAATCCTGACACCAAGGCTTTAAGTGAAGTTGTAGTTACGGGTGTTGGTACTGCTACCAGCAAAAAGAAGCTTGGTATTTCTGTAGAATCAATTACAGGCGACAAGTTGCCTTCTATACCAACTGCGTCTTTGGACCAGGCAATCATCGGTAAAATTCCCGGGGCCCAAATCTCTTCTGTATCAGGTAACCCTGGTGACAAAGTAAATATCGTTTTAAGAGGTATTAACACCGTGCAAGGCGGAACAAGGCCGTTGGTATTGTTGGATGGAATTGAAATCCCTTTTGAAAACCTGACTACGATCGATCTTACGCAGGTAGAAAGAGTTGAGGTAGTTCAGGGTGCTGCATCTGCCACATTATATGGTGCGCAGGGTGCAAACGGTGTAATCCAGATCTTTAGTAAGAAAGGATCAAAAGGCAGGTTGAGCATTAATGTTTCCTCAAGCTATGGCCAGAATTCCTATATCAACGCGGGTAATTTTGGTAAAGCATCTTTACATCCTTATTTAACTGACGCTAACGGAACTATCGTTAATGCAGGTTCCAATTCAGGTTTAGGATATGAAGCCGGCGACCCGGTTGCAATAGATCCAATCACAGGTATTGTTCCCGGTTCAAACTCCATTTCATACCGTTACGGATCAAATATTCCAGGATTATCAACTGCTACCCCGGGAGCAACTGAAAACTATACCCGTTATGGTATCCTTGATCCCCGCAATAAAAATGATCAGCCGTATAAAAACGGTCTTCAATATCATGACCATTTTGCCGAAGTTTTTGAAAGCGCTCCCTCCATTAATAACACTATCAGTTTAAACGGCGGCGGTGAAAAAGTTGACTTCAACTTTGCGCTTTCCAACAGCCAGACTGCTTCTGCGCTTCTTAAAGACAATGGAACTTTGAACAGAACCAATATGTCATTGAACCTGGGCGTACAGGTCACTAAAAACCTGCATATCCGTTCAATCACCAACCTGGTTTACACAAAGAATGATATGCATCCAGGTCTTGGAGCACCGGGTGGAGCTTACTACGGACTGGGTACATCCAATGCCAACGTAGGTGCGGTTTACGGGTTTTTGAACACATCACCTTTCTTTAGCCTGATGGACACTATTTTGGGCGGCCATTATTCTGTTTACCAGAGAGCGAGTTTTGCGAGTGTAAACGCCGGTAACCCCTTCTTCAGACTGGAGTATACTGCCGGAGACAGCAAGCGTTATGACATTATGCAGAATTTTGAAGCTACTTACAAGCTTAACAAATACATTAATTTCAATGCAAGATATGGTCTTACCTATAAGACTGAAAACGATGTGTGGACATGGTATAACCAAGCCCAGAATGCGAATGTTGAAGACCAGGCATCATGGGTATCCTGGTATGCTCCCGATGAGTTTGGTGAAATTGACAACTGGCAATATTCCAATAAAAAACAGAATTTGTTTGCCAGTATGATTGGTAAAGTTGATTTTGACAAGGACCTGAATATTCATATCCCATTGCAATCAACCACCCAGGTATCTTACGATTACCGCAGGAACGACTATAAAGAGCTAGACACATGGGGACAAACCCTGGCATTAGATCCTCCATTTACATTGAACTCCACTCAAAGCCAGCACGTTTCGGTTGACTATGTCGACCCTTTTGTAACGTATGCTTACCTTGTTGATCAGAAATTTGACTTTGGTAATTATGGCGGTCTCACCGGTGGATTCAGAACTGACTATTCTTCTGCATTTGGTGCCGGTTCCAAGCCATTCACCTTCCCACATTTTAACGCTTATATCAATATACCAGCATTTGACTTCTGGAGCAGTATCTCCAAAGTGATTCCAAACTTTAAATTAAGAGCTGCCTATGGTAAGGCGGGTATACAGCCTGGTCCTTTCGACAGGTACCCTGTTCTTAACCTGCAGCCGACCGGTGATGAGAATACTTACACTAACCAGACCGCTTCAAAAAATCCAAACCTGGATGTGGAAGTTTCCTCTGAAAAGGAAATCGGAACCGACCTTACTTTCAACCTGTTTGATGGTAACTGGTTAAGATCAGTAAATGCATCATTCACCTATTGGAAAAGGCATACTGATAATGCCATCTTCAATCAGAATGTACCACCTTCTACCGGTGCAACCCAATTGCTGACAAATGCGATAGCATTGTCATCCAAAGGTTGGCAGCTTGGGGTTAACATACCAGTAATGTCTTCCAAGAACCTTACATGGGATTTCACTGCAAACTTTGGCCACCAGGAGTCTTTGATTGAAAGTGTTGCCGGTGGCGATATTCCGCTGACAAGTGGTGCAGGTAGCACTGGCCTTGTTCTTTCTGCCGGAAGAAAAATTGGCGAAATCTATGGGTACAAAGCTTTAACCAGTGTTTCACAATTAAGGGCAGACAAGACACCTTTTATTGCTGAAGCAGATCAGGGTAACTACGAGATCGTGAACGGAAGGGTTGTTAATAAGACCACGAAGGCAATATTCTTCTCAGACGAAGCAGAGTCTTTAGGCGATCCAAACCCGACTTTGACTTCTTCCTTTATCAATTCATTTACCTGGAAAGGTTTCCTCTCGTTTGGTTTCCAGTTTGATTGGGTAAAAGGTTCTCACCTTTACAACCAGACCAACGAGTGGATGTATCGTGATGCGATCAGCAGCGACTTCACAAGGCCTGTAACCATTAATGGTGAAACCGGTGCCTGGACAGCTTATTATGCTTCTGCTTATTATGCATTGGGTAATACACCAAAAGGTGTTGGTAACAACGTTACAAAGGACTTTTTCTATGAAGATGCTTCTTTTGTAAGACTTAGAAACGTTTCTTTAGGCGTTGATTTTTCAAGATTCGCAAAGCGTGATTGGCTGAAAAAATGCCAGTTGGTTTTCAGCGGAAGAAACCTGCTGACATTTACAAATTACAATGGAATGGATCCTGAAATCAGTTCAGGAGCTTCAAACTCAGCTTTCGACAGGGGTATTGACCACAGCACAATCCCTAACATGAAATCTTACCAGGTTACACTCAACCTTGGATTCTAATTTGAAAAATCTTAAACTTATTGAAAATGAGAAAATTGAATTTAAATATCAAAACCAGGAGCCGAAATCACAGACCTCTTATCTATTCGGCGGCACTATTGTTTTTGCTGTCTTTTGGTGCATGTAAAAAGCAATTGGATGTGCAAAATCCCAACTCTCCAACTTTTGGAGGTAATGTAAACTCAGTGGCAGGCCTTGCCAAATATGCCAAAGGCGGTATCTACTGGAATGGTTTTAACTATGGCGATGGTTGGCTGGGTGACAGTTATTTTTCGTTGCCCTGGGGCTATCATGAGCTGATGGGCGATATGGTTGGCGGTGGCCAGGGTTCCAACAACCAAACCACTACCATGGGCGTTCCTGATAAGTTTATAGCAGACCCCACCGATCCTTCCAATACAACGTTTGTTAATACTACTCCCCAGGTATCTATTATCAGGTCATTTAACACGGCTGCTGCTACGGCCAGTGCCAATAACGCCCTGTACTACCAGTGGACAAACATGTATGCGATGATCAATGCCTGCAATATCGCATTGGAAAATATGGGAAATATTTCCATGACTGCTGACCAGGCAAGCACTTTCAGCGCGTGGTGCTATTGGTGGAAAGGATTTGCCTACGCAGAGTTGGGTACCTTATATTATGCAGGGTTGATTGTTGATCAGTCAAATACCATCGTAAACAAATATGTTTCAAAAGAAGAATTGATTGTTGAATCTAACAGGAACCTCGACCTGGCTGCAAGTACCTTAAGCGGTATCGGAAACCAAGGTGACTATGCCGGAGTGATGGCTCAGTTAATTCCCCAGCAATGCCAGGCCGGCCTTGGCATGCCAATGTCTACTACTGAATGGCTCCATTCCATAAACACCATGAAGGCCCGTAATATTCTTATGAACCATCTTGCCCCGTTTGTTAATGGCAATCCTGCTGCTTCCATCAGCAAATCTTCCATTAGCCCAATGTCTGCAAGCGACTGGAGCGCAGTAATCGACCTTTGCAACAATGGTGTAAAAGAAGGTGAGAATGTATTTACAGGAAGAACTTCCGGTTCCAACTCGTTCTTTAATCCAACATGGGGTTCTGTTGCTTCAATGCTCTCAGAAAGCAACCAAACAACTACTTATAAATTAAGTGAAAGATGGGTGCAGCAATACCATGAAGGTGATAAAAGACTTGCAAACTTTACCACAGCCAACGGCACTTTTTATGGTGATGCCAACACCAATACAACAAGGTATAGCCTTGTAGATGCTGTTACCGAAGGGCTTTCTTTGCCCCAGATACTTGGTACAAGAGAAGTAGGCCAGCTTGAAATCTATATCGGACCTTCTTATGAAGAAAATCAGCTGATGCTCGCAGAAGCAAAGATCAGGTCGAATGATATCGCAGGCGGCGTGGCTTTAATAAATGCTGTAAGACATTTCCAGGGTGCTAACGTTGCCGACCTGAGCGGTTCATTAACGCTGAGCCAGGCAATGACTGAGTTAACTATGGAAAGATTGGCTGCTCTTGCAATGCGTGGATTGTCTTTCTATGACCTGCGCAGGTGGGGCTGGACATATGCTATCTCCAGCGGTGGTGGCAGGTACGGTTGCACCATTCTTTATGGTGGTAAAGTGTACACTAACGGAACTATCGATTATAATTTCATGGACTACTGGGATGTTCCTGCTGATGAGACAGATAAAAATCCCCCATCAGAAGACAGTGCTCCTGTAAGGAACGCAAACTATTAATGGAACGGTAGGTAAAACTTCCGGGCTGTTACGCCTTGAAACTGAACAATTCAGTAAACAGACCACACAGCAATTCCAAAATGATTGTTTTTTGCTTCTCATGTGATGACTTAATCTTTAATGCAAAACAACATGGCCCCGCATTTTTATGCGGGGCTTTTTATTAAAGCATCTTTTTAGGGCCAGCTTTTGTACCAATGGGCATCGTCCCTTGTGTCACTCACTTCGGCGCAGGGGCCAATATGCTGCTGACCGGGTATGCTGCGACCGCAATGTTGACCGCCTGTTTTAGTGCTGCACTATCAAAAGAAGTACAAGTGTGAGACCCTTAGTCGTTTCGCTCCGGGCAAGCGCAGGTAAAGCCTCACTTTGTTACGCAACCGGTACAAAAAAAATTGTTTTCTTCTCTGTGCCGTTCCTACATTAATTGCCGATTCAATAAAAGTCCTTTTAAATTTGTTGCATGTACTATTATCTAAAGGCACTGCATATCATTTTTGTAATTACCTGGTTTGCGGGCATGTTTTATATGCCAAGGCTTTTTATTTACAATACTGAAGCAGGCGAAAAAGATGAACTTTCGAAAAAGGTATTGCGTGAGCAGTTTTCGATAATGATGAAACGGCTGTGGTATGGTATTACCTGGCCATCGGCCATACTGACTTTGATATTTGGTCCCTGGGTTTTATTGAATGGCCCATGGATAAGCGTACTGTCCACCCCGGATGGTACCTGGCTTTGGATAAAACTTGTTTTTGTTTTGTTGCTTTATGTATATCATTTTACCCTGCACATCATCTTCAAGCAGGAAATGAAAGGCGTTTTCAAATATTCGTCCCAGTCTTTACGCATGTGGAATGAAGTGGCAACTATTTTTTTAGTAGCCATTGTTACCCTTGTTACGGTAAAGCAAACAGAAAGCTTTGTGTGGTCGCTTGCCGGACTCATTGGTTTTATTTTTGTTTTAATGAGTGCCATCAGGATATATAAGATCATCAGAACAAAAGCGCCGTAAGAAAGGCTGCATTATTCAATCAATATCTGGTATTGTATGGAGCATATTAAGGTCGTTGCATTTGATGCAGATGATACGTTATGGGTCAATGAACCTTTCTTTCGCGAAACCGAAGATAAATTCGCCGCGTTGCTGGAAGACTATCTCCCACATCACAGCATCAACCAGGAATTATTTAGAACGGAGATTAGCAACCTCTCCCTTTATGGTTACGGTGTAAAGGGGTTTATGCTTTCAATGATAGAGACTGCCCTGGCTGTTACAAACAATACGCTGGATGTTGCCATTATTGAAAAGATCATCGCTTATGGAAAGGAACTGCTGGATAAGCCCATTGAATTGCTTGAAGGAGTAGAGGAGGTGCTGCATTCGTTGAAACCTCATTACCGGCTTGTGGTTGCAACAAAGGGCGATCTTCTCGACCAGGAGCGAAAGCTGCGTAAATCGGGCATTGATCATTATTTCCACCATATTGAAATAATGAGCGATAAGAAAGAGAAAGATTTCGAGAAGCTGATCAGGCATCTTGACATACTGCCGTCCGAGTTTTTGATGTTGGGCAACTCTTTAAAGTCGGATATTTTACCGGTATTATCGCTTGGCGGACATGCCATTCATATTCCTTTCCATACTACATGGGTACACGAAGAGATCGGTCACCGTATTGAGCATGCGAATTTTGGTGAGGTAAAAACCGTTAAGGAGATACTGCCCCTGCTAAGGCCTGGCCTGGTAAATGACAACGCGTAGCAAAATAATTTTAAATGCAGGTATAACCAAAATCGGTTGCGATGGTCTTTACTTCATTCTCCTCAATAGTAATCACGCTAAAGTCTACAGCATTGCTGTAAGCAGTATTGAGTTGTATTTTCTTTTTAAAACTGTCAGGCAGCAGCATCAGCAATTTTTCAGCTTCGCTTTGCGCTTTTTTATTACCTGCAGTATCTGATAATATAAACCGGTACATACTATCTGTTGCAACCGAAGATTGATAGTTGCGAATGTCGAATGCAAAGAGTTTTTTTATGGTATCGGCAAAAACAAGTAAATGTTTCAGATGCTCTTCCGGGCAATCTGTTACATTTTGTGAGCGCACGATCAACAGGTAGCTCCCGGGCACTATTTTCCTGATCGTATAATTTCCCGAATCATCGGCAGTGGCAGTGTACTTTATTACAGAATCCAATCCATACAGTTCCACTGTTGCACCGGCGTCTGGTTTGCGTTGTACATATTCATTATAGTTCCATGTAGCGTTTCCTTTTACCTGGCCATCATCGCCATTAATGCTATTGTTACCTGTTCGCACAACATTCATATCCCTGTCAAGATAAAATGATTCAGTCAGCACTGTTTCATCATCGTCTGTGTTTATTACCGAATAGCTATGAGTGATTTTATAACGCGCTGTTTCATTTTTGTTTGAGGCATTGCTGTCGTCTTTGAGTGTATCAAGCGCGGAGAAACTGATGGACTGGTAGCTTTCCGGCTTTTTTAGATGTTGCTTTAGATACATCTTAACCGAGGCGGCGGCTTTCTTATCAGAACTGCCGGCGCAGGAGCCAAGGCAAATGGCTGCAAGGGCAATAAGCATACTGTGTTTCATTGGAACCAGGTATTAGCATAAACAGCGTGCTAAAAACCGTGCCTGTTTAAAACGGCGGTCAACTGTGGAATCTGTGCAGAGCAGCAATGTCCATAAAAAAGGAGCGCTGTGACTTCGTCGCAGCGCTCCTTTTATTGGTGGTCTCACCAAGAATCGAACTTGGATCTAGAGTTTAGGAAACTCCTATTCTATCCATTGAACTATGAGACCATTCCCCATTTTTTCCCCACAGGCAAAATTTTGGAGAGCGCAAAAATAACAGATTCTCCCAAACTCACAGCAATTTAAAAGCTTATTTCTATTGCCATTGCTGCTTTAGGCTTTAAAAAACGG
>ERZ724521.1185-NODE-1185-length-11611-cov-4.387764_pt1 | contig 11611 bp, 8 predicted proteins | sample MGYA00376054_ERZ724521 | MGnify/ENA primary metagenome ERZ724521 (study PRJEB28724, sample SAMN07190883) | activated sludge metagenome | isolation source: activated sludge of sewage treatment plant in Hong Hong | place: Hong Kong | collected 2016-03-17 ... | reverse complement strand
CTGATGGCCAGGATACCCCCCAACAGGTAATAAAAACTGCGGAAGCGCCACGACCGTTCCGGGGCCTCCTGTTCCATCAGGTACAACCCGATCACATTGAACAGCGGGATGAACATCAGCAGGTAGCGCGGCACCACTTGCGAGGAAGTCCAGTAAACCGGCAGGTTGGCGGCCAGGATGATGAAATTGTAACAGACGAACGGATTGCTCCGGATCCGTTGCCAGAGGTTTTTGTTCAACCAAAAGAGCAACAGCAAGGAAAAAGGGAGGAAATGGTAAACCGATTCGAAAGGAAAGGTGAACAGGTGGGCGATTGATTCGAGTGGACTGCGCTGGACGGCCGTTCGTTTTACGGATTCGTGCAGCAGGTTTGGGATCAGCTCCTCCAGTGGGCGGTATTGCGCGTATACTGCAAGGTAGAGCCCGAGCATGGCTGCTCCGGCGCACATTCCCGCAAGGTGTTTCCAGGAAAACAAAAGGCGCAATCGGTTGAAAAAGAACAGGGCTGCTGCAAGCGTCAGTCCGAGAAAAACTATTGCCGGAAATCCTTTCAACAAGAACCCTGTGGCCATGAGCAGGTAACTGCTGACAAAGAGCTGCAGCCATTGTTCCTTTCTCCCGAAGAAATAAACGGTCATGAACAGGAGGTACATCACCCATGAAAAGGTGGTATCGATCAGCCCCAGCATCGAATCGTAGAACAGGATACGACCGCTGGTCAGGGTCGTAATAGCTGCCAAAAAGGCGAATTCAGGGGAAAAATGCCGCCGGACGCTCCGAAAGATGGTCCAGCCGAATACCGCCAGGAAAAACACCGTGATCAGCCGCGACGGCATTTCGTCGAAACTGCCCCAAAGCTTTGTAGCGACCAGGATCAGCCAGTTGAACAAGGGCGGTTTGTTGATATACGGCGCGCCGTGCATGGTGGTGGCAAAATAATTTCCGGAAATATCCATTTCCAGCGCCACCCACGCGCGTATGGCTTCGTCGCCGATAAATGCCGCTATGTTCAGATTGACCAGGAAGGCCGGAATACAAAGCAACAGGATACCGGCCATCAGGTACCGGACAGGTAAAGCGCGCAGGCCATTCAGGATAGATTGCATTACAATTCGGGAATGTTCGGCGCAAAAGTAAACAGCACGGTTGATACGGCTGAATCGACGTATACTGCCGCAGTTGTTAAACGATTGTCGAACGATTGTAAATAATTTGCAAATTGAAAAAATAATATGTGACTTTCCACTGCGCCGGCGTTTAAACACCATACCTCCCGAACGACACTAATCCGGAACCAAAACCCGATCTTGTTAAAGACATACCACCAGGCTCTGAAGCCATAATCCCGCAAGTCCAATTCCTGGCAACCGATTTTTACCCCCCTCCTCAACAGACTCGGAAGGCCCCGCAACAGCGGGGCTTTTTTCGTTTTGCGGTATTCCTTTCGACGGTCATTTTCTGCTTTCTACACGTTAAAATCTGCAACCCGGCGATTTAACTGCAACTTTCCTGAATTTTTCCCGTCTTTGAGGCACAATAGTGTTTTTGATCATTTTTATGCATCCAAAACACCGCCAAACAAGAACAAGTAACGATTTTTTGATACCAGCCCTGAATGTAATTTTAGTTGCCTCCCGACTCCATCGCAGCGTTGCAGTATGACTTCCGGCGCATCGACACACGGAATTCAAGGAGAACCCAAGAGGGCGTGACTAAACTTCACAGAAAGTTTGATTTGGTTATCGGCCCCGGCAAATGTGCCGGGGCTTTTGTTTTTCATCCACAGCATGCGGTTGTTTCGATGTTAATCATTTGCAAACCAATCTTGACGCTTTATGAAAGGCGTAATTTTGCCCAACCAAAAGCGCGATTCTCATTCCAAACTTTCACCACTTTATACTTTGAACAATGGAAAGAAATAAACAGATCCAGATTGGCTTGTTGTCTCTGTTGGCCATCCTGTTGCTGGCTAACCTCTTTGGAGGCGGCTTCAAAAACTGGTTTGGACAATCGGAAGGCGACAAGATCCGCGAGTCGGCATCGGCCTCCTCCGCATTTTCCTCATCGGCCAGCACCGGCAATGCTGCCGGCGCCGGATCGGCAACCGCCGGTAACATCCCCGGTACGAACCTCAATGCAACGGTCTCTACCGGCCCGACCACCACGATCCAGTACGACGCCGATAAATACAACTTCGGTGTTGTAGACGAAGGCGAGGTGGTAAAACACGTGTATAAATTCAAAAACACGGGTAAAGAGCCGCTGATCATCAGCAACGCAAAGGGTTCCTGCGGATGCACGGTACCCACCTGGCCCAAAGAACCGGTACCTCCGGGCGGCTCGGGCGAGATCAAGGTTGAGTTCAACTCAAAAGGCAAACCGGGCCCGCAAAGCAAACGCGTGACCGTCACTGCCAATACGAACCCAAGCGAAACCTTCCTCGAAATTTCGGGTGAAGTACGGGGCAAAGAACAGCCCGCAGCCAAAGGCAGCCACTAAGGCAGCGAAGAGGCCGGCTGAAGATTTAGAAGGGTTTGGAGTGTTCAGAGTGATTCAAGGCATTGGTTTTCAATGCAATGGCTCAATCTTAACGCTCCAAACCCCTCTTGTTTTACCAAACGCTCCAATAATTTTTCCCGGGCATTAATGCACCCCGTTCGTCGGGGCAGTATCGGGTATCCAGGACCGATAATAGGAAGGATCCTCAATGCCGACGGCGTGCTCTGTCATCAGTAGCGGCCGGAAGGTGTCTACCATGACCGCCAGTTCGCGTGTCTCTTTGGCGCCGATGCTTTTCTCAACAGTTCCGGGGTGCGGACCGTGCGGAATACCGCCGGGATGCAGGGTGATCATGCCGCGCTCGACGTGTTTGCGGCTCATAAAGTCGCCGTCGACATAATAAAGTACTTCGTCGGAGTCGATGTTGGAGTGGTTGTACGGGGCAGGAATAGACAGCGGATGGTAATCGTACATGCGCGGCACAAACGAGCAGATCACAAAATTATGTCCGTCGAAAGTCTGATGGATGGGCGGCGGCATGTGCAGGCGACCCGTAATGGGTTCAAAATTGTGGATGCTGAAAGCGAATGGATAGATAAAGCCATCCCAGCCCACGAGGTCGAACGGGTGGTTGAGGTAGTGATAAGGGTAGATATTGTCCTGTTTTTTGATGTAGAACAGGAAATCGCCGTGTTCGTCGTGGGTTTCCAGGTCGACGGGCTTCCGGATGTCGCGCTCGCAAAAAGGAGCGTGCTCCATTAATTGGCCGTAATGATTGCGGTAGCGTTTCGGTGTCGTAATCGGGCCATAGCTCTCTACGATCAGCAGGCGGTTTTTGGTCTGGTCAAACTCGAGCTGGTAAGTTGTGCCGCGCGGGATCACCAGATAGTCGCCGTAATCAAACGGTAACGACCCGTACATGGTGCGCAGGGTGCCCGTGCCCTCGTGTACAAAGATCACCTCATCGGCATCGGCATTCTTGTAGTAATAGCCGGTCATGCTGTTGCGCGGCGCGGCAAGTATGATCTTGCAGTCGTTGTTCACCAGGACGGCCTTGCGGGACTTCAGGTAATCGTCTTCGGGCTCGACGTGGAACCCCTTCAGGCAGCGGTGTTTCAATTGTTTGTCGTGTACGACCTTGGGCGCGACGCTGTATGGTTCGCCTACCTGTACGATTTGGGTGGGGGCGTTGCAGTGGTATAACAGCGAATAGTTGTTGCTGAATCCTTCCGTGCTGAACAGTTCTTCATGGTATAGCGAACCGTCGGGTTTCCGAAATTGGGTATGGCGTTTGGGCGGTACTTTTCCAAGCACATGATAATGCATATACAAACGGTTGAAAATGGTTAGTGTCTGTTTTCAGGGCCTCCAAAGGTACCACTTTCTCCACATTCCGAAAACCTCCTGTCGACACCGCGCCGCCGTTGAATGCCTATTTTCTCAGCCTTTCCTCCCACCCCGACACTGTTTTGTCCAGGTAAATGACCGGGGCGCCGTTCTGATCCGTCTCCATTTTCAAAAAATCGGGCAGGGCATACGTATCCGGAGCAATTAGCCTGCTCTTCTGAATGTATTGCCGGAGCAGGGGGGCCGATTCTTCCCGGAGATACTCGCTCAGTTTTACTTCAAAAAAATCGAAATTGGAGAGCAGGTCCCGTGTCCGGATGGCGTAATAGTCGAGCAGATCGAGCATGAACTGGTGCAGCCCCTGTTGCCCACCACTGCTTTGTTTTATGGCGTTGTCCAGATAAAAGGCAAACACAAATCCGCGCTTGTAAACGATATCCGATTTTTCGCGACTGTCGAAAAAGCCTGCCGAGATCAGGCTGTTCGGCTCTTCTCCCAGGGAAGATGAATAAAGACGCTCAAAAAACTCCCGGTTCATGGTTTCCACATATTCGTCGGGTGTGATGAAGCCGCCGTTCAGCAAATTCTTGTAGGTGAAATATTCCGTAAACCCTTCGCTGAACCAGCCGAAACGCATATCGTTGGGTCCGCCGCCGCTGCGGATCTTGTTGCCGATCCAGTTGTGCATCATTTCGTGGTTGAACAGGTGCCGCAGGTTGGTAACATCCAGGTCGGGTGATGGCGTGACGAATGCAGCAAAGGAATTGCGCAGACCCGTACCGAGGTACTCCGTCGACCGGTACTGCGAACCGGCCGACATGACGGGTCGCAAGTCGAGCGGCATCAGCGTGACGGTGAAGTAAGGGATATCCCAGTCCTGCCAGAATGCGCGCTGGGTTGTTACCGTTTTCTGCAGCATTTCAAGCAACTGGATGTCGGAAAACGGCCAGTCATCGCCCCTGATGGCAAGGTATACCGGGCTGTTCCGGACCCTGGTCTCCAGCACCCTGAAATGACCGCCCAGAAAGACCGATTCGATCAGTCGCGACTTTGAAAATTGAAAATGCTGCACCAGTTGTCCCGTTCCGAAACTGTTGTGAATCTGCCAGTCGGGAGGCAGGCCGCGCCATTCCAGCGTCACCGCACAGCTCCCTTCTCCAAACGTCGGCGTCACAAAAAGCGCGCTACCCAGGATATAGAAGAAGTCGGGTCTGATAAGCGGTCGAAAGGCGGTTTCAGTAGTCAGGGTTTCTCCCGTCACATCCTGGATGACCTCGTACTGTAGCTCGATTTCTGCATTCGCCGGATGATGCACGACGAACCGGCTCAGTGCCCTGTTGACCACCAGAGTGCATGAGGCGGAAGTACAACGCAGGTTGCGGATGCACTGGAACAGTTGATCGGCGGGACCGAATCGGTCAGGTATGGTGAATTCCGTGGTGCCGTCGGTCTCCCCGTTCAGGAACACGCGCACCTGCAGGTACGCCGCATCATTTTCGGGAAAAAGCGGGGTGATTTCGTAGCGGATGGCGGAAGAATGCCCTGTAAAGGGAATAAGGCACAGGCCGATGAACAGCAAACAGCGCATGGTAACCGATATTTGGGTGAACAACTGGCAGCAAACTGGCGCTGCCGTGAACAGCTGGATTAAATGATGCAGGCGTCTTATGCTGCGAGCGGATTAAAGGAAGGAGGCAAATCTATGTTTTTTCTACCAAAAAACGGGCAATTATTTCTGCATTGCCCGAATCGAACTCCAGCTTCCGGATATCGGGCGAAAGATTATTGTCGAGACCGAACTGGTAGGTTTTGTCGTAATACCGCAGGGCGATACGCGCCGCTTCGGCAAAGTCATCGCGCTCAAGCGCTTCGAGCGCCGCTTTCAGGTGCTGTCCGCCCAGTTTTTTCCCGATTTTCAGAAAGGCCTTTTCGAGATCGGCCTTGTCGGTCAGGGTATAGTCGGCAAGCAGGTTTTCAATGCGCGCATTTTCCGGAATAGCGACGTTTCGCAGCGGGGCGGTTTTCATGCGGCGCCAGAGCCCGTCGGGGATAAAAACCCGGCCGATGCTGTGGCTTTCGTTTTCGACCCATACCCGCCTGCCGGGATCAAGCGCGCGGATCACGTCAAAGAGCTCGTTTTCAAATTGCTCCACCTTGGGCTGCGGCGCTTCGCCGATAAACCCGAAAGCAGACCCCTTGTGGTGGGCCAGTTGTTCGAGGTCGATGATCTGTTCCCCCATGTCGCGCAAACAATGCAGAATTTTTGTTTTACCCGTCCCGGTGCGCCCGCCGACGATGACAATGTTCAGAGGCGTCTGTTCAAATGTTTCAAGGACATGGCGGCGGTAGGCCTTGTAGCCCCCTTCGAGCGTTACCACGTCGAATCCTGCCTGGCGGAGCAGCCAGGCCATGCTGCCACTCCGCTGTCCGCCGCGCCAGCAATGAACGGCCAGCCGGCGTTCCGGGGCCAGTTGACGCGCCCGGTGCACAAAATCCGCCATTTTGGGGCCGACAAATTCCAGACCGAGTTCCATTGCGGCTTCACTGCCTTTTTGCTTGTACAGGGTGCCCACTGCCGCGCGTTCTTCATCGCTGAACAGCGGGAATGCCAGTGCGCCGGGGATGTGCCCATGCTCGTACTCGCCGGGTGAGCGCACGTCGAGCAACACACGCCTTTGGCATTCGGCAAGAAATTCGGCTATGACAAGGCTGCTTTTCATCGGGAGGCAAATGTAACAGCCCTTGCCGGCTCGCAAGGGTTTTCCTGTGCAAGATCAAAAAAAATGAGGCGCAACCATACGGCTACGCCCCACGAAATTGGACTACAAACGCTTCTTTATGTCTGAAAAGACTAATTGTTGTTGCTGATGTCGCCCGATCCGGATACCGAAGAATGTACAGGACCGCTGACACTGAGTTTTACATCGCCGGAACCGCTGATGGCCACACTGGCTTCCTTGCCTTTCAAGTCGGATGCATCGATATCGCCGGAGCCGCTGATGGCAATGTCCTGTTGCTCGGCCTTGCCCTTGAGGGTCATATCACTGCTGCCCGACAGGGAAATATCCAGTTTTTTTACGTCGAAGGCGCCTTTGAAATCGCCCGATCCCGAGCCGTAAAATGCAAAGCGGTCGCCCTTGATCGCTGATTCGACCTCGATATCTGTCGACCCGCTGCTGGAAATTTCTTTCAGACTGCGGAACGTCACCGTGAGATTTGCCTTGTAATTGTGGTAGCGCCCTTTTTTCATCCCGATCTCGAGCGTGTTGCCTTTTACTTCGGTCTTGATCTTGTCGGCATCGATACCGGTGACTTCCAGCGAGACAGACTCTGTATTGCCCTCTTTAAGAATGAGTTTGTCGAAGCCGCCCGACACGGAAATTTTATCAAATGAAGAAAGGCTGCGGGTCGTGTTGCCGGTTTGGGCAAATGCGCCGGTGCACAGCAGGAGCAGTGCAGGCAGCACAGTGGAGAACAAGCGAAATTTCATGAAAACAGAGGTTTTGAATGCCTGAATTTGAATCTTTTGCCGGAAAGACAGCCTCAACCGGACAAGGTTGCAGCAAAAGCAGGCGTCCCGTTCAAAACCCTTTTGCCAGCTGGTTTGCCAGCTCGATGAAATACGCCATCGCCTCCGGATTGCGCATGGAATCGCGGTTGTAAGCCTTGTCCAGCGGCTTGCGCTGCAGTATCTTTTTCACCGGCGTTTCCATCTTTTTTCCTGAAATGGTATACGGAATATCGGATACTTCGAGAATATCGTCGGGCACATGCCTTGGGCTGTAGGCGCTGCGCAAGGCCTTTCCGATGCGGCTTTTCAGTTCATCGTTGAGTACGGCGCCCGGCGCAAGCAACACAAACAGCGGCATCCAGTCGGAACCGTCGGGGCGTTCGAGGTTGATAATCAGGCTGTCGCGGATGTCGGCAATTTTATCTACGGCGCGGTAAATCTCCGCAGTACCGATACGCACCCCCTGCCGGTTGAGCGTGGCATCGGAACGACCCAGAATAACCAGGGTGTCGCGCTCCGTGATTTGCAGCCAGTCGCCGTGGCGCCAGACGCCGGGATAGGTTTCAAAATAACTGCTTCGGTATTTCGAGCCGTCGGGGTCGTTCCAGAAAAATACCGGCATGGAAGGCATCGGTTGGGTGACCACCATTTCACCGACCTCGCCGACCGGAACGGGATGGCCCGCTTCGTCCCAACTTTCCATGGCGCAGCCGAGACAGCGACACTGAATTTCGCCCTGGTATACAGGCAGCAATGGATTGCCGCCTACCCAGGCCGTGCACACGTCGGTGCCGCCCGCCATACTCGACAGCCATACGTCCGGCTTGACGTTGTCGTATACCCAGCCGAAGGCTTCGGGTGGCAGCGGCGAGCCGGTGGAGCCGATGCTGCGCAGGTGCTGCAGGTCGAACTGCCTGCCCGGCGAGAGCCCAGCCTTCATACATCCCGCCAGGAACGGCGCGCTGGTACCGAAATGGTGTATAGGCGCTTTCTCCGCCAGTTCCCACAGGACTTCAAGATTGGGGTAGCCGGGACTGCCGTCGTACAGCACGATGGTAGCGCCTGCCAGCAGGGCCGCGAGGGTGAAGTTCCACATCATCCAGCCGGTGGTGGAGTACCAGAAGAAGCGCTCGCCGGGGCGCACATCGTTGTGCAGGTGCAGGTATTTGAGGTGTTCAAGCAGGTTGCCGCCGTGCGAATGGGTAATGGCTTTGGGCACGCCCGTAGTGCCGGAAGAATACAGCACCCAAACAGGATGGGAGAAGGGCAGGGGAGTGAAGGTGGAAGCAGTAGCAGCCGCAGTAGCAACAGACCAGTCGACGACCTTTTTGTCGATATTCAATTTGGCGTGCTCGTCGAGGTAGGGGATAAAAATCACCTGTTCCACGGTAGGCAGCAGGGTACAGAGTTCGCGGAGGGTATCGCTTTTGTCGAAGGATTTTCCGCCGTAGGTATATCCATCTACCGCGATCAGCACTTTTGGCTGGATTTGCACAAAGCGGTCGGCCACACTTGCCGCGCCGAAATCAGGAGAACAACTCGACCAGATGGCGCCGATGGACATACAGGCCAGCGCAGCCACGATGGCATGCGGCGAGTTGGGCAGGTAGGCCGCCACGCGATCGCCCTGCTGTACGCCGCAACCCTTAAGGTGAGCGGCCAGTGCTGCGGTCTGGTGTTCGAGTTCGGCCCAGCTCATTTCGCCGAGCGGCTGGCGCTCGTTTTGAAACAGGATGGCCGGGTGTGCGGTTGTTTTCTGGCGAAATACGTGCTCGGCGTAGTTGAGCGTTGCGCCGTCGAACCATTTGTATCCCGGCATCCCGGCGCCTTCCAGTACAGACCGGAAAGGAGAATGCGATTTAATGTCAAAATACTCCCACTGGCTCTGCCAGAAGGCCGGGATGTTTTCTATCGACCAGGTCCAGACATCCCGGTATTGTTCAAAATTCAGGCCTTTTTCATGGGCCATCCAGGCCAGGTAGCGGGCAATGTTACTGCCGTTTAACAGTTCGGGCGATGGTTTCCAGAGCAAAGTTGGTGTGGTGGTATGATTTGAGTCAGGCATAATTTGATGCTTTTTGATCGCTGCGGGCTTCCAAAAGTCAGCGGATTAGGGAGGGGTTGTATATTAGCCGCGAATATTCCGCTAATGTTGCAATACTAAAAAGAAATCGGCAATGAAAGCAACCAGGATTCTTTACCTCCTCCTGATAACAGCCCTTTTTTCGTGTGATCCCGGCAAAAAGGTGGCGACAGGCACTTCCGACGACGGAATCATCGAAGTGCAGTTCCTCCAGATGAACGACGTGTACGAGATATCGCCGTCGCTCTCCGACAATACGGGCGGGCTGGCCCGGGTGGCCACCATCAGGAAGCAACTGCTGGCCAAAAATCCCAACACCTTTACCGTACTGGCCGGCGATTTCATCAGCCCTTCTGTAATCGGTACCCTGAAACACGAAGGAAAACGCATCCGGGGCAAACAGATGGTGGATGTATTGAATACACTTGGCCTGAACTGGGTGGTGTTCGGCAACCACGAGTTTGATTACGACGACCTGGCTGATCTGCAGGCCCGGCTCGACGAGTCGACCTTCACCTGGTTTGCGGCCAATGCGCGGCTGAAGGGCGATACCTGGACGCAGCAGTTTTTTAAAAACAGGAACGGCGGTACGGAAATATGTCCCGATAACGAGGTGTTTACCGTATATGATGCCGACGGTACATCGCTGAACATCGGTGTATTCGGCGTCCTGATCAATACCGGACGCAAGCCCTGGGTGGCGTATTCGGATTACTTCGACGCGGCAAAAAAGAACTACGCCGATCTGAAATCCAGAGCAGACGTTGTCGTGGCGCTGACCCACCTCGACGCAGCCGAAGATAAAAAACTTTCTGCCATACTCCCCGGCATACCGCTTCTCATGGGGGGACACGACCACGACAACCAGATACACAAGGTGGGGCAGGCTACCATAGCCAAGGCCGATGCCAATGCCAAAACCGTCTACGTACATACCCTGCGGTACAACAAAAACACCAAAACAGCCACGGTGAAATCTGAACTGCGTCGTGTAAATGCCTCTATTCCCGACGATCCGGAAACGGCTGCTGTGGTGGCCAAATGGGAACAGATCAAAAACGAGTCGCTGGCCTCGTCGGGCTTCGACCCGGCAAAAGTGGTGACCAAACTTTCCGAACCGCTCGACTGCCGCGAAGCAGTAGTGCGCCATACCCAATGCAAGGCGGGGGAACTGATCACTGCCGCCATGATGTCGGTGGCCAAAACCAAACCCGATTGTGCCATCCTGAACAGCGGTTCCATTCGTGTAGACGACATCTTGAGCGGTACCATGACAGAACTTGACGTGGTGCGCATGCTCCCCTTTGGAGGCGGTATCACAGAAGTGGAGATGCGCGGCGCCCTGCTGCGCAAGACACTCGACGCCGGGCTGCGCAACAAGACCAATGGCGGGTACCTCCAGTTGCACAACATAAGCCGCGACGAGACTGCCGGCAGGTGGATGGTGGCGGGAAAAGCACTCGACGATGCCAAAAACTACCGTGTTGTGCTGCCCGACTTCCTGCTCACCGGCAACGAACAGAATATGGACTTCCTCAAGGCTTCTGCCGACGCCGACGGCAAATCGTCGAACCCGGACATCCTGATCATAACGAAAGCCGACCCGAAGGATAAAAATGATTTGCGAAACGACGTGCGGCGGGCTTTTATAGGATATCTGAGGGGAAAGTAACACGTTTATCAGTCAGATATACATAGTTATTACCTTTAACTTTTTTCGTAGCCCCGGGTTGGTACAAATTTGAAGTGCGCTGCATGCCTGTGCTGCAGCGCACTTCCTGTTTTCATGCCGGGCCGCATTTTCGGAAAAACCTGAAAAACTGTGGATGGCAGCATCCGCTTCGATGTTGAATCTTGCAGTGAAAATTTCAAAGCCCCTCAACAAGTTGGTAACTTTTAATCCCTTCATACATACACATAAAAACTGATTGTCATGTATCAAAACACAAAAAAAACACCGGCGCCCGACCTTGTCAGGCCTTACGCAGTTAACAAGAAACAAATGGCAGACATAATGGGCATCAGCCTGAGCACCCTCAAGCGACAGATCAAGGGGGCACAGCTGGAAGTTGGACGGGGGCTGATCAGTCCATCCAAACAACGACTGGTATACGAGGCATTGGGGTGGCTGGAAAAGAGCTGATACCGAATCTATGCACATTACCTACTTC
>ERZ724521.1184-NODE-1184-length-11628-cov-3.922060_pt1 | contig 11628 bp, 6 predicted proteins | sample MGYA00376054_ERZ724521 | MGnify/ENA primary metagenome ERZ724521 (study PRJEB28724, sample SAMN07190883) | activated sludge metagenome | isolation source: activated sludge of sewage treatment plant in Hong Hong | place: Hong Kong | collected 2016-03-17 ... | reverse complement strand
AATAGGAGAACCCTCCATGGCCGAGCAAAAAACCGCCCAGCAATTCGCCCAAGAGCAGTATAAAGTCGTCGAGAATGCCGCCGGAAACGCCATGCGCGTATGGGCCGACTTGGCCACCACCACCACCGAGTACAGCTTCGTGGACGCCAACGCCGGTGGCCTGGCCTACTACCGCCTGTCGCAGACGGACATCAGCGACCGCCGCGAGACCTTCCAGACCGTTGCTGCGGGCTGCGAGGCCAACAGCACGGAGATCGTGAACGCGTGGGATGACGGCCAGGTGCTCAACCTGATGGAGAGCTCCACCGAGCCCGGCATCTACGACCTGACCATGAGCGACGCCCAATGCAAGGTGATGGTGACCCGCGGCAGCGTGGCGATCAACCAGGGCTTCACGCCGCTGGTGATCGGCAAGGAGGGCATCGCCTCCGGCGCCTACATGGTCACCCTGCAGAACGCCAACGACCTGATGGTGCGCCGGGTGTTCCTGCACTGAACGCTGATCCACTGAAATGACGAGGGGCGCTTGCGGGCGCCCCTCTCCTTTTCACTGCGTTCGCATGGTCACCGTTGGATTATGCGCGCGAACGCTTCCACCCAGGCCGGCTCGGCGTTCAAGCTGGGCACCAGGGTGAGTTGGTCACCGCCGTGCTCCTGGAACAGCTCCGCATACTCCTCACCGATCTCGATCACCGTTTCCAGGCAGTCCGCCACGAAGGCCGGGCTCACCACCAGCATGCGCTTGATGCCCTTGGCAGGCGCTTCCTTCACGATGGCATCGCTGAACGGCCGAAGCCATCGCTGGTCCAGGCGTGACTGGAACCCGACTGACCACTGGCCGGACGGAAGACCGACACGCGCGGCGAGGGCCCGTGCAGTAGCGTGGCACTGCATCTTATAGCAGGTGGGGAACGCATCATAGGGACCTCGCTCGCACGCACAACCGGTCACAGGTGACTTGTCGAGACGGGTGTCCAGGCTTTTCGCACAAGCGGTGTGCGCACGTTGCACATGCCGGTCCGGAAGACCGTGGAAGCTGAAGAGCACGTGATCGTAGGTGGACGGTGCACAGTAATGGATGCGCCGGGCAAAGGCATCAAGGAAGCCGGGATCGTCGTGGAAGGCGGGCACCGTGCGCACGGCGGGAACCTCGGCATAGCCGCCGATGATCCGGAAGGCCTCCTGCAGGGCGGTGCCGGTGGCCGCGCTCGAATACTGGGGGAACATCGGTACGATGACGATCTCCTTCACCCGTTCCTTCATGAGGCGATCGATGGCCCCGGACAGGGAGGGGCTTTGATAGCGCATGGCGAGGAGCACCAGGTGATCGTCCCCCAGTCTGGCCTGCAGCGCCCGGGCCAGGGCCTCGCCGTGCACGATGAGCGGGGAACCGGCCGGTGTCCACAGCTTGCGGTAGGCCTTGGCGCTTTTAGGCGCACGGAACGGTGCGATGATGCCGTTGACCAGGAGCTTTCGCGCGGCCCAGGGCAGGTCGATCACCCGGCCATCACCCAGGAACTCGCGGAGGTACTTGCGGACATCACCGACGGACGTGCTGTCCGGCGTTCCAACGTTGATGAGCAGGACCCCGGTGCGTGGCTTCATGCGGATGGCTTTGTTGCCGGCGCGCGACCGGCGGAAAGGGCGGCAAAACTACCCGGGGGTGGGCTTGGCGGACCGCCGGATGAACGGGAAGAACACGCGCGCGAACAAGAGCAGGACCCCGAGCCAGGCGCAGCAGCGGCCGAGCAGGTCGCCATGCCGAAGGAAAAAGGTCTGTTCATCGCTCGGATGGATGGTGCCCCGTAGGGCGGTACGCTGCCACCACCCGGTGGCCTGCGTGATGCGTCCCTCGGCATCAACGAAGCAACTGATGCCCGTGTTCGCTGCGCGGGCGATCGGCCGGCGCGTCTCGATGGCACGCAGCCTTCCCAACGCCAGGTGCTGCCGATAGCCGGGCGAAGTGCCCCACCAACCATCGTTGGTGATCACCACGAGCAGGTTGGCTCCCCGCCGCACGTGATCGGCGATGTGATCGCCGAACACGCTCTCATAGCAGATCGCAGGGACGGCACGCACCCTTCCGTCGTCCGTGGTGAACACCGGGCGGTCCGGGCCGTGGCCCAGCGTGCCGCTCGTGCCTCCCAGATCGATACTGATGCCCCCCAGCGGTGCCAGAAGCCATTGGAAGGGCATGAGCTCCACCCCGACCACGAGCTTCGATTTATGGTAGGATGCCCAGTCGCCATCGGCCTGCACATGCATGGCCGCATTGAAGAAGTCGTAGGCCCCACCGCCATCCTCAAGGGGACGTGCGGTGGCGGAGGCCGGAGTGCCGGGCGGGTAGTACAGTGCGGACGACATGCCGGCGATCACATCCGCCGGATGCGCGGCCTGGAACCGCCGGATGGCCCGGTAACTCGCGGAACGCGTCATGTCGTTCTCCCACAATCCGAACAGTTCGGTGGGGCCGTTACGGCGATCGAGGTAGGTGGATTCCTGGAGCGCCGTTTCCGGGATCACCACCAATGCCGTGGTATCCGTGGCCGCATCCGCTGCCAGGTCCAACATCACGCGCAGCTGCTCCAAGGGGTCCGTGCCACCGAATTTCTCCGTGTACGGATCGATGTTGGGCTGCACCAGCACCACTTCCACACCCCTGCCCGCAGTGCGCGCGTCGCGCTGGTGCAGGATGCGTTGCGAGAACAGCAGGGGCAGCGCCAGCAAGGCGCCGACCGCAAGCACCCACGGCAGCGCCGCACGTCCACCTTGCGCACGTACGGACCGGACAGCGCGCTCCGCGAAGAGGTTCACCACCCAGACCCACAGCGTACCGCCTGCCACACCGGTCCATTCATACCACTGCACCCAACCGGTGCGCGTGGCGAACACATTGCCCAAGCTCAACCAGGGCCACTGCAGATCCCAGTCGTAGTGCAGATGCTCGAACCCGAGCCAGGCCACCACCAGCGCCGTTCTTCCTGCGGTGGCTCCGAAGGTGCGCCATGCCCACCGCGCGATCCACCAAGGGATCACCATGAGCGCGGCGTTGGCCGTCATGGGAAAGCCGCCGGACAGGAGCCGGGTGGACCAGGACTCCTGCACCAGGCCCAGCCAGTAAGTGGTGGCCGCGTTCCAGATGAACATGCCCAGGTAGACGCGCCACAGCAGTGCACGGGCCGGACGCTCGGCGGATGGGCCTTCGCAGGCCGCGCGCAAGAGCCACAACAGCGGAACAAAGCCGATGAACACCAGCGGCGTCAGGGAGCCCGTTGCCGTCCATGCAAGCGTGAGCAATGCACCGGTGAGCGCTGCAAGGAGCGAATCGCGTGCGGCAGGAGGCATGCGGGCGAATGTAGGATCCCCGGCGCGGGTGAAAGGGCCGCATCCAGGCGGCGCGCGGCTTCAGCGTGTGCCGATCCGCTGCCACCGGCCCGCCAGCCCGGCCAAGGGCCCGGCTGCGAGCACGCACAGCAGCGGCCACAGCGGCACGAAGAACCGGCCGCTCCACTCATCGTGCGTGAGGCCGACGAGCAGCACATGGAGCATCATGCCAAGGAGCATCGGTGGGGCATTCGGCGCATACCTGGAACGCCAGCCACCGACGATGGCCAGAACCAGCAACGGATAATGCACGGCCAGGAACAGGTTGTGCGGCCATGAGAAGTACGGGCGTGGCCAGGTGAACAGGGACAATACGCGTTCACCGAAAGTGAGGAGCGCGGCCACAGGGTCGTGCGTGAAGAGCACCTGCTGGGCCGAAAGCACACTGCTGCCGCCGAGCTTCGCTGCGAGACCAGGATGGCGCGGGAAGCCGCAGATCACATCGCCCTCTGCGATGGGCCGCAGCTGGGCCTCCGGGATGCCGGGCACCAACAGGGCCGCAAGCAGCGCGCAGAGGGAGGCGGCCAGCACGATCGGCAGTGCGTACCGTGCCGAGCGATCGACGACCAAATGCCACAGGACCACGGGAACCACGAAACAGAACCCGACGGGCCGCGTGAACAACAGCACCACCCCCAATGCGATGCTCCAGCGGTCGAGGGCCCCTTTGGAGAAGGCGCGTTCCAGGTACAGGAGCAGGACGCTGGCGAAGAAGGACTCGGTGTACAGGGCCGGCACCCATTGCTGCAGCGGCAGGCACAGGAGCACGAGCACAGTGGTGATGGGAGCAGCGCGTTCAGTCGCGAAGAACACCGCCGACAGCCGACCCGCCGCGAATGCCGCGAGCACGGCGATCACCGCCTGCACCAAGGCCGCAGCGGCAGGCAGCCCCACCGCCATGAAGGGCACGAGGAAGAGCACATAGGATGCGAACTTCAGGTAGTTCCCGACGAGGTCGGCCAGGTCGCCGCTCAGCACAGCGTTCGCACACCCGATGTACTTCGCGGCCTCCTTGTCCAGCAGCAGATGGCCCGAGAGGATCCATCCGGACATGATGAGCAGGAAGGCGGCCGCCACGCCATGGGACAACGCACGGAGGTTCAAGGAGGGCCGCGCCATCCAGGCTCAGCGCAACAGGTACATCTTGCCGAAGCCCTTTGTGAACAGGCCGCCTGCGCTGGTCTCCCGGTACTCGATGTCCTGGCCGTTCAACTGCGCGGTCACCTGGTACAGGTATACGCCTTGGGCCAGCCGGTCACCGAAATCATCGGTGCCGTCCCAGGCGAACTCGGTGATGTTCCGACCGATGTGCAACGGCCCGAGGTCGTTGAGCATCACCTCCCGGACCACGCGTCCGGTCACGGTCATGATCCGGATGCGCATGGCCGTGGGCGTCTCACTGCCGGTTAGCGTGAACACGAAACGCGTGCTGGTGGTGAACGGATTGGGGTAGTTGAGCACCTCGGTGATGGTGGGTTTGTTCACCACCTCGAAGCGCACGAACATGTCGCGGTCACCGCTGGAGTTCCCACTGATGTCCGATGCCTGCACTTGAAGTGTGTAGATCCCATCCTGCGCGAGAACGGGCCGCCAGAGCGCATGGCAGACGTTCTCGCTGCCCTGGGTGGGGATGAACTGGAGCTGCTCCTCGCCGCCCAGGCGGAACCAGACGCGTTCGGGCGTGTTCATGCCCGGGCGGGTCAGGAAGACCTTGATGCGCGTGGTGTCGGTGATGTCGTCGAACAGCAGGGTGGGGTTCTCATCATCCAGCGTGATCCGGATCTCCGGCCGGGCGCTCACGATGTCGCCGTCCAGGATGTGGATGCCATCGAAGGTGGCGTCCAGCACGGGGTTCTCCCGGTCGCGGAAGGTCTCGAAGCGCAGCGTGGCGATGTTGTTGAAGTGGTACATCTCCCGCTGGTCATATACCTGGGTGATGGTATCGCGCGGGTTCGCCTCGATCACCAGCGTGTTCGCGCCGGCCAACCCGGCCAGGTTGAAGCTCACCGTATCCAGCACCACACCGTTGACGGGCAGCGGTGCGTTGCGCCGCCAGTGCACGGTCTGCCGCTGGTTCTGAGCGTTGGTCACCCAGGCGCCGATCAGCAGGCTGTCCATGGGCGCATCGCTGATGTTGTGCACCGCCACCATCACGCGCCCCGTCTGCCCCTCGAAGAGACTGTCCACCGAGGAGTAGAACCCGAGCGGTGGATCGATCGCGCACTCCGGGGCCGGTGAGCCGACCAATTGCCAACGCACCGGTTGCGCCGGTCGGGGATCCGTGAACAGCGTATCGCTGAAGAGCTTCGCCTCCAACTGCAGTCGCTCCAGATCCAACTGGCTGATGCCGGCGGCCACGAGGTCGAGCGAATCGGTGGAGCTGGCGGACAGCTCGAGCAACGAAGTGGTCTGACCGAAGTCGTCCACCGCATTGATGGTGATCCGGGCACTGTCCGAGGGCACGTTGGGGTCGATGCTCCAGTGCAGGGCATCCCAACCGAGGAACGGACCTGCCGGGGGAGCATCCATGAAGCCAATGTCGCCGGTCACAGGGAGATAGAGGGACGTATCGATCTGCTCGGTCGGGCCACCGAAGATCTCGAACCGCAGCGCGGGATTACCCTTCTGGCAGAAGAAGATGTAGGGAACCCCGTCCGGCACGGTGCCGGCCGCATACTGTTCGGCACCGAGCGTGGCCAGGGTCGCCGCCAACGGCGAGGCATCGATCGCCGGCCGGTTCAACCGCACGTAGGTGTACAGCAGCACGTAGCTTCCGTCCGGGATGGAATCACTCAGCGCGTTCGCCAACGCCACCAACCGGCTGGGTTGGTTCTGTTTGAACATGAAGCGCTTCTGTGATCGGTAGTTGATCACACATCCATTGTCACCACCACCTTCGTCGTTGTTCGCATTGAGAAAGTGCCCGGTGCCCTGCCAATACGTCGTCCAAGGGATGAAGGTCAGGGGGTCCACCACGGCCAGGTGCAGAGCCGGTTCGCTCGTGCAGCCTCCACCCTCCTGCACCACCAGATCCTTGGTCCACTTGCAATTGGCCACACTGCCCCCCTGGGTGATGCAGGCCAGGTTGCGTTCTCCGGTATAGAAGTCCCATTCGCGCTGGGGCCGGTCGTAGATGAGGTTGTTGTAGACGTTGTTCTTGAACTGGAAGTAGTGCGCCTGGCCCCAGCCCTTGCGGCCGTTGATGTGCTGGAAGGAGAACTCGCGCCATTCATACCCGCCGTTCCCGACGCTGTCGATGGAACAGCGCCAGTAGAACACCAGGCTGTCCTGCAACTGGTTCAGGGAATAGATGGATCCGGGTGTCCAGGAGACCACGCCGCCGGGGGCCTGGATGGTGGTCTGCTCCATCACGGGACTGTTGTACAGGTCCGTGGTGTCGATCTGGATCACGTAGGTGCGCACCGGGGCGAAGGGATCGCCGGTACTGGCCTGCAGCGTGGGGGCCGGATCGGAGGTGATGGCGAAGTTGAAGGGATCCACCGGCAGCAGGTCACCGGTGGTGATCAGCAAGGGTTGCGAGGCGCGGTTGTTGGTCTGGTCATCATACTCCGCGATGGCGTCCGGATCGAGGTCCGCGCGCACCTCCACCTGGTTGAGCCCCACCCCGCCGCTGTCCTGCAGCACAGGCAGGGTGAAGGTGACGGTGTCCTCCCACTGCTGCATCACGTGCTGCTGCAGCACCGGTTGCAGTTCGATGTTCTCCTCGAGCATCCAGCGCTGTGCGGCCATGCTGAAGGGCGCGCCCGTCCCCTTGCCGATGTTCCGCACGCGGGCCACCACCTTGAAGCTGTCCACGTCGGCCGTCACCGGGTCCGGCTGGAAGCGCACATCCAAGGGGGTGATCTCCAGTTCAGGCTTGTCCGGTGAGTTCAGGATCACCGTGGGATCACCATGCAAGGTGAACTGCTCCACGCCGGAGGTCACCGATATGCCGGGGTCCGCCACAAAGAGCGCAGCGGAATCGAGGTAGTGCATGTGCTCACCGATGCTTCCACCATAGTTCACCTCCGTGAAGCTCTGGTAGAAGTTGCTCGTCATGTTGTACAGGTAGCCCGTCACCCCCAGGTCGATGGAGGCCAGGAAGGCGATGGCACCGGCACCGGGGGCCAGCACGAACTGCTCGCTTGCGCTGGCGTTGCTGGGCAGGTGCAGGTTGCCGGTGTAGCACGAGTTGCCGATCACCAGCGGATGCCGTCCGTTCCACTGGTAGTTGCCGGGCTGGTCGATGGTGATGTCGAACCCACCACCGCTGGCGTGGGCATAGAAGGTCATCAAGGTGACCCCCTCCTCGATCAGGTTGTACACGCTGTCCGCTGCGGCCTGCGAGATGATCTGGTCCGGGTTCTTCACGAAGTTGGTCACCTTGCCGCTGAAGTAGGTGGTGTCCTCCACGATGTCCTCGTAGGCCTGGAGGTAGCTGCCGAAGAGGATGTTCTCCTGCGGCGTGAAGCCGCCGCGGAAGTGGAGCACGTTCTTCATCCAGGCGGCGGGCTGCTCCTGCTGTTGCTCCAACGCACGCACCTTGTCCAGGTAGTCGAGCACCTGATCGTTGGTGATGGCCGCCAAACGGCCCACGGGGACGGAGAGGTCCCATGGGTCGCCCGATAGGCCGAGCGTCAGCCGCGCATCGCTGGGCGGGAAGCCGAAGGAGGGCACCAGGCAGAGCCTGCGCACGAGCGAATCCTGCACCGTGTGGCTGCGGTACCCGGTGTTGTCGCCGCCACCGAGCTTTGGAGCCTGTGTGGCCTTGCCGATCAGGAAGAGGGCCTGCGGATCATGCTCGTAGCTGGCCAGCAGATGGCCCATGAACCGCCGGATGCCTAGCGGATGGCGCAGCACCCCGCCGCCGAACTGCTGGTACAGCTCGGTGACATCGGCCACCAAGGTGTTGCACTGGTTCGCGCTCTCGTTGCTGCGGTAAGCCGCGTACTCCATGGCGCCGCTCATCAGCTTCGGGTGGGTCACGATCACCAGCGCACTGTCCACCGGGTTGGCGGCAAAATCGGTGAAGTAGCCGGTACCCCGCACGGGGTAGAGGGCTGACACCTGCCGGATGTTGCTGGGCCTGCTGACGTAGATGTGGGTGCGCTCGGCCCCGGTCCGCAGCGGCACCAGGGTGTTCCAGGTGGGCGCGCTGTACACGGGCGTGATCCGGTAGACCGAGTCGGCGTACACGTACATCAACGGCCCCCAGTTGCTCGTCATGCGAAGGGCCGTAAGCGTCTCCCCATTGTTCGGCACCTCCATGTGGATGTCCTCGCTCTCGAAGCCGCTGAACTGATGCTGATAGTCCACCTGGATGTAGGCCAGCGCCTGGCGGTCCGGATAGTCCACCTGCATGCCGCAGTTCAGCGGTAGATCGTGCACCAGGCTGAAGCGGAAGTTGGTGGTCGGGTTATCGAGCTGGTTGAGGGATTGCAGCAGGTTGAAGTTGAACTTCATCGTCCGCTCCCCGATCCACGCCGTGTCCACCTGCGGCAAGGCGCTCAGGCCCGCACGGATGGTCAGGTGGTGGTCCAGGCCGCATTGGTTGCTCGCGGAGTTGGTACCGGCCACCACCACGGTCACTGGACATGGCGGCATCTGCACGTTGTCCAGGATGAACGGCGTGGGCATGGCGATGTCGAACGGACCATCGTTGCTGTTGCTACCAGGGCCGTCGTTCAGCCAGTCCAGTTGGAAGTACCCCTCGCCATCGCCGGTCATGGAGGTGGTCACGCCGTTCACATCGCGCCTGCCCTTGCGGTAGAGCTGCGGGTTCATGTACACGGAGCTCGACCAGTACCAAGGGCGGTGCGGGAGGCTCTGCCAGTTGCCGGGAGACCTGTCGTAGACGCGCAGGCTGGTGGGCGCCGCATCCCAGGTGATGAAGAACTGGATGCTGTCCCCGACGATGGAGTAGTACGGATTGTTGATGTGGTCCGGGTCGTCCCAGAGGGCGCTGTCCAGCCAGGCATCGTTCTTCGGCACGTAGAACTCGATGAAGTCGGTGCCATTGAACACCTGGTCGGAGTCGCCCGGGAAGTAGATCGGCACCTGCTTTTCGCGGCCGAAGACCTGGATCTTGGACGCATCCACCGAACCCACGGGAAAGCCGGCATTGGCGAGGGTGAGGCTGTCGATACGCCAAAGCCCCTCGTCGGGGAAGACCGTGGCCCCGGGCGTAGTGGCCACCCAGAAGGCCCAGTAACGGGCGCTGTAATTGATCCACTCATTGCCAAAGACCTGCTGCGCCTGAGCGGAGGCGGCGGAGACCAGCAGGAACAGAAGCGGTAGGAGTCGCTTCATGAGGGCTTTGTTTTGAAGAGGTCGAACCGGAGCGAGAAGACGTTGGAGTACAGCGCCACGCCCGAATTCCCGATGTTGGTGAGGGCGTAATCGAGCATCAGGCTCTTGATCTTCAGGCCCACGCCCGCATTGGGCTGGAAGTTCAACGTGCGGCCACCATCGATCTCGGTGACGTACTGGAAGTTGTTGACCCCGCCGCGCAGGAACACCACGCCGCCGTAACCCAGTTCGAACCCGGCACGGGGATCGGCGCTCCAAGGAGCGGAGGCCACCAGGGTGTTGCGCTTGCCATCGAAGGTGTTCTCCAGGTCGATCGCGGCGATCAGGTTCAGCTTGCCCCCGATCTTGAACTCACGCGCGGCGCCCAGCACCAGGCGCGGCAGGGTGAGCTCCAGGCCGTTCTGCGGCAATTCGTTGCCCGTCTGTTCGAAGACCTCCTTCGTACGCTCGTCCAGCGAGTAGGTCCAGCCGTTGAAGGTGCTGGTGACATCGCGCGCCATGGCGCTGAGGCGCCATTTGCCACGGTCATACTGGGCACCGGCATCGAGACCGAAGCCCCAGGCCTTGGCGAAGGGCCCCACCTTGCGGTAGATCACCTTGGCGCTGCCGCCCACGCGGAGGCCGGGCACCTTCAGCTTGCGGGCGTAGCTGATCAGGAAGGCGTGGTCGGCGGCCGTGAACGTGGTGATGCGGTCGTAATCCACGTTGCCGTTGTTGTCGATCAGGTCGGTGGTGTTGGGGATGTTGTCCACCCCGAACCGGATCACGCTGAAGCCGATGGCGCTGCTGCTGTCGATGGCCTTGCCCAGGCCCACATAGTCGTACTTGGCGATGCCGGCGAAATACTCGCTGTGCATGGCGGCCACCTGCAGGTCGCCCCGGATGCCCATCAGGCCGGCGGGGTTCCAATAGACGGCGGTGATGTCCTTCACCGGGGCGGTGTATGCGTAGCCCATGCCCAAGGCCCGGGCACCCACGCCGATGGCCAGGAATTCATTGCTGTACTTGGGTGCGTCCTGGGCTTGGAGCGCACCTCCAAAGGCAGTGAGGACCAAGGCGGCCAGGGGGGCGCGGAGCAGGTTCTTCATCACGTAGGGTCTTGACGCAACCTCTAACAGAGGGTGGCCTCCTTTATTGCCCGAAAATTACCGGAACTTCGCGCGCCTTCAACGCCATCCCTTGGCACGCCTGCCCCGCTTTCCGGACCTGTTGACCACCGCGAACCTAGGCTGCGGGGTGGCCTCGATCCTGCTGGCCTCCCAGGGACAGCTAACGATCGCCTGTGGGCTGGTGTTCGCGGCGGCCCTGTTCGACGTGTTCGATGGATTGGCGGCCCGGGCCCTGGGCGGAGGCACCCCGCTGGGCGCCCAACTGGACAGTTTGGCGGACATGGTGAGTTTCGGGGTGGCACCAGCATTCGCGCTCTTCATGACCGCACTGGAACCAACCTCACAAGGCTGGCACTGGACGATCTATCCACCCCTTTCCGCCGTTTCCGCTCCGCCGGAGCTATTGACCTGGCCCGTCTTCGCCTCCGCGATCGTGCTGGCCGTCGCATCGTGTTGGCGCTTGGCCAAATTCAACTTGGACACCCGACAGACCAGTGGCTTCCTCGGTCTGCCCACTCCGGCCAATGGCCTTTTCTGGGTATCGATGACCCTCGTCAGCTTGAACGTGACCGTTCATCCGGGGCCAGGCCACGACTTGCTCATCGAGGCAGCCCGCAGCCTGATGGGCTCCCCATTGGTTCTGATGGGCCTGGCCATCGCGCTTGCTGCGCTCATGCTCTCCGAGCTCCCCCTCCCCTCCCTCAAGTTCAAGCACAAGGGCTGGAAGGGCAACGAGGTGATCTTCCTGTTGATCGGCATTGGGGCGGTGCTCGTGTTGCTGTACGGCATCCTCGCCGTTCCTTTGATCCTGATCATTTATCTCCTC